>Ga0100380_10005583_pt1 | contig 12935 bp, 13 predicted proteins | sample CryGeymeta201504_FD_80417 | JGI IMG/M metagenome (GOLD analysis project Ga0100380, IMG submission 80417) | Groundwater microbial communities from Crystal Geyser aquifers in Utah, USA - Crystal Geyser metaG 2015-04 | ecosystem: Environmental > Aquatic > Deep subsurface > Groundwater | place... | reverse complement strand
TTGTAGTATTTTCACACTGGTATTGTTGGTCAACACCAATTTAGGTGAATGATACCGAGTTGCAAAGCTTTGGAAACAAATGCTTTGCAGCTTTTTTTATTTATAACCTGCGGAATCTAGGAGTTATCAGAACCAAGTCCCAAATCTCCGGATGCTTAACCCGGTACCCGCACTCACACTGTTACTTCGCACTGATTATGCGCCAGTAGGTAAGGAAAGAGTTTCAAGTTGAGGCCAGTCAAGTGCGCGTTCATGTGGGAATGTGCAGAATCAAAGCCCTATGCCCTACCCTGTGCCCTGTGCTCTGTGCCCTGTGCTCTATGCCCTGTACCCTGTCCTCTAACCCAAATCCCAGCACGCCTTCCTTGCATTAGTCCGATACATTTTGCTAGTTTTGGAAAAATCATCGACATGAGCAATTATCCCTATCAAATAAGCAGCGAAGAAGAATACCACCAATTATATGCCCAGAGCAAAGAAGACCCAGCCGCATTTTGGGCTGATGTTGCTTCGAATTTCGATTGGATGAAACCTTGGGATAAGGTGCTGGATTGGAATTTCGAAGAACCAAAGATCAGTTGGTTCAGTGGAGGAAAGCTGAATATCACCGCAAACTGTCTCGATAGACACCTCGAAAATCATGGAAATGAAACGGCCATCATTTTTGAGGCAAACAATCCAGAGGAGGCTACTCGCCATATTTCATATGATGAACTCCACGATCAAGTGAACCGCTTGGCTTTGGTTTTAAAAAGCAAGGGTATCAAGAAGGGAGACCGGGTATGCATTTATATGGGCATGATACCGGAATTGGAAGTGGCCGTATTAGCCTGTGCTCGGATTGGTGCCATTCATTCGGTAATATTTGGTGGGTTTAGCTCAAAAAGTATTGCCGACCGGGTACAAGATGCCGACGCAGTAGCCATCATCACCTGCGATGGCGCCTTTAGAGGTGGGAAAACCATTCCCTTGAAAAATATCATTGATGAGGCTTTAGATACCTGTCCGAGTGTCAAACACGTGCTCGTTTATAACCGCATCAATGAACCGATCAGCATGTTGAAAAACCGCGATTTATGGTGGGATGAAGAAATGGATAAGTTTCCTATCGGTTCATATTGTGAACCTGAAATGATGGATGCCGAAGATCCACTATTCATCCTCTATACGTCTGGCTCAACAGGAAAGCCAAAGGGTGTAGTACATAGCTGTGGCGGCTATATGGTCTATGCGACGTATAGTTTTGTGAATGTTTTTCAATACAAACCGGGAGATATTTACTTCTGCACGGCTGATATTGGTTGGATTACCGGACATAGTTATATCGCCTACGGTCCTTTGTGCGCTAGAGCAACCAGCTTAATGTTTGAAGGGATTCCTACATATCCGAATGCTTCTCGCTTTTGGGATATCTGCGAAAAACATGCGGTCAATATTCTCTATACTGCCCCTACCGCTATTCGTAGTTTGATGGGCTGTGGCGATGAATTTATCGATTCCTATGAGCTAAAAAGTCTTCGTGTTCTGGGCTCAGTTGGAGAGCCAATCAATAGTGAAGCCTGGGAATGGTTCCATGAAAAAGTAGGAAAAGGACGTTGTCCAATTGTCGATACCTGGTGGCAAACCGAAACGGGTGGCATTATGATTTCAAACTTAGCGGGAATAACAAAAGGCAAGGCTTCCTATGCGACCTTCCCTCTTCCAGGTATTTTCCCAGAATTGATGGATGAACAGGGAAATGTAGTTACCTCGATGGAAGGCAGTGGCAATTTGGTGATTAGTCAGCCTTGGCCTTCTACTTTACGTACCACTTGGGGCGACCATGTACGCTGCCAGCAGACTTATTTTTCCGCCTATCCGGGAAAATACTTCACCGGTGATGGTGCCATGCGGGATGCAGAAGGACGCTACCGAATAACAGGAAGAGTAGACGATGTTTTAAACGTGAGCGGTCACCGCATTGGAACCGCCGAAGTGGAGAATGCCATCAATATGCACCTCGGTGTGGTGGAAAGTGCTGTAGTCGGTTATCCACATGATATTAAAGGACAGGGTATCTATGCCTATGTTATTTACCAGGGAAAACATGCCGAAAGCGAAGAACAGCTTAAAGCGGATATTGTCGCAACGGTTACTCAAATGATTGGTCCGATTGCCAAACCTGATAAAATTCAACTTGTGCAAGGCTTACCAAAAACCCGATCAGGAAAAATTATGCGTCGGATCTTGAGGAAGATAGCGGAAAGAGACACGTCCAATATAGGCGACACCTCTACCCTGCTCGACCCTGCTGTTGTTGATAGTATCAAGGAAGGCGCTTTGTAATTTTCTCTAGATTTGAGCGTTTGCTTAATGAAGGGAATGCTATAATGAGGACTTTACTGTTATTGGGATTGATTCTAGGATTTGGTGCGGCAACACTGGCGCAATCCAACCGCGAAATTATTAAAGGCGGTGATACCGGAATATTGATTACCCAAACGCGCATTGAATTGAGTGATGCAAGGCGTATTCCTACTGAGCCAAAAATTGAGACCCCTGAAATTCAGCACCCTATACTTAGCTACTCCGTAAGCCTTGATGCGGCTGAAGTTCCGGCAACGATTCAACTTCCTAAGGCAGAACGCATGCAAAAGGAAAAGCCTCCAAAATACCACCACAATTATGTAAAACTTGGCTTTGGCTCCAACCTCTCTCCTTTGGCAGATATCTATATTACGATGCCAGGCAAAGATGGACTGCTCGCATTTAATTACCATTATTTAGGAGCGAATGGACCAGGCTATATGGACTTCAATGACCATAAAGGAACGGTTACCGGTATTAAGTATTTTAAAAAGAGCAACCTTGAAGCAGGCTTCCGCTTTAACCGTAGAGGATTCAATTATTATGGATATGACCCGCTAGAATACCTCCCAGCGAACGACGACGATGTGCATCAATACTACCAAGATTTGGGAGCAAACTTGGCTTGGGAGTCTAAACCAATGGGTCGTAATAAGACCTATTACCGTGTGAGTTCTGAGTTCTATAATTTCACAGACAAGTGGAATCAAACTGAAAATTGGTTCAGCACCACAGGAATCTATCAATTCAATATTCTTAAAAATGAATTGCACTTAGAAGCCGCCTATTCCTTGCAAAATTTCAGCTCCGACTCGAATGACTTTACCCGTCATTTTATCGATATCAAACCCCAATATACCATTCGCAAAGACAATTGGCAGCTAAGCATTGGGTTTATTTCCACCATTACTATGGAACAAGGAGATACGCTCGACTTCAACTTCAACCCACAAGTGGAAGGAGTCTATGAAATTGAAAAAAATCAATTGGCCGTTTTCGCCGGGTTTAACGGACAGGTTCAGAAAAACAATTTCAGAGATTTTGCGATGCAGAACCCTTACTTGAGCAAGAACCCTGATTTACGTACCAACGTAAATTCTTTCAACTTCAAAGCAGGAATTCGCGGAAAAATTACTGGAAATACCGGCTTTGAAGCCAAAGTGCGCTACTCGCGTTGGAATGAACTTCCACTTTTTGTGATGGATACCAATGAGCTCCGTTCATTTGTATTGATTCATGACGACATGAACCTTATTCAATTTGCTGGAGAAATCACCCATCAATACAGCGAAAAATTCAGATTGGCATTTAGCTTCAACTATAATTTATATGATCCTACTATCCAAGAATCCGCTTGGCAACTACCAAATTATGAGACGAAATTGAACCTGACTTATAATATGTCGGATAAAATCTTGCTTAGCTTTGATGGATTTGTATTTGGAAAAAGACAAGCCTATACCCTGCAGGAAGACCCAATCAAGGACGCAAAAACAATCAAACCACTTGGCGACTTTAACTTGGGCATCGACTACCGTTGGAAAAAACAGATTTCAGCCTTTATGCGCTTGAACAATTTACTCGGACAGAATTACCAGATTTGGTATGCCTATCCTACTTATAGCTTTAATATGCATGTTGGATTAGCAATCGGGTTTTAGACTTTGAGACAAGGAGATGGTTAGACAATGAGAAGAATAGTTTTAACTCAAATATCACCCACTTGCGTTAATTTCCACTTCGTTTCAATTAACTTACACCTTCACCGAAAAGGCTTCGGCGCACGCAGCCAGCGGGCGCAGCAAATCATAATTCAAAAATCACAAATCACAAATCACAATTCGCAAATCATAAATCATAATTATCCACGTCTATTGCTAGTACAGTAAGTGAAATGTAAATTTACCGCCTAAAGAAGCACCCTTGAAATTGATAAGTGAACACATACGTCTTCTGTTGCATCAAAATGATTGCGTGGTCGTCCCCGGATTGGGAGGCTTCATACTCAATCAGTTGCCGGCAGGCTACGACGAGAAGGAAAACCGTTTTTACCCTTCAAGAGCACTTCCTTTTTTCAATAAGCAACTACAAAGCAACGACGGTTTACTCGCGGCAGCATTGGTAAGAAGTGAAAATTACGACTACCAGGCAGCTATAAAGGAAATTCAGCGTTTTGTGGAGATTGTAAAGGATAGCTTGAACGATAAACGGGAATATGCCATGCCTGGACTTGGAGAGTTTCAAAGCAATCACGAAGGGCAGATTACCTTTTTTCCAGATAGGGAAAGCAATACATCGGTTGATACGTATGGGCTAGACAGTTTGGTTATCACGCCACTTATTAAACCAAGTCAGATTCAGCGTAAGGCACTTGCTCCGATACGGAAAAAAAGTCGTGCATGGATTAGCATGGCAGCGAGCTTATGCATTATCGCTTTAGGGGCTTATTTCGTAAATCAATCTGTTCAAACACCATTTGGCGCGCAATGGGGAGCATTAAATCCATTCAGCAAAACCGATAAGATTGAAACGAAAAAAGAGGTAGCTAAACCTGTTGTTTCAACTGAGTCAGAAACATCGATTGAGAATCCAATCACTGAAACGATTCAAAGCACTCCTAAACTCGAGGAAGCAGAAGAAAGTACTCTAGCATTGGAGAATGATATGAATACTGAATCACACACGATAACTGCCGCTGATTCCGTTTACTATATTGTAGTCGGTGCATTTAACAGTACAAGAAATGCGGTTCGCTACGAAAACAAATTAAAAAACATTGGCTTCTCGGCCTGCTCTTATAGTGAGGCAGAAGGCGCCATGGTTCGTGTTTGTGCAGAGAAACATAGCAAACGTTTCGAAGCGCAAGAAAGACTAAGCTTTATACAAGGCGAAGCAAATCCTAAAGCTTGGATTTTAGCCGTAGCCAAAGAAATTCACTAAATATATGTTTCTAGACATCGTCACCGGTACAGACAGTACATTAATCAATAGCGCTCCAGCTATTACTGAAGAAAAATTGAACCTGTTAGACCTTACCATGAAAGGTGGGTTCATCATGATTCCAATCGTCATTCTTCTCCTCATAGGATTATATTTAACAGTGGAGCGTTATATGACCATCAAAAAGGCGTCGAAAAAGGACACGGCATTTATGTCGAATGTAAAAGACATGGTGGCGAATGGCAATATCACTGGGGCCAAGTCGTTATGTGCTAATAATGGAACTCCAATAGGGCGCATGCTCGAAAAAGGAATTTCACGTATTGGTAAGCCGATGAAGAATATTGAGGTAGCCATTGAAAATGTAGGAAAGCTAGAAATCTATCGTCTCGAAAAAGGCATGGCAACAATTGCTACCATATCAGGAGCAGCGCCAATGATTGGATTTTTGGGAACCGTTACAGGAATGATTCGTGCCTTCTTTAAGATGGCCAATGCAGGGAACAATATCGATATCACCCAACTGTCTGGAGGAATCTACGAAGCCATGGTAACAACAGTTGCCGGATTGATTGTTGGTATTTTCGCTTATATCGCCCATAACCTTTTAACGGCTATGATCGAAAAAGTGGTTCATGGTATGGAAGCTGCCGCAGTTGAATTTATTGACCTTTTACAAGAACCAGGATAATGAATTTAAGCACAAGAAGTAAGGTAAAAACGGAGTTCAGCATGTCGTCCATGACTGACTTGATTTTCCTATTGCTTATTTTCTTCATCATCACCTCTACCATGGTTAACCCAAATGCCATCAAGGTATTGTTGCCAAAAGGAGATCATCAAACTACAGCCAAAGGCACAATTGAAGTGTATATCGATGCTGAGACACGTTTGTATATCGATAAAAACGAGGTGAGTTATGAAGGATTTGAACAAGAATTACTGAAGGTAACCCAAGGTCAAAATCCAGAAGAACTCAGCTTGGCTTTAAGCGCCGATAAATCTGTTCCCCTGGAGTACGTTACCCAAGTAATGGCAACAGCTCAAAGGATGAAATTGAGAATGATAATTCGTACCGGAAGACAATAAGATGATTACTTACCAGCAATACGAACAAGACGAAAAAAGAAACCGCCTGATTGGGGTATTAGTTACCTTGATTAGCTCGGTATTGCTTTTGGGCATCTTGTATATGCTGGGTTTTTACTATCAAAATCCCCCTCCTGAGGAATCGAGTATCGATGTGATTTTTGGAGACCCGAATGCTGGAATGAACTCAGATCCAACAACGGACCCACAGGCTTCTGAACAAGCTCCCTCAAATCCATCTCCTGATCAAGATTTAACCCAAGATATTGATGATGCCCCAAGCATCAATCAAAATCCAACTACACCAGCTGAGCAAACTAGCCCCACGGATAATCCAACCCAGCAACAAGTACCTCAAATAAGACTGCCTAACCTTAGTGGTCGTACTAAAGGAGGAAGCGGCGATAATAATACCACTGGACAACAAGGAGATCCAAGCGGCGGAGATAATGGCGGTCTTACAGGAGTGGGTGGACCAGGAGGCAATGGATTAGGATCTCGCAAAGCAACTTATGTTCCTATGGCCAAGGCACAATGTACCGTTAAAGGTCAGATCAGCATAAAGATTACCGTTAGTGCAAAAGGCAAGGTTCTTACCGCCAACTATGTGGCCAAAGGTTCAACCACCTCAAATACCACCTGTGTCAACGAAGCCATTCAATTGGCCAAACAATGGGTATTTGAACCAGCAGCTGGCGGTGAAACGGTTGAAGATGTGATCACTATAATGCTTCAATAAGTGCCCTCATATTCCGAAACCCTCGACTTTCTATTTAGTCGCTTGCCCATGTTTACAAAGGTTGGGGCTAGCGCTTACAAAAAAGATTTAAGCAATACGATCGTCTTATTGCGCATCTTGGGAAATCCTGAACGGAAATTCAAAAGCATCCATATTGCCGGCACCAATGGCAAAGGCAGCAGCTCGCATATGTTAGCGGCCATTTTGCAGGCTCAAGGTTACAAAACTGGACTTTATACCTCCCCTCATCTCCGCGATTTTAGAGAACGTATTCGCATCAATGGTGAAATGATTTCTGAAGAAGCAGTGATTGCTTTCACGGAGACAATGAAAACTGCAATGACCGATATTGCACCCTCCTTCTTTGAAATGACAGTGGCTATGGCCTTTGATCATTTTGCTAAAAGTAAGGTAGATATCGCGATCATAGAAACGGGTATGGGCGGTCGCTTAGACTCAACCAATGTAATCCAACCCGAACTTAGCCTCATTACCAATATCGGACTCGATCATATGGAGTTTCTTGGGAATGATTTAGCCAGTATTGCTGGAGAAAAAGCAGGAATCATAAAGCAGGAGATTCCAGTAATCATTGGGAAGACACAGCAAGAAACCGTTCCCGTGTTTATTGAAAAAGCGAATGAGAAAAGCGCTCCAATAACCTTTGTTGATCAAGTTTGGAAGATTCATTTTGTAGAGCGCAACGACTCCATTCAATCTTTTGAAGTTCAACGCTTGAACGAAACGAGCTTCCCACTTAAGTTGGATCTCTTGGGCAGCTACCAAGCATCCAATTTACCGGGTATTTTAGAAGCCATAAGGCAATTAAATGAAATAGGTTGGTCTATTAGCGACCAATCCATTCATAAAGGACTGCAGGCTGTTAAATCTAGTACCGGTTTAATGGGGCGCTGGCAGCTACTCTCCACCAACCCACGAATTATCTGCGATACCGGTCATAATGAAGACGGAATTAAAGAAGTGATGGGAATGCTCAAAAACGAGTGCTACATGCAACTGCATGTGGTCATTGGCATGGTTGGCGATAAAGAAGTAGATAAGGTATTGCAATTATTTCCAAAGGATGCGCAGTACTATTTCACCCAGGCCGCTATTCCGCGTGCTATGCCTGTAGAGATTCTTCAGACTAAAGCCGAAGCATATAAGCTCCAAGGAAGCGCTTTCAAAAATGTAACCGAAGCCCTAGAGTCCGCAAAACGAGCCGCTGAAAACGATGATTTAATCTTCGTTGGAGGAAGTACTTTTGTGGTAGCTGAAGTGGTTTAAACGTGCTTAATGCTTCCATTCTAAGGAACCGATAAGCTGCAAAACATCCTCGGTAATGAAGTTAAGAACCGGAGCAATCGAATCGGCGTTGGTGTTCTCATTGAAATACAAGGCCCCTCTCAGGTAATGTTGGGTGCTATCTGTCACATAAAACTGAAGCGATGTCGCCGTATTTCCTTTTAATTGGTACAAAACTCCGTGTACATGCTCATCTGGTTTGTTGATGGCATTTTCAAGAATTTCTTGAGCCTTAATCGTATGATTCATCACAAAACGACGGGTATCTGTCTGCAAATCGAGCAGCTTGAAGTCCTGTCCTATAGGCTTATATGTGAGGTGTAAGGTGGCGTTATAGGGAATGAAATTGAGGTTTAACCAGCACGGTTCAGCATTATTCGATGAATCCCGACTTATGGATGAGTAGTAAGGGATATCAAACACAAAGGGACATGCGCCTTTATATGACACAAACTCTTTTTGGGGGAAATCAATACGAAAAAAGGCATGCGGCCTTGGCGTGTAGATATCCTCACAGCTTGCTAAAAGGAATGTGAGACTCAATAATGCGATTAATTTTTTCATGCTTCCTCGTCCCTATCTTTTTTCACTTCAGGTAAGATCAGCTTCACCCGTTTAATGCGTCGTCGGTCGGCAGATTCCACAACGAAATCAAAATCATTATAGCTTATTCGACTGCCAATATGTGGGATCTTTCCTTGAATTTCGATAAGCATTCCTCCCAAAGTATCTGAATCTCCGCGAACATCATCAAAAAGAGCCGTATCAATATCAATGATGCGGCAAATATCATTCAATAAGGTTTTTCCTTCGAAGACATAGGTACGTTCATCCAAGTGAGAGTATGAGAAATCATCTTCATCAAATTCATCCTTTATTTCTCCAAAAATTTCTTCGAGTACATCTTCCATGGTCACCAAACCTGAACTTCCCCCATATTCATCGACCACGATGGCCATATGTACGCGCTTTTCTTGGAAATCATTCATCAGATCATCCAGCTTCTTGCTTTCAGGCACAAAATAAGGCGGACGAATTGTTTCCTGCCATTTAAAATCTTTGGAACGGATATGAGGCACCAAATCTTTGATATAAAGTATGCCACGTACAGTGTCGAAACTCTCTTCATACACCGGTAATCGTGAATAGCCCCATTCTCTCACGCGTTCTAAGACTTCATCAAAGGAGGCTTCAATATCGAGTGCATTTACATCTAGCCGAGAACGCATGATCTGCTTGACTGGAATATTCCCGTAGTTTACTATGCCTTTAAGTATGTCTTTTTCTTCTTCCGACTGCGTGCTATCATTGGTCATATCGATGGCCTGATTGATATCATCCAAAGAAACTTGATGTCCTTTTTTCGTCATGCGGCTATCCAGGATACGGCTACTTCTCTCCAAGACATATACCATCGGGGATAAAATGCGCGACAGCCAATAGAGCGGCAAGGCCATCAAACGGGTAATTGTTTCTTTCTTCGCCGTAGCATAAACTTTTGGAAATACCTCGCCAAAGAAAACCAAGATGGCTGTAACGACAATTGCCTGTAGGACGAAACCAAGCACAGGGTTTGTCCCAAAATCCATCACACTTTTTTGGAAGATGAAGGTGGAGATAAAGACGATGGCCACATTCACAAAATTATTGGCGATTAATATAGTTGCCAACAATTTACGGTGGTGGTATAATAGCCTGATTGCGGTTTGGGAAACTTTATCATCCTTTTCACGAATATCCTGAATGGCCTGCGGCCCCAAAGAAAAAAAGGCGGTTTCTGATGCCGAAAAAAGGGCAGACAAGACCAATAGAATTATGGTGCCTCCTATTAACATAAAAAAACCTATCCAATCGCCGCTGTCCAAATTTGCGCGTAGAATTTCCAAGAATATCAAAGAAGGCTGACTCTGTTCACCAGGGGGAATATCCAATAGGTTTATCAATTAGTAGTTTACAAATCTATTAAAATGGAAGGTCATCTTCATCTACTTGCTCATTGTTTGAAGAAGAATTGTCCTTAGGCATTTGGCCAGAAGCTTCTTTCGACGCACTACCACTGCCTGCGTTCAAGAAAGTCATGACATTACATCGGATAATTTTTGTACTTCGTTCCAGGCCAGATTCCTTATCCGTCCATGTATTTGTTCGAATTTTTCCTTCGAGATAAATCAATTTCCCCTTGTTTACATACTTTTCAGCCGTTAAGGCTAATTCATCCCACATCTCAATCGTATGCCACTCGGTAAGTTCTTGTCTGATTCCTGCCTTATCTCGGTAGCTTTCTTTGGTGGCTAGGGAGAAATTGGCCACCACTCGGTTATTATCCAAGCGCCGAATTTCTGGGTCTCGCCCTACATTGCCTATAAGTATTACTTTATTTACCGACATCTTCTCTGTGCTGGAGGTATTTCACCATTAGCTGCGGAAGCGCCAATTTTTCAAGCTCCGACCAGCTAAATCCAAATATATCATTTTTATTCGGAGCATGTTTCGACTTTATCGTCCAAAAGCGCGCTTGAATTTTTCGATGACTCAAGAGATGAATCGTTTGCCAATCGATTTCTAGCTGCAAATCAGACTGGTCTAGCAAAAGCAGATCTGCCACCTGAATTTTTAGGCGTTCCGCATTCATGGAATATGCTGTTTCAATCAAGGGAAAATGCCAAAGCCTCTTCCATAGTCCAGAATCATCGCGTTGAGTCATCCAAACTTTAGTATGATGTTCTATGATCAAGAAATTATAAAAAACCTCCTTCACTTTGGTTTTACTTGCTTTCACAGGGTAATTATCTACGGCCTTTGCTTGGTATGCCACACAATCTAGTTGAAAAGGACAGCTCATACATTTCGTCTGTTTTGGCGTGCAATGCAAGGCGCCGAACTCCATGGTAGCTTGATTGAATAAAGCGGCTTGTTCCTTGGGCATCCATTCCTTTAAGATTGCTATGAAATGAGCCTGTGCTTTTGTAGTACCGATAGGCATACCAATACCCAAATAACGTGAGATGAAGCGATATACATTGCCGTCGACAACAGGCACCGCCTCATTAAATGCAAAAGAAGCAATAGCGGCGGCAGTATAGGCACCTACCCCTTTCAATTTCAATAATTCTGAATAGGTATTTGGGAATTCCCCGCCACAGTCGAAGGCGATATATTTGGCAGCAGCGTGAAGATTCCTGGCTCGACTATAATAACCTAGTCCTTGCCAATTTTTCATTACCTCCCCTTCATGAGCCAAAGCAAAGCTTCTAACATTAGGGAAATTATCCATAAACTTTAAAAAGTAAGGCAATCCCTGTTCAACTCGTGTTTGTTGCAAAATGATCTCAGAAAGCCAAATAATATAGGGTTCACGGGTATTTCGCCACGGTAAGTCACGATGATTCTCAGCGTACCAATTCATAAGTCTCTGAGCGAATGCGTTTTCCAGAATAATTTTTCCCATAAAATACAAGAACAAATAAAAGGCTTCGCTGTTAAATACAGATAGAATGGCTAGATTTGTAGCCCTTAAAAAACCAACAACTCTCACAAAACATTAAAATTCAATCTTTTATATACAGATTATGACTAAAGCCGAGGTAATCAACGAAATCGTTAACAGAACTGGAATTGGAAAAGCAGAAGTACAGCAAACCGTAGAAACGTTCTTCAAAGTAATGAAGACTTCTATGATTGAAGGTAACAATGTTTATTTCCGTGGATTTGGTTCTTTTGTACTTAAGAAAAGAGCGAAGAAAATTGCCCGTAACATTTCAAAAAATACGGCCATGGAAATTCCAGCTCATTATATTCCTAAATTTAAGCCCGCCAAAACTTTTGCTGATAAAGTAAAAAAATCTGAGGCAACTAAGCAGCTTCTTTAAATCATGAATTCTACGAAACAGGTAGCGCTGCTTCTCGGAGCAGCCTGCCTATTTATCGTAGTTGTTCTCAGCTGGAACAACCTAAATAAAAGCGGTGCTCAAATTGAAGTTGCCGCAGAGGCTCCACGCAATTTTGATATTGATTGGAATCAAACCCTAGGCAATGAACTCTCGGTTTTACAAATACCTGAAAGTATTATTAAGCTTGAAGAAGGAAAATTGATCATCCCACATGAGGATAGTACATCATTAAGGAATTCACTCGAATTTTCTATTCAAAATAACTACCGGAGTCTTGCTGCCTATTTTCAACTTCAATTGGCCGAAAAAATTCAATCGACCAATGAATGGCAATTGGCCGGAAATTCTATCTATACCTATGCCGTTCAAATGCAAGACACATTGCGACGCGACTTTTTGATGGCGGAAGCAATGCGCTGTTTTGACGAAGTATTAGAAAAATCACCTACAAATCGTTCTGCCACCTTATATAAAGGACTTGCACTTGCTGATAAAAGAGAGAGCATGATGATGGCCGTGCCCTTACTCCTACGTGTAGTTAGAGAAGATTCAACCAATGTATTAGCGAACTATACCTTAGGAATGCTTGCAATTGAATCCGGTCAGCTAGATAAAGCATTGAATAG
>Ga0100380_10005574_pt1 | contig 12946 bp, 11 predicted proteins | sample CryGeymeta201504_FD_80417 | JGI IMG/M metagenome (GOLD analysis project Ga0100380, IMG submission 80417) | Groundwater microbial communities from Crystal Geyser aquifers in Utah, USA - Crystal Geyser metaG 2015-04 | ecosystem: Environmental > Aquatic > Deep subsurface > Groundwater | place... | reverse complement strand
TGAACCTCGCCGCCGCCGAGGGCTGCGCGCTGCTGTTGACCGGGCGCGCCGCGCCCGCGCGCTGGCCGGTGGCGCTGCCCGATCTGGCGTCGCGGCTGGCGGCGCTGACGCCCGCGCGGCTCGGCCCGCCTGACGACGCCTTGCTGGCCGCCGTGATCGCCAAGGCGCTCGGCGACCGTGGCCTGCGCTTTGAGGCCGGGGTTCCCGCTTTCCTCGCCATGCGCATCGAGCGCACTTTCGCCGCCGCCGAGGCGGTGGTCGCGCGGCTCGACGCGGCCTCGCTGGCGCAGGGGCGGGCGGTCACCCGCAAGCTGGCGGGCGAGGTTCTGACGGCCACGAAGGGGGCCTGAAAAACCCTCTCGCGCAAGTGTCGTGATCCCGTCATGATGGTTGTTTAGAGAGAAGTGTCGCCGACATTGAGGATTGCCGCCATGCGCGCCGATTTCCTGAACGTGCCCGTCGATCCCGCCGCCGCACTAGCGCCGACGTTCGACCTCGCCGCGCCGGAGCGGTTCTTCAACCGCGAACTGTCGTGGCTGGCGTTCAACTGGCGCGTGATGGAGGAGGCCGAGAACCCCGCTCATCCGCTGCTGGAGCGGGTGCGGTTTCTGTCGATCTCGGGCAACAACCTTGACGAATTCTACGCGGTGCGCGTGGCGGGGCTGCGGGCGCAGGCCCGCGCCGGGGTGGAGCGGGCGTCCGACGACGGCCTGACGCCCGCGCAACAGCTTTCGCGCATCGACGCGGGCGCGCGCGACCTGATGGCCGCGCAGCAGAAGGTGTGGGCGGCGTTGCGCGCCGAGATGGCCGCCGAGGGCATCCACGTGCTCAAGCCCGAGGCGATCGACAGCGCCGACCGCGCGTTTCTGGAGCGCTATTTCGTCGATCAGGTGTTTCCGGTGGTGACGCCGCTGGCGATCGACCCCGCGCACCCGTTCCCGTTCATCGCCAACGGCGGCTTCGCGCTGGCGCTGTCGCTGGCGCGCGTCAGCGACGGCGACGGGCTGGACGCGCTGCTGCCGGTGCCGCCGCAGGTGGCGCGCTTCATCCGCCTGCCCGACCGCGACGGCGCGATCCGCTATATCCGGCTGGAGCATCTGCTGGGGCTGTTTCTCGACCAGCTTTTCCCCGGCTATCGCGTGACCGGGCGCGCGGTGTTTCGCGTGCTGCGCGACAGCGACATGATGGTGGAGGAGGAGTCGGAGGATCTGGTGCGCGGCTTCGAGACCGCGCTCAAGCGCCGCCGCAAAGGCTCGGTGATCCGGCTGACGATCTCCGCCGAGGCGCCCGCCGCGCTCAAGGCCAAGATCGCCACCGAGATGGACGTCGCGCGCGACGAGGTGATCGAGCTGGAGGGCGTGATCGGCGTCAAGGCGCTGGATGAGCTGGTCAGCTCCGACCGCCCCGACCTGCGCTGGAAGCCCTACACCCCGCGCCTGCCGGAGCGGGTGAAGGACCATGACGGCGACATCTTCGCCGCCATCCGCCAGAAGGACATGCTGCTGCACCACCCCTACGAGAGCTTCGACATCGTGGTGAAGTTCCTCGACCAGGCGGCGCACGACCCCGACGTGGTGGCGATCAAGCAGACGCTCTATCGCACCTCGCGCAACTCGCCCATCGTCACCGCGCTGTGCGAGGCGGCGGAGGACGGCAAGTCGGTCACCGCGCTGATCGAGCTGAAAGCGCGCTTCGACGAGGCCGCCAACATCCGCCAGAGCCGGGCGCTGGAGCGCGCCGGCGCGCAGGTGGTCTATGGCTTCATCGACCTCAAGACCCACGCCAAGGTGAGCACCGTGGTGCGGCGCGAGGGCGGCAGGCTGGTGACCTACACCCATTTCGGCACCGGCAACTACCATCCGATCACCGCCAACATCTACACCGACCTGTCCCTGTTCACCTGCGACGCCTCGCTGGGGCGCGACGCGGCCAAGCTGTTCAACTTCGTCACCGGCTACGCCGAGCCGACCGGGCTCGATTGCCTGTCGGTGGCGCCGCTGACGCTGAAGAAGACGCTGCTGGAGCGGCTGGCGCGCGAGGCCGAGCACGCCCGCGCGGGCCGCCCGGCGCAGGTCTGGGTCAAGGTCAACTCGGTGACCGACCCGGAGATCATCGACGCGCTCTACGCCGCGTCGCAGGCGGGCGTGCGCATCGACATGGTGGTGCGCGGCATTTGCGGCGTGCGCCCCGGCGTGCAGGGCCTGTCGGAGAACATCCGCGTGAAATCGGTGGTCGGGCGATTCCTGGAGCATTCGCGCATCGTGTGCTTCAGCGACGGCCACGGCCTGCCCCATGCCAAGGCCAAGGTCTATATCTCGTCCGCCGACTGGATGGACCGCAACCTCAACCGCCGCGTCGAGGCGCTGGTGGAGATCCGCAACCCCACGGTCCACGCGCAGATCCTCGATCAGGTGATGGCCGCCAACCTGCGCGACGAGGCGCAAAGCTGGGTGCTGCAACCCGACGGCGCCTATGTGCGCGCCGAGGTTGCGGCGGGCGAGACGGCGTTCAACTGCCACGCCTTCTTCATGGAGCATCCCTCGCTGTCGGGACGGGGCCGCGCCGGCGCGGGCGACGCGCCGCGGCTGACCGAAGCGCTGGCGGCGGAATAGCCGCCCCGGCGGGGGCCGCTGCGGAACGCGGCGCTCAGGCGCCGGCGCGGGGAGCCGGGCGGCCCTCGACCGGATAGGCGGGGTCGCTGTATTGCGCGATGGCGGCGGCCCCCGGCGCCACCACCGCATCCGCCGCCGCCTCGTCCTCAGCCGTCAGCGTCACCGCCAGCGCGTCGCGATAGGCGCGCCATTGCTCCAGCGTGCGCGGCCCGGCGATCACGCCGTCCACCAGCGGGTTGGCCAGCACCCAGGCCCCGGCGAAATCGGCGAGCTTCAGGCCGCGCGCGGCGGCGTGGGCGCCCAGACGCTCCGCCGCGCGCAGGTTTTCGGGGTGGAACTCGGTCTGCAGGATGCGCGCGTCGCCCGCCGCCGCCCGGCTGCCCTCGGGCGCAGGCGCGTCGGCGGCGTATTTGCCGGTCAGCACGCCGCGCGCCAGCGGGCTGTAGGCGACCACGCCCACGCCATGTGCGCCGCAGGCGGGCAGAAGCTCGACCTCCGCTGCGCGGTAGAGCGCGTGATAATAGACCTGCGCCACCACCGGGCGGTCGATGCCCTCCGCGTCGCACAGCGCGCAGATGCGGGCCACGCGCCAGGCACGATGGTTCGAGACGCCGAAGTAGCGAATTTTTCCGGCGCGGATCAGGTCTGCGACTGCGCGCACCGTCTCCTCCAGCGGGGTCGTGAGGTCCTCGCGGTGCAGATACTGGATGTCGATCGCCTCGACGTTCAGCCGCCGCAGCGAGGCTTCGGTGGCGTGGACGATCCAGCGCCGCGACAGGCCGCGCCGGTTCGGCCCCTCACCCATCGCGTTGGCGCATTTGGTGGCCAGCACCCAGGCCTCGCGGTCGCGCGCGATCAGGGCGCCGGTGATCTCCTCGGCGCGCCCGGCGTTATAGACGTCCGCCGTGTCGATGAAGTTCACCCCGTGCGCGCGGGCGTCATCGACGATGCGCCCGGCCTCCGCGACATCGGTGCGCCCGCCAAACATCATCGTGCCGAGCGCGATGCGCGAGACGTGCAGGCCGGAGCGGCCAAGGCGGCGGAGCGGGATCTGGAGCGTCATCGGCGGACCTCGTCGGTTTCGGGCGTCTCCGCATCCTGCACCTGACAGCGGTCGCCGCAAGGGGGCTGGACACGGGCCGCGCGAGCGGCAGACTGCGGCGTGGCGCGGGGGGGCGCCGGAGGGGCCCGAGCCGCATGAGCAATCCGCCGCAGCAGGTGATGCGCGCAATCGCGCTGATGCTGGGCGCGTTCGTCTGCTTCACTGGCATCGACACCTGCGCCAAGTGGCTGGCGCTGTCGGGAATGCCGAGCGGGCAGATCGCCTTCGTGCGCTTTGTCGGCCACCTGATCGCGGTGTCGGCGCTGTTTATGCCGCGCATGGGTCTGCGGCTGTTCGCCACCGGGGCGCTGCCGCTGCAACTGGCGCGCGGCGGCTTTCTGCTGAGCGCCACGCTGATGAACTTTTTCGCCGTGCGCCACCTGCCGCTGACGGTGACCTCCGCGATCTTTTTCACCATGCCGCTGATGGTGTGCGCGCTGTCGATCCCGCTTTTGGGCGAGAAGGTCGGCGCGCGGCGCTGGGCGGCGATCGCGGTGGGCCTGTGCGGCGTGCTGCTGGTGACGCGGCCCTGGGGGGCGGCGTTTCACTGGGCGGTGTTTCTGTCGCTGGGCGCCACGCTGGGCGCCTCGCTGTTCGCGCTGGCCACACGGCGGCTGGCGGGCACGGACAGCGCCGCGACGCAACAGGCTTTTGGCGCGCTGGTCGGCGCGGCGGGCGCCGCGCCGCTGCTGGCGCTGGGCGCGGCCTGGCCGGTGGATGCGGCGGCGTGGGGCGCGTTCCTGATGATCGGCGCGTTCGGCTTCGCGGGCCATCAGCTGATGTCGCTTGCGCACATGCACGCGCGCGCCTCGACGCTGGCGCCCTTCGTCTATACCCAGTTGCTGACGATGACCGCCTCAAGCTGGCTGGTGTTCGGCCAGCCGCCCGATGGCTGGACGGCGGCGGGCGGCGCGGTGGTGGCGGCGTCGGGCCTGTATATCTGGCTGCGCGAGCGGCGGCTTGCGCGCGGTCAGGTCTTGCGCACCGGCTTGCCGCCCAGCGCCTCGTAGAACCGCGTGCCCTGGCTGTCGTCGTATTTGCCGAAACCCGCCCCGGAGGCGCCGAGAAATACCTGCAACGCCGCCGCCGACACCGGCACGGGGAACCGCGACGCCCGCGCCGCATCCAGCACGATGCCCAGATCCTTGACGAAGATATCGACGGCGGAGCTGGCGGTCTCGCCCTCGGTCAGCATCCGCGGGCCGCGGTTGGCGATCATCCATGAGGCGCCGGCGGAGGCGTTGAGGATCTCCAGCACCTGCGCCGGTTCAAGCCCCAGATGGGCGCCAAAGCTCATCACCTCCGCCGCCACCGCCAGATTGCAGCCCGCCGCAAGCTGATGGACCATCTTCATCGTCGAGCCTGCGCCGGGCTTGTCGCCCAGCCGATAGACGTTGCGGCCGAGCACAGCCAGCAGCGGCTGCGCGGCCTGCCACGCGGCGTCGGAGCCTGCCGCCATCAGCGTCAGCGTCCCCGCCTCCGCCCCCACCGCGCCACCCGACACCGGGCAGTCGAGATAGGCGTAGCCCGCCGCCTCGGCCCGCGCGCCAAGCGCCTGCGCCGCCTCGGTCGGCACCGTGACGCCCGACAGGATCAGCGCGCCCTTGGGCAAGGCGCCCGCCGCGCCGGTCGCGCCGAACAGCACCGTCTCAAGCTGGTCGGCGTTGACCACCATCGCCACCAGCGCCTCGGCCCCGGCGCAGGCGGCGGCGACCGAGGGCGCGAACGCCGCGCCGCGCCCGGTCAGCCAGCCTTCCACCGCCGGGTTCACGTCAAACCCGGTCAGCGCATGGCCCGCCTTGATCAGATTGTCGGCCATGCCGCGCCCCATGGCGCCCAGGCCCGCAAACGCGATCTTCATTCCTTCACCGCCCCGGTCATCGCCGCCACATAATGCTCCACGAAGAACGCATAGAGGATCACCAGCGGCAAGGAGCCGATCAGCGCCCCCGCCATGATCGACCCCCAGCGAAACACGTCGCCATCGGTGAAGTTGGTCACGATCGCCACCGGCACCGTCTTGTTCGAGGCGTCGGAGATGAACACCAGCGCATAGATGAACTCGTTCCAGCACAGCGTGAAGCAGAAGATGAACGCCGAGATCAGCCCCGGTATCGACAGCGGCAGGATGATCTTGATCAGAATCTGCCAGCGCGTCGCGCCGTCGATCAGCGCACATTCCTCCAGCTCGAACGGGATGGTCTTGAAATAGCCCATCAGCAGCCAGGTCGAGAACGGGATCAGGATGGTGGGATAGGTCAGGATCAGCGCGAACGGAGTGTCGAACAGGCCGAAATTCACGATGATCGTCGCCAGCGGGATGAACAGGATCGACGGTGGCACCAGATAGGCGAGAAAGATCGCGCCGCCGATCCACTCCGCGCCGGAATAGCGGATGCGCACGATGGCGTAGGCGGCGCCGACGCTGGCGATCAGCGACAGGATGGTGGCCGAGATCGACACCATCATCGTGTTCCACAGCCATGTGGGATAGGCGGTCTCGAACAGCAGCGCCCGGATATGCTTGAGCGTGGGGTTCCACGTCCACAGCGGGTTGGTCGCGTCGAGGTTCACCAGTTCCTGATCCGGCTTCACCGCCGTCAGCCCCATCCAGTAGAACGGGAAGATCAGCACCACCATGATCAGGCCGAGCGGCAGCCACAGGTTCACCAGCCGCGCGCCGCGCGTCTCCAGATAGTTCATGCCCTCGTTGTGGTCGTCGCGCGTCGCAGCGTCAGTCATCGCGGCCTCCGCTTTGCCATTTGCGCCTCTGCAGGCCGAACCAGCTGAACATGATCGCCCCCAGCAGGAACGGGATCATCGCGGTGGCGATCGCGGCGCCCTCGCCCAGATTGCCGCCCAGGATGCCGCGCTGATAGCTGAGCGTCGCCATCAGGTGCGTGGTGTTGAACGGCCCGCCGCGCGTCAGCACCCAGATCAGCTGGAAATCGGTGAAGGTGAACAGCACCGAAAACGTCATCACCACCGCGATGATCGGCGTCAGCAGCGGATAGGTGACGTGGCGGAACAACTGCCACGGCGTCGCGCCGTCGATGGTTGCGGCCTCGTAGAGCGAGCCGGGCACGGTCTGCAACCCCGCCAGCAGCGTGATCGCGATGAACGGCACGCCGCGCCAGATGTTGGCGAAGATCACCGCGCTGCGCGCCATGGTGCTGTCGCCCAGCCAGTTGATCTGAAAGTCGATCAGCCCCAGCCCGCGCAGCATCCATGTGAGAATCGAGAACTGCGTGTCGAAGATCCACCAGAACGCCACCGCCGACAGCACGGTGGGCACGATGAACGGGATCAGCACCACGGCGCGGATGATCGCCTTGAACGGCATGTTGCGGTTCAGCAGGATCGCCAGATAGAGGCCGATCATGAATTTTATCGCGCTGGCGACCGTGGTGTAGAGCAGGGTGTTGAACACGCTCAGCCAGAACACCTCGTCGCCCGCCAGCCATTCGTAGTTCTCCAGCCCGATGAACGACCCGCCGCGCCCGATGCGGGTGTCGGTGAACGACAGCCAGACGCCCAGACCCAGCGGATAGGCGAGAAACAGCACCAGAAAGCCCATGGCCGGCAGCATGAACCACCAGCCCAGCCAGTTCTTGTTGGTCTGGAGCCGCGCCCAGGCGGAAAGCTGCGGCTGTGCGGCGCGCAGGCGGTCCCTGTCGTGGCGGTCGGCGATGTCGGCCAAGGCGTTCTCCCCTCGATGGGCGCCCCCTCCCCGGCGGAGAGGGGGCGAAGGCCGCTCAGCGGTAGATGCGCTGCGCTTGCCGCTCGGCGGTGCGGATCGCGTCCTGCACGCTGGAGCGGCCCGAGACCGCGTTGGCGATCATGTCGAGCACCACGAAATCGGCCAGCGCCGACGCCGCCTTGTCGCCCACCGACCCCTTGCCGCCCGCCGTCAGCGTGCGCTCGGCGGCATAGACCGCCGGGGTCAGCTTGGGGTCGGCGGTCCAGAACGGCAGGTCGCGATAGGCGTTGAGCGGCTGGGTGAGATAGCCGACCGCGTCGGTCAGCCACGGCCCGTAGTTCTCGGCCTCCATCAGGAACTGCATGAACGCCTTCACCGCATTGGGATACTTGGTGTATTTCATGCCCAGCAGCGGATAGGCGATGTGGAACTCGGTCGGGGTTCCCACCGGGCCGACCGGCCAGAACGCATGGCTGGTGTCCTCGGCCATCGCCGCCATCGCCGGCGCGGCGTCCCTGGTCGCCTGATCGGCGTCGGCGGGCGGGTTGGCGCCGCGCAGCGCGGCGGCGTAGATCGACACGCCGTTGTTGGTGAGGAACACCTGCCCGCTGAGGAACGCCTTGTTGTTGAAGCTGTCGTTCCACGACGCCGTGCCGGGGATCCACGTGTCATAGAGCGCCTTGGCGTAGTTCAGCGCGGCTTCGGTCTCCGGCGAGTTGATCACGACGTTGTCGTTCTCATCGACCAGATTGCCGCCGTGGCTCCACAGGCACCAGTGCACCCAGGCGTTGCCGTCGCCCGAGGCGTGGCCGAGCGCCATGCCCGCCGGTTTGCCGATGCGCTGCAGGCCCTTGTTGAGCTCAAGAAAGCTCTCGGTGTCCTGCGGCATCTCGGAGAAACCCGCCTCCTTGATCGCCGAGATGCGATAATTGATCAGGTTGGCGTTGTAGGCGATCGGCAGCGCGATCCAGCGCCCGCCCGAGGTGCCGTAGGTCACCGCTGTATCCACCCAGCCGCCATACTTGGCGCCCAGCAGGTCGGCCACGTCGGTCACGTCCATGCACTGATCGACGAACAGGTGCGGCAGCGAATAGAGCCCCCAGAACATGTCCGGGCCGGAGCCGACGTTGGCCGCGACCGACGCCTTGGGCTGCACGTCGTCGAGGCCTTCGTTCAGCACATCGACCGGCACGCCGGTCGCCTCGGTGAACGCGGCGACGAGGCGCATGAACGCGTCCTCCTCGGCCTGGATGAAGCGCCGCCACCGCAGCAGTTGCAGCTTGGCGCCGTCCTCGGGCTTGAACTGCAACTCGGTCGCGGCCCAGGCCTTCGCCCAGCCGGTCAGGCTGGCGGTCGCGGCGATCAGGCCGGTGGCGGCGGTGCTTTTCAGCAGCGAGCGTCGAGTAAGGTTCATGGTCGATCCTCCCAGAGTTTCGCCGGAGCCTGCCGCTCCGGTCGTAGGATGGCCTCACGCACGCAGCGCTCGGCCGGTTCTCGCCTGCGGCCTCACGCGCGCAGCGCTCGGCCGGTGTCGGCGTCGAACAGGTGCGCGCGCGCCAGATCGGGCGCCAGCCGGATGCGCTGGCCGGGCGACAGCGACAGACGCTCGCGAAACACCGCCGTCACCGCGTCGGCGCCGTGCCGTGCGGCGACGTGGATCTCCGAGCCGGTCGGCTCGGTCACCACCACCTCGACGCCGATCCCTTCGGCGCCCTCGGTCACGCTCAAATGCTCGGGGCGAAAGCCCATCACCACCGGCTGGCCGTCCGTCACCGCCGCATCGTGCGGCGCGCGCACCGTCTCGCCCGCGTCGGTCACCACCGCCAGCCCGGCGTCGTCGCGCTTGGCGCGGCCCTTGATGAAGTTCATCGCCGGAGAGCCCATGAAACCGGCGACAAACTGGTTGGCGGGATGGTCGTAAAGCTCCAGCGGCGCGCCGATCTGCTCGACATGGCCGCCCTGCATCACCACGATCTGGTCGGCCATGGTCATCGCCTCGATCTGGTCGTGCGTCACGTAGATCGTGGTGCCGCCGACGCGCTGGTGCAGCGCCTTGATTTCGGTGCGCATCGCCACGCGCAGCTTGGCGTCGAGGTTGCTGAGCGGCTCGTCGAACAGGAACAGCGCCGGGTCGCGCACGATGGCGCGCCCCATCGCCACGCGCTGGCGCTGGCCGCCCGAAAGCTGGCGCGGGTAGCGGTCGAGCAGCGGCGTCAGCCCCAGAATCTCGGCCGCCTGCCGCGTGCGCTGGTCGGTCTCGGCCTGCGGGGCCTTCCGCAGCCGCATCGAGAACGCCATGTTTTCATAGACCGTCATATGCGGATAGAGCGCATAGTTCTGGAACACCATGGCGATGTCGCGCTCTTTCGGCGGCGCCATGTTCACCAGCTTGTCGCCGATCCACAGCTCGCCCGAGGTGATCGACTCAAGCCCCGCGATCATGCGCAACAGCGTGGACTTGCCGCAGCCCGACGGCCCCACCAGCACCACGAAGGCGCCGTCGGCGATGTCGATCGACACGCCGTGCAGCACCTCGGTCGCGCCAAAAGACTTTCGCAGGTCGCGGATTTCGACCGACGCCATGCGCCTCATCCTCCCCAGGGTCGCGGCGCGCCGGTTGCTCCGGTTGGGCCGTCGTTGAGAAAACTATTGTGCGGCGGCGCGGCGCGGTCAATGGTTTTCTAAATCGGTTTACCAACAGGGTCGGCCATGACGGCGCGCCAAAGCGCCGCGCAACGCTTGGGGGGACGACATGCTTCTGAAGGACAGGACCGTGGCGATATCGGGCGCCGCCAGTCCGCGCGGCATCGGGCTGGCGACCGCGCGGCTGATGGCGCAGCACGGCGCGCGGCTGGCGATTCTCGACCTCGACGCGGCGGCGGCGCAGGCGGCGGCGGATACGCTGGGCGCCGGTCACATCGGGCTGGCCTGCGACGTGACCGACCGCGCCGCCTGCGACGCGGCGGCGGCGGGCGTGCTCAAGGCTTTCGGCCATCTCGACGCGCTGGTGTGCAACGCGGGCGTGACGCAGCCGGTCAAGCTGATGGAGATCGACGCTGCGGGCTGGAACCGGATCATGGACGTGAACTTGCGCGGCGTCCTGAACCTCTCCCAGGCGTTCGTGCCGCACATGCGCAGCCGAAAGCGCGGCGCCATCGCCTGCATGTCGTCGGTCTCGGCGCAGCGCGGCGGCGGCATCTTCGGCGGGCCGCACTATTCCGCCGCCAAGGCCGGGGTGCTGGGGCTGGCCAAGGCGATGGCGCGCGAGCTGGGGCCGGACGGCGTCCGCGTCAACTGCGTCACGCCGGGGCTGATCCAGACCGACATCACCGGCGGGATGCTGACGCCGGAGATGAAGGTCGAGATCGCGAAGGGCGTGCCGCTGGGGCGGCTGGGCGAGGCGCAGGACGTGGCCGGCGCGTTCCTGTTTCTGGTCTCCGACCTCTCCAGCTACATCACCGGCGCGGTGATCGACGTGAACGGGGGGATGCTGATCCATGGATGAGGGATCAAACGTCTCGCTGACTGAACGCGCCCGCCGCATCCGCCGCCACGCGCTGCGCATGGGTCAGGTTCAGGGACAAGGTTATATCGCGCAGGCGCTGGGCGCGGCGGACCTGCTGGCGGTCTCCTATTTCCACGCGCTGACCTATCGCCCAGGCGAGCCGGAATGGGAGGGACGCGACCGCTTTCTGCTCTCCATCGGCCACTACGCCATCGCGCTCTATGCGGCGCTGATCGAGGCCGGGGTGCTGCCCGAAGACGAGATCGAGACCTACGGCGCCGACGACAGCCGGATGCCGATGTCGGGCATGGCCGCCTATACGCCGGGCATGGAGATCACCGGCGGCTCGCTGGGCCACGGGCTCGGCATCGGCGTCGGCATGGCGCTGGGGCTGCGGCGCAAGGGGGCGTTCGAGGGGCGCAAGCGCTTCGTCTATAACCTGATGTCGGACGGCGAGCTGGGCGAGGGTTCGACCTGGGAGGCCGCGATGGCCGCCAGCCACCACCGGCTCGACAACCTGATCTGCGTGGTGGACTTCAACAACCAGCAGGCCGACGGCCCCTCGACGCAGATGCTGAGCGCCGAGCCGGTGGCGGCGAAGTGGGAAGCGTTCGGCTGGCATGCGCAGCGGGTGGACGGCAACGCCATCGCCGCGCTGGTGGCGGCCTTCGACGCCGCGCGCGCCCATGACGGGCCGCAGCCGCGCGTGGTGATCTGCGACACGAAGATGGCGAAGGGCGTGCCGTTCCTGGAGGCGCGCGAGAAAAACCACTTCCTGCGCGTGGACGAGGACGAGTGGGACAAGGCTTTGGCGATCATCGACGAGGGGGCGCGGCCATGAGACTGTCGAAATACACCCCCCGCACGCTCGACCCCGCCAAGCGCGGCCTGAAGACCTCCGCCATGATCGCCTCGCTGGCGGCGGAAAGCGCGCCGACCGTCGCGGCGCCCTTCGGCCATGCGCTGTGCGAAGTGGCGGTCGCCGATCCGCGCATCGTCGGGCTGACGGCGGATCTGTCGAAATACACCGATCTGCACGTGTTCGCCGCGCGCTATCCTGACCGCTTTCATCAGATGGGCATGGCCGAGCAGGTGATGATCTCCGCCGCCGCCGGCCTCGCCCGCGAGGGCTTCATCCCGTTCGCCACCACCTACGCGGTGTTCGCCTCGCGCCGGGCCTATGACTTTATCTGCATGGCGATCGCCGAGGAAAGCCTGCCGGTGAAAATCGTCTGCGCCCTGCCGGGGCTCACCACCGGCTACGGCCCCAGCCATCAGGCGACCGAGGATCTCGCCATCATGCGCGCGATGCCCAACCTCACGGTGATCGACCCGTGCGACGCCTTCGAGATCGCGCAGGCCACCCACGCCATCGCCGCCCACCCCGGCCCCTGCTACATGCGCCTGCTGCGCGGCAATGTGCCGAGCGTGCTGCACGACAGCGGCCACCAGTTCGAGATCGGCAAGGCGAAGCTGTTGCGCGACGGCGACGACGTGCTGTTCGTCTCGACCGGGCTGATGACGATGCGGGTGCTGGAGGCGGCGACGCGGCTGGCGGCGGCGGGCGTATCGGCGGCGGTGCTGCATGTGGCGACGCTGAAGCCGCTGGACACGGAGGCCATCGTCGCGGCCTGCCGCAAACCGGGGCGTCTGGTGGTGACGGCGGAGAACCACAGCATCGTCGGCGGCCTTGGCGAGGCGGTGGCCGGGGCGCTGATGCGCGCGGGGGTTCACCCGGCGTTTCGCCAGATCGCCTTGCCGGACGCCTTTCTGGACGCGGGCGCCCTGCCGACGCTGCATGACCGCTATGGGCTGTCGGCGGCTTCCGTGGTGTCTTCGATCAAAAGCTGGCTTTAAAATTGCAAGCGCCCCGCTCATTTCTGAACGGGGCGCTTTTTCTGGGATTTATGATGAGATATGCGATTTGCGGTTATCTGAGGTCTGGCGGCGACCTACTCTCCCACGTCTTGAGACGCAGTACCATTGGCGCGGCGGCGCTTAACGGCCGAGTTCGGGATGGGATCGGG
>Ga0100380_10005563_pt1 | contig 12965 bp, 19 predicted proteins | sample CryGeymeta201504_FD_80417 | JGI IMG/M metagenome (GOLD analysis project Ga0100380, IMG submission 80417) | Groundwater microbial communities from Crystal Geyser aquifers in Utah, USA - Crystal Geyser metaG 2015-04 | ecosystem: Environmental > Aquatic > Deep subsurface > Groundwater | place... | reverse complement strand
TCCCCATACTTGGGGTGCCAATTTTTTTGTATATATGCTCGAGAAGTCTCATCTTTGGGCCAATCTTTTTCATCGCAACTTGCCCACCAAAAACCCTTTGGCCCATATTCCCTAACAGTTCCAGCTATAGCCATTTCTGCCATGAAGTCAGGTTGGGAAGCCACCCAAAAATAACCTTTTGCTCTATACAGACCAGGGAATTCTGTATGTAAAAAATTAAAAAATCTTTCAGGGTGAAAGGGTTTTCTCGCATCGAATGAAATAGAAGAAATACCATATTCGTCTGTTTCAGAACTTTCCTCACCTCTCATAATTTTTAACCAACCTGGCGATTGAGAAGCTTTATCGAAATCAAACATATTTGTATTGAGTATTTTTTCTAGCGAAACTTTTGAGTATGAAGTTTTGATAATTTTAGCATCAGGATTAAGAGAACTAATAACAGCACATAGTTTTTTTAATTCAGCCTCAGAAACAAGATCTGATTTATTTATTAGAATAACATTTGCAAATTCTATCTGATCAACTAAAAGGTGTGCAATAGATCGTTGATCATCATCACCCAGCTCAATATTTCGATCTTTAAGATCTTCAGCACTTTGGTAATCTTGTAAAAAATTACATGCATCAATAACGGTAACCATTGTATCTAGTTTTGCAAACTTAGACAGTGACTGACCATTTTCATCCTCAAAGACGAAAGTTTCAGCTACTGGAAGAGGTTCTGATATGCCCGTTGACTCAATGACAAGGTATTCAAATCTATTTTCTTTAGCAAGCTTATTGACCTCTTGAAGCAGGTCCTCACGTAGAGTACAACAAATGCAACCGTTAGACATTTCTACGAGCTTCTCTTCGGTACGAGATAGTTGTGCATGAGCGTTTTTTACCATCTCAGCGTCAATATTGATTTCACTCATATCGTTGACAATGACAGCAATTTTCTTCCCTTCTCTATTGTTCAATATATGGTTGAGAAGAGTTGTTTTACCCGCACCTAGAAAACCTGAAAGTACGGTAACGGGAAGTCTTTGTTTATTATTTATTTCGTGCATGGATAAACCCAAATTTTATAAAAAACTTTCACTATATAGTATAAACACAGCGAAAACAACGATATTTAAAAAAACCAGGGTAAATGCATTTAAATTTGTTCAATCAGTTGAGCTGAGTATAACAAATTTGTACACGCTTTCGTTTGTTTTTTTCTAAAGCTAGCTTTAAATGACGTGTCGTTTTTTAAAAGACCTAAAAAAATTTACGTAGTCATGGTAAATGACTAGTAGCATTCCTCTAGACAATCATTTTTTCCCGTATCTTCTCTTATGAAGCCGTGGTGTTAACGTCACTATAGCACCTTTAATACAAAGTGATTTTAATAACGTTACGTCTGTTGAGATTTCATTACTTTTATCGTCAATTTTTACTTGCCCTAAAAGCTTACGATCCGCACAAGGCTAAGCGTTAGTTCTGGGTTACGCTTTCTTAGCGCCCTCGCTTGCTTTACGCCACGTAACGTTTGACCATCAATGAGAATTTTTTTCAAGGAGAAGCGCTTTCAACTGAAGGAGCCAATGGATACAGGCTTGTTGAAAGACCTTAGGGTCAAGGGGAGAAAATACCTGTGACAGGGTAACGTGTGAAGAGACGCCATTAGCCAGACTTGAAAATTCGGAAAAAAGTTTAATATTCTTCAGCGAAATATTCAATTTCTTTTCAACTTTCTGATTCAGACAACATCCCACAAATTGATAAGGTATAAACGTCTAATAATAAATGTTTTTTAGTGTGCACATCCTGTGGATCTTGACCATCGCTAGAATGTTCAATCAATATAACATTCATTATTATCTCTTTGACTTGACGAAACAGTCTAGAATGAATGGTTTCCTCAAATATGCAGGCGAATGTCACAAATTTGGATGCGTTTCCCTTGGCCCTATTCTAGTATTTATTGATGCAATTTTATGCAGGTGATATCGTTTGAACCATCTTTTATTTTAAACGAGAGGAAATAAATGATAACAGATCAAGAATTGGTAAACTGGATTTTTTAAAACTGATTGGGGTCACTGCACGGACCAATAATAATAATGAAATGATCTCTGCAAAATATAAGATTGCAAGTATGGCAAGAAAGTATAAGGATGAAAAATTAGCTGATCATTTCAAAAATAGACTACCTCCTGTAATTGCCTACGCAGTTTATATTGAGTATGAGCGTGATGAATATGGTGAGTATACTTATTTTATTGGAGAGTGGGTGGAAAGCTTTGGTGGGCATGATACAGAGCGCTTTGAGCAGTTAGTGATCCCTGCTAGCTATTATCAAAAATTTACCACATGCTCGGCCAAAATGCCTGATGTCGTGGTTGATGCGTGGCAAAATATTTGGCAAATGCGGCCGACTGATTCGGGGGCTAACGTAAATATATTGCTGATTTTGAAGTTTATGATCAGAGAGTGGTGGATGTAGAGCACACGGTTATTGATGTTTATATTGGTGTTGATCCAAAAACAAAGGTGATATGATAAGAATAATATCAGATCATTTGAGTTAAGGAATAAAATATATGAAAAGAATAATCCAGCTAGCGTTGTGGATTTTAATACTACAGCTTATCAGTTATGGCATGGGTATGATCACCCGAGCTAATTTAGACCCTTGGTATATATCATTATCGAAATCCTCATTGACGCCGCCGGGCTATATATTTGGTATTGTGTGGAGTATATTATACATCATATTAGCAATCGTGGGTTGGCAACTCTATCAAAAGACTAAACTTGCTGAAGCGAGCCAATTACAAGTCGTATTTATCAGTCAGCTCATTTTAAATGAGCTATGGACGCCACTATTTTTCTATTTACATTGGCCAGGGGCTTCATTGATTTGCTCAATTGCAATTGCTTTACTGACCTCAAAATTTTTGATGTTGGCTTGGACTCGAGCAAGGCTGTTATTTTGGTTGATGATTCCTTATTGGATATGGGTCATTTTTGCATCATATCTAAATTTTTTCATCTGGTGTAAAAATACTTAATGCTTCATTAACTTTCTGAGATGTTTAATAAAGTAACATAGTCGTTCACTTGCTGTGGGTGCTATCCTACTTATAATTGCAACTATTGTATTGAGCTAATAAATCCATAGGAAGACCTCTAGGTAGAGATTGATGAATTCGATTATTATTATAAAGTTAAATAGTTATCTGCTGAAGGCAGCGGGAGGTGAATCTGACCAGGGGTGCTGATCAGGTTTTCAGGCATAAAAAAATTGCTCAAGGCGGTTATTGATAAATTTTTTATAGTAAAATCGGCCGGTTCATGCAAGCGTTTTGTGGCCGGACGTGGTAAAAATTTTCAATTTTAGTGTCTACTTGCACACAGCGATGTAGCGATAATTTTGGAGTATTAAACGAGCAATAAATCGGTGAGGTCGGAAGATATTCTACCTGATGACGTTAACACAACTGAAATCGCTGGTGTGCATATCCGTAAAGGTATTGTTTCTGGAGTGCTAGCAAGTGCCGTTTTACTAGAATCGAAAAGCTCTAGTAGTGAGGATAAAAATCAAGTAATTACTATGATTGAGAAATTGGCTCCAGCAGTGGTTGCGATTGGTTTCCATAATCACGTCACCTGGAAAAATAAAAAAATACAGGACATTTTTAATGCGGCGGCAGGTTTATCCGAGGCTTAACTAGTTACTTATTTATATTCCTGCACAATGTGTCAAATTCATCTGAAGCGTTAACACTACCCTTGATCAGCTTTTTATTGGAAAATTTTCAGTATATAAGAAAGAAGTACCTTCTTAGTGGGTTTTGAATGTAAAACAAAAAGATAACATGGTAGGAGATTTGGAATGTACAAAGAGATAGTTGAACTTGATTCATTAAAACTAATAGGAGTTACCGCACGTACAAACAACGAAAATGAAATTGATCCAGAGAAATCAAAAATAGCGAGAACCGCTTACAGATACTGGAGCGAAAACTTAGCAAATAATTTTAAATATAGATTGTTTCCGAATATCACATACGCTGTTTATACCGATTATGAGAGTGACGAATGTGGTGATTATACTTATTTTATCGGGGAGTTAGTCGATACTTTTAAAGGCCAGGGTAATGAGGCTTTTTAGCAATTAATCATCCCTGTGAGTCGCTACCAAAAATTCACAACGCAAACTGGAAAAATGCCAGAAGTTGTTATTAACGCATGGCAAGCCATTTGGCAAATACCACCCAGTGATTTTGGTGGCAATAGAAAATATATTGCTGATTTTGAAGTTTATAATAAAAGAGCGAGTGATCCCAACGATACTATGGTTGATATATTTATAGGTATTGAATAGTGTTTAAGTGATTCTATGGAAAATCTCTAATCCGTATCAAACTCGTCATACTTACACGTCAATAATGCTCTCACATGGTAAAAATATCATGTGGGTATCTAAGTATTTGGGGCATGTGGAGGTTGAAATGGTGATGAAAACTTATGGTCGCTGGTACCCAATCATTCAATCCAATCAGGCTATCGCCCGGCTCATAACAGGGGCGCTCATCTAAGTACCGTGAATCTGCGACATTACGTTTGCTTAGAGCCTAAGCCCATATACCATGTTAAAATCACCTCCAATGGCAAGACATTAGCCTTGGGGCAATATTAGCATTTTATAGGGTGTGCTTGTGACTGAGATTGTAATTTATACGGCCAAAGATGACCATATAGAGCTAGACGTTAGCATTGCCGATGAAATTGTTTGGTTATCCATGAGTCAGATGGGTGAGTTATTTGGCCGAGATAAGTCAGTTATTTACGGCACTTGAATAATATATTCAAAATCAATGAGTTAGACAGAGATTCAGTTGTTGCAAATTATGCAACAACTGCCGCTGATGGTAAAACCTACCAAGTTGATTACTATAACTTAGACGCCATCATATCCGTTGGCTATCGGATAAATTCCAAGGAAGGCGTTCAGTTTAGAAAATGGGCGAGCTAGGTCTTGAAAGATCATCTAATCCGTGGATATACGACCTATGACAAACGGTTGTCTGAGCACGGTGTGCGCGAATTACAGCAGACCGTTGAGTTGTTGCAAAAGACGTTGGTGTATCATGGGATGGTCAATGACCTTGGGCAGAAAGCGATTCAGCTAATCCTAGCTTTCACGAAGACTTGCTATTGGCTTATGATCAAGGGGAGTTGAAATTACCGACCCAAACCAAAGACGCTACGCCAAGACTAAATTACGAGATGGCATTGTCTGCGATTGAATCATTGAAAGTGGATTTGGGTGCTCGCGGTGATGCGACTTACTATTCTGAATAACCTTGAGCAAATTTTTGGCGGCGAGTTTTTTGTATAAAACTGCTGAATAAAAAGCCGCGCACCTATTGTATTTTGTTATCAAGGGCCATCTATTTACTGGCGGGAACAAGCGTATTGGTAGTTTTATATTTTTGCTTTATCTGAAATCGCAAAGCATGCCGATAAAAGTCAATGAAAACGGTTTAGTGGCGTTGGCTCTGTTGGTAGCTGAAAGTGATCCTGGGCATAAAGAAATGATTATTCGACTGATAGTTAATTTGTTAATGGATTGACGGTTAAATAACGGCGATTTTATACAAGGATGGTAATGACGAATGAAGAAACCATAACTGTTAAATTTAGTTGAAGGGTCAAATAACCACTTCGAAATATACTGCAATGACGTGGTTTCAAATCGATTATAAAATGTATGCGTAGTGATTTAGATATTAATTGAATCAGACTAGATGTATCCAAGAAACCATAAAGAAAAAACTGGATCTCTATATTTGAGTAAGCGATATCAAGGCGAGTTGTTTTCACAATGGACACTCTATTTTTTCAGGAAAAAAATCGAGACAAATCTCGAGATTTTTTGCTTTCTGCAATTTTGGAAGAAAGTTATTCCCTTATCAAAGAATATGCTGATCAGTATTTAATATACAAACTTCCTTAAAAATATACACGTTCATTATTTAAAAAAAGCGGTGATAAAGCTGTTTCCATAAAAAAATCGCAATTTGAAATTGAGAAAATTCGCGCATTTTATTCAGTTCATCACAAATATTCTTAAGCTCTCTGGTGGAATAATTAAAGAAGAGGAGTCTAGCAAAGAATTAATGGGTGTGTTTTAGCTTTGAGATATTATATAAAAATGACTGGCGCGCAAATAGGTAATATTCTTGGTATTATCATGAAGCTATACGTTTTTATTTTCGACTCAATTGCGCATATTTTCGGGTTTAAAAAAATCCGAAGTAAGTTTTCTGAATAACGAAATATATTCAAAAAATAATAAATTATGATGTCAGAAAAACTTACCATCTGCACCACATATCGTACCCAAATGGCTATTACAAAAATATCTATGATTTCATGGCAACGGTTGTGATTATCAACACGTGGGTCGTCGATTGTTTCAAAATGCTGCGAAAAAGTAGGCGATAAGTTCATAGCGGGCTCCTGACTATAGTCGATACTAAGGCCGTTATAAACAAAAAAACCTTTAATAATTAATGACTTATCAAGCGCAATTGGTCAAAAAATGTAATGCGTTTGCCCTGAAGGAAAGATTGGTGAGTTCCCTTATTAAGATTTAAATAGTCATTTGGTGGAGGCGGCGGGAGTTGAACCCGCGTCCGCAAGCACTACACCCTTGGCACTACATGCTTAGTGGCATCTTTTAAGTTTAACGAATATTGCGCCGAAGCACAGGCTAAACATTCGCGAGCTTTTAAATTTTAACAAAATAGTTCAAAGCTAACTATTCTGCGAACTTGTGTCAGTATGACTATCAATACAAACCCACAAGTAAGTTTGGTTGATAGTGCTAAGCCGGTTTTTAAGCGGCTACGGCTATAGGTGCGAAACCACCTTTAGCTTTAGCGATTTTTGCGTCGTTTGCGACTATCTTTTTGCAACATGTTTAACGAGGTAAGTTACTTCCTCGGCATGCTCCTTAGGTTTTGTTACCGACGTCGAAGCCATGACGCCCCCTAATAAGATTTATCAGTATAGCAAAAAAATAATGAATATACAAGTTGTATATTTGATTAGCGCTGAAGTGTTTTATATCCTCTCAGTCATCATTATTCAAATGCGTTTTAAGCCTTGTAGGCGCTGTTGAGTGATTTTCCACTCTCGTTCTTTTATTGATGCGCGCTTATCATGCAACTGTTTACCTTTGGCAAGGCCAAGTTCAGCTTTTATGCGTTGATTTTTAAAGTACAAAGCAAGAATCACTACAGTGTACCCTTTGCGTTGGATATAGCCGATTAGTTTACTTATTTCTTTGCGTTTTAATAGCAGTTTTCGGGTTCTGTCTGGTTGGGGTTGGATATGTGTAGAAACTGTAGCTAGAGGTGTAATCAAGCTACCAATCATCCACGCTTCATTATCTTTCATCAAGACGTAACTATCCGTCACTTGTGCTCGCCCAGCTCGTAAACTTTTTACTTCCCAACCTTTTAAAACAAGACCGGCCTCTATAGTTTCTTCAATTGTAAAGTCATGCCGGGCTTTTTTATTAACGACAATATTGGGTCGTTGATTTGCTTTCTTATTCATTAGATTTCCATTAACTTTTGCGAATTTTACCGCAATGTCATTTGCCTCATTAGTTTCATGCTATATACTATGTATTTAGGTTACTAAATTACCAGTATTTATGACAGTCATCAAGCGTTCAGCGAAAGTTCCTTTCACCGCAGCACAAATGTATACTTTAGTGAATGATGTTGAAAAATATCCTGAATTTCTTCCCTGGTGTGAATCTAGCGTAGTGCACGCACGCAATGAAGATGAATTGAGAGCCACATTGACTCTAGCGAAAGGTGGTTTGCGAAAATCATTCTCGACATGTAATCGTATGCAAAAAAACAAAGTAATCGACGTCAGACTGATTTCAGGGCCATTTAAGCATTTGAAAGGGTTTTGGCGGTTTGAAATGTTGCCTAATAATGATTGTCGAGTTACATTAGATTTAGAATTTGAGTTTTTGAATAAATTAATAAGCTTGGCACTTGGGCCGATTTTCAACCAAATTGCTAATACTTTAGTCGATAATTTTGTCAGCCGTGCTTATCAACTCTATGGACGTGAGCAATGATAAATGTTTCAGTGGCTTACGCGAGCAGTTCTAATTTACAAGTGGTCATAGAATTATCGGTTGATATCGGCTGTACTGTGCAGCAAGCTATCAAGCAGTCAGGATTATTACAGCAGTTTCCAGAGATTGATTTACAGCACAACTCGATAGGAATCTATAGTCGTAAAGTTACTCTAGATTATGAGTTGAGCCCTAATGACAGAGTAGAAATCTATCGCCCATTGCAGATTGACCCTCGTCAAGCACGGATGAGCCGAGTCAAGGCTGAGCGCAGCAAAAATTGAGCAAACTTTAATAGCTATACACTAAAATTATTCAGGTCTTACTTAAATTTTTAGCCTCATCTGAACGAGTAATTTTTATTAAATGCTCAGAACTATCAAAAGTTAGCGTCAAATATTTTTTATAAGTGCGTCGTGAGCCTTTAGGTTTTAGTGTGTAAATAAAGTCCCATCGATCATTCGTAAATGCTGAATCAAGCACCGGATTACCCAAAATGTAGGCACATTGTGCTTTAGTCATACCAATTTTCAATTGTGAAATATCTTCTGAAGTATAAATATTACCTTGTTCAATCGCAGGCTTATACCCAGAAATAATGCTGCAACCCGTAAGCATGGCTACAGTGATAAATAAAATCGGCAATAATTTGTACATTTTTCACATTCCTGTTGGTGTCTAAGGTCACACAATGATAACCTAAAACAATAGCATGAGAATAGGAATAAACGCTTTGACTGATCGAGATTTACGTGATGCTGGATTAAAAGTTACCACTCCCAGAGTGAAAATTTTAGAAGTTCTCGAAAAGGCGAACCAGCGACACCTAAGTGCAGAAAATGTTTATAGAATACTGCTGGAAGCAGGTGAAGACATTGGCTTAGCCACGGTTTATCGTGTACTTACCCAATTTGAAGCAGCGGGTTTAGTAAACCGCCATAATTTTGAGAGTAATCATGCCGTATTTGAATTAGATGATGGCAAGCACCATGATCATATCGTTTGTATTGAGTGTAATAAAGTTGTCGAATTTTTCGATGAAATGATTGAAGAAAGGCAGTTGGAAATTGCTAATCGGTATGGGTTTGCAATTTCTGAGCATGCTTTGACATTATTTGGTTTATGTCAAGATTGTCGGCAATGATATTCGATAAAGTATTAACGATCGTAAACGTTTGCTGATCGATTTCTACATTTAATAGCGCAGGGGTTTTTGTTTGAAAATTTGTAGTGCGTAGCGTTTCAGGGATGAGGTGTACATCAAAGTAATGTTGTTGCTTGTTAACTGCTTGAACCGTTAAACTAGTGCCATTAAGGGCGATAAAACCTTTGGTAAAAATATATTGAATCCATTTTTCAGGAACTTGACACTCAAGTATCGTCTGTTCATTTGTTTGTCTAACTGTGAGAACTGTTGCTGTTGTATGAATATGTCCCGATAATAAGTGACCACCTATTTCATCCCCAAAACACGCTGCACGTTCGATGTTAACAATATCCCCTGGTTTTCTGGTTTTCAAATTTGTATCTTTATAAGTTATATCTATCACATCGAATGTTATGCTTTGGGTGCCTATTTCAACGACAGTTAAGCATATGCCGTCAACTGAGACGCTTGCGCCAATACTCAGAGAATGTAGTAATTCGGATTGGGCCACTTCTAATATTAGGCGGTAGCTACCGGGTTGCGAATAAAATTTTGAAATTTGAGCGGTGCCTTGAATGATTCCGGTAAACATTAAGCCTCCGCTAACAATTCTTCAGCATGAGCGAGAGTTTGCTGAGTTATTTTAATACCACCAACCATTCTGGCGATTTCTTCAATACGCTGCTCACGATTTAGAGTGGTTAACTCTGAAATGGTTTGCTTAGCAGTATTTTTTTTGAAAATTTTAATATGCTGTTGTCCTTGAGCGGCCACTTGGGGTAAATGAGTGATGCATAGAACTTGAGACTTATGGCCTAGTTGGCGTAATAGTTTGCCAACAATTTCAGCAGTGGCGCCACTGATACCAACGTCGACTTCATCAAATACCAGCGTGGGAGTATCATCTTGCTGAGCAGTAATCACTTGGATGGCTAAACTAATTCTTGATAACTCACCCCCAGAAGCTACTTTTGCCATACTCATCATCGCAGCACCAGGATTAATGTTGATTAGGAATTCCACTTGGTCCATTCCACTTTGAGAGGCAGCAGTTTCTTTAAAATCAACTTGAATTGAAAATTGAGCTTTAGGTAAACTTAAACTTTGAATACTTTTGGTAATTTGCTTGCTAATCTTAGCCGCAGTTGTTGCTCGAGCTTGATGTAATTGAGTGGCAAGTTGTTTATAAATTTGCCATTGCTTTGAAACTTGCTGCTCTAAATCAATTTCTTGCTGCTCACAACCGGCATATTTATCGAGCTTAGCTTGCAAATGCTGATGGTGAAAAACTAAATTTTCTGGTGAGACATGATGTTTTCTTGCAGCAGAATGTAAAAGCGTAACGCGTTGATCGATTTGCGTCAGTGCCTCTGGATTTGCTTCAATAGCTTGGTGCAAATTTAATATTTCGTCATAAGCTTCGGATAATTGAATGTTTGCGCTGCGAATTAAATCTAGTGTGTTTGTGCATTCAGGAAAATGTTTTTGAACTTCAACCAATCGTTGCTCAATACTATTCAGTTGATGGCATAAACCAGGCTGAGAGTCATCATTTAAAACTGCTAAGCAGTACTGTAAATCTGCTTGTAAAGTTTCAGAGTGAGCAAGCTGTTGTTGCTGCTTGGTTAATTGTTGCCATTCATCTTCTTGTGGAGCGATCTCATTGAGTTCTTCAACTTGGTATTCTAATAAAGCACGATTCGCATCATCGATTTTTAAACTCAGAAATTCTTCTAGAGTTTGCTTAGCTTGTTGCCATTGTAAGTAAGCTTGCTTGACATCCGCTAATAGCGTCCGCTGATCAATTAAACGATCAAGGATTTCACGTTGATTATCTTTTTGCATCAATGCGTGATGTTGGTGCTGACTATGAATATGCACAAGATAGAGTGCCAATTGACGCAATTGCTGTAAAGTTACAGGCGTGCCATTAATAAAACTTTTTGAACGTCCCCCGCGCAGTAGCTGTCGGCGTATAATACATTCACTTGCTGAGCTTAATTCTTGTTGGTTAAGCCACTTTTGAGCCTGAGGGATATTCGTGATGTCGAATACTAAATTGATTTCACAGCGCTCAGCATCGTGTCGAATTAACTGTGGGTCAGCTCGGCAGCCAAGAGCAATATCTAAAGCATCAATCACAATTGATTTTCCTGCACCTGTCTCACCGGTAACAACGGTCATCCCACTTGTTAAATCTAAATCTAAATTTTTAATAATAGCAAAGTTGCTAATGATGATTTGTCTCAGCATAGTGAAAATCCTATCTATTGTGATTGCTTTGCTTACCCCAGCCTAATTTATCTCGTAAATTGTCAAAATAATTATATCGGAAGGGATGAATTAATTGTAGCTTGTCTGGGTAAGATTGAATGGTAATGTTACTTCCAGCAGGGATATGTATGATTTCAAGCCCATCACAACGAAAACTTGCATCTTCTAAATTTTTAGGGCTCAAACTGATTTCAGTGATGGATTCTTGCGGCACTACGACGGGACGATTAGATAAAGTGTGCGAAAACATTGTCAGCAGTGAATACGCTTGTAACCTTGGATGCAAAATTGGGCCACCTGCGGATAAAGCGTAAGCCGTTGAGCCTGTAGGGCTTGAGACAATAATCCCATCAGCGCGTTCACTTGCTATACAATGTTTATCGATGTGGATATCAAAATTGAGCATGCTAGGATTATTGCCTTGCTTGATCACGGCGTCATTAATGGCAAGTGCTTTATAAAATAATTGTTGCTTAGAGAAAATTTCTACTTCTAGAACTAAGCGTTGTTCGACTACAAATTGGCCCGTTAAAATTTCACTTAAAGTTGCTGAAAATGCTTGTGGAGCGATATCAGCCAAGAATCCTAAATGACCTTGATTGATTCCTAAAATAGGTTTATTGTGTAAAATGGCTGAACGAGCGGCATGTAGTAAAGAGCCATCGCCACCAACAACAATAATTAAATCACAATATTTGCCTAAATCTTCTGCTGAAACGATCAAGTTTGGAGATTGAGAAATACAATGATTGGTGCCTTCAGCGACTACCACTTGAAAACCTTGCTGATTAAGAAATTGATAGACCTGACTCACGGTTTCAGAGACTTGCGCTAATTGTTTTCGGCCAATCAAACCAACAGTATTGAAGCTTGATGTTTTCAAAAAGTTTCCTTGCCACGATATATTTAAACCCAATTACTTGCAGTATACTTGAAATTTTACCCTATTGCCCACATCTATTCGACTAAACTTTAACTAGGAGAGGCTAAGTTTATGAGTAAAGACCCTCAGCAAGAGAATCAAGATTCTGCAGAAAAGTCTGGCGAAATGTCAGGCAGTAATCCTGCTGAATTACTTGGGGTGGGCGCGAGTAATAAAGATCTAAAAATGCAAGTCAGTCAGCTAGAAGCGGCACTTGAAACAGCCAAAGCAACCATCGATGAACATAAAGACCGGGAACTGCGCGCAATTGCAGAAGTTGAAAACATACGTCGTAAATCACAGCTGAGCGTTGAAAAAGCTAGAAAATTTGCAATAGAATCCTTTTTAAAAGAGTTTCTGCCAGCAATTGATAGCTTAGAGCATGCGATGCAAGCTGCTGAAAATGCCGATCAAGCCCTGTTGGAAGGGTTAGTTTTAACTGAAAAAATGATGATGGAAATACTCAATAAATTTGG
>Ga0100380_10005559_pt1 | contig 12970 bp, 11 predicted proteins | sample CryGeymeta201504_FD_80417 | JGI IMG/M metagenome (GOLD analysis project Ga0100380, IMG submission 80417) | Groundwater microbial communities from Crystal Geyser aquifers in Utah, USA - Crystal Geyser metaG 2015-04 | ecosystem: Environmental > Aquatic > Deep subsurface > Groundwater | place... | reverse complement strand
TTAGGGTGATTGTTTTGCGTTTTGTTTCTACACCACTTCCACTACAGGTTGTACATAAAACTTTTGGCACCTCCCCGCTTCCCAAACATGTTGGACAGGTTGCTTTGCTTTGCATGGTACCCAAAATTGTGCGGTGAGTAGTGACTTTTACACCGGCACCTTTACAATCGTCGCAAGTTATTACACCAGAGGCTGGCTCTGCTCCATTACCACCACATCTTTCGCAGGCTGTTGGGCGTGTAAGCGTTAAGTCCTTGTCTGCACCAAAAATAGAGTCATAAAAAGGCATTTCCATGTCGACTTGAATGTTGCGGCCACGAGACTTTTGTGACCCTCGGCCTCCCCCACCAAATCCAAACATTTCACCAAACATATCTCCCAAATCTCCAAAACCACCTCCTCCACCAGCCCCAGAAAATCCGGAAAAATCAAAACCACCAAAACCGCCTCCGGCTCCTGATCCACCACTTCCATCAAAAGCACCAGATCCAAACTGATCGTAGGTAGCTCGCTTCTTTTCATCACTCAAAACCTGGTAAGCTTCGTTGATTTCTTTAAACTTTTCCTCATCTCCAGTTTGCTTATCTGGGTGATACTTGTGGGCTAATTTACGAAAAGCCTTCTTAATTTCCTCCTGCGAGGCACCTTTTTCTATATCTAGTAGTTTGTAGTAATCTTTGGCCATATTTTACGGGAGAATTTTCAACTTCTGTAGTTATTGAATTTACCTCATTTACCATCTTTTTTCAAGCTCCACCCCATAAAAACACCAAGGTTTTCTGCTACTTGATTGTCAGCGAATCAAAAATCGCCTGAAGCTCTGCTTTTGTTTGATTATCGTTAGCACCATAGAACAACCAAACATCATAAGCTTTATCACCGACACCCACAGTCAACTGTTCACGAGGAATATAACTGTCGATTTCTTCTTGTGTCTCCTCTCCAGTAAACCCCCAAGGACGACCACCGGGAAAATCTGTCATTTGAAAAACTTCTAAACGCTTGTTTCCAGCTTTTTCAATATTTAAAGCAGGAAAAGGTGCAATTGGTTCTATAATCTTATAATCTTTACCGTAACGCAAACTGTAACTATCAGATGAATAAACCCGTAAATCAGAAGTAATAACAGGTGACTGAACAACACCATTAGAATCATCAACCAATCTTTTTTGAGGAGATTGCCAATAATAAACACCGAAACCAACAAAAATCGCCACAATCAAAATAGCCAGAACGATTTTTATATTATGAAATTTAGAACAACACATACACAATTTTCTTTGATTTTATTAATTTCTGCACACAATTTACCACAAACAACTCAAATAGTACCGTAAAAAAAAGACCTCGCTCAGCAGAATGCTGTGCGAGGTCACGAACACAGAACAGAACTGAATTACCAGGCGAAGTCGCCATAACTAGCTTCCTGAAGGCCGAACCTCGCCCGTTGTTCATGAGGTCGCCTCAGAATACTGTCGAGTGTCGATTCGATCTCTCTCCACCCATCTGTCGGGTGTGGGTAGAGTTTATGATCACTCTTCTAAGAATTTTATAATTCTGTTTTTTATACTAGATGTTTTTAATTTTTGAATTGTTTTTTCTATCAAACGATAAATACCCACAATTAGCAAAGCGGCGATTATTAGCGAAACATCCAAAATGATTCCAGCCAAATTAGCCAATTCTAAACCATTGTTAAAATTTAAATGGAAAAGTACAGAAGGAACAACGTAAACGAATAACATCAAAAAACCAGGTTTTGCTTTACGTGTTTTGTGGAAAGAAATTAAAAATATCAACAAAAGAATAAAGTCTACAAAAAAAAGCCCAAAACCCAAGTAGAGCATGTGCCACTCATAATCAGCACATGTGGAACCATTAAACCGATGACAATTAACTGCCCCCGGTGAATATATCGAAGATTTTTTATACCACAGATCAGCAAAATAAAAACCTATCTGATAAGACACCATTTCAATTACAAAGAAAATAAAACCAATAACCCCGTAAAGTACTGACATAATAATGTTTTTAGTGTCTTACAAAACAGGCGGCAACATTCCCTTAAATTCCTCCACATGCTTTTTGGCACGTTCGGTTATTAGCAAATTGGAATTTTCTGGTTCAAAATCCTCCAAGTTAACCATTCTAACGAATACTGCATCTGGTGTTTCCTTTAAGTTTTTTACCACGGGTCTAATAGCACGTAAGTAATCCATTAACACCTCCCATGATTCATAGTCACCCCAACCAGATTCTTTTGACAAAATATCACTGGTTTTTTGAAGACCTTCATTGCTGATATTTTCAAATAATCTAATCCATTCCTTTTTGGTTGGTATTCTTTCTTCTGTTTCTAGTTCATGAACAGATACCAATGCTTCAAGAATATAGTATTCCGCCTTAGAATCCTCAAGACAACCACTCTCAACAGAGCCGTAGTATAAATCTAGCATTTTTAAATCCCGCAACAAATAATTTTCATTAAAATCTTTTTCAGCCACCAAATAACCTATATTAGACCCTTCATATAAACTATCTTGGTGAAGATTATAAAGAACACTTTTATTCATTGCCTGTTTTTCTTTATCCTTCTTTGAGCCAGAATATTTCTGACGCAATGCGGAAACATCCTCAATAAAATTAGGCCATTCTGTGTCTGCTATGCTGGGGCTGAAAGAATGATAATTAATATCAATACTCATAAATCTGCTTATAATTTTTTAAGTTTATAATTGATTGCTCTTTAAGTAAACCACAAATAATAGTTCATCAACTGGCTATAGTATATGTTGAATACAATCAAAAAACCGTCTAACACCGCCTCACACGCCTCCTTCTGGGGATTATTTTAAAAAAACTTGTAATCTTTTGGATCTGGGTTATTACTCAATCCTACCCAATTCACCATTAAGTACACTTGGTTGCATGGCCAAAATTTCGTCAGTATAAATCATGTCTGAAATAGCGTTTAAAAGAAAGATCTTTTTGTTTAAACAATGCGCAAAACCCATTTCCAAAAAAGCATTGCCACCAATGTAATTTTTAATGCCTTTTTTGTCGATGTTTACAATCAAAACTGCATCAGAGTTTTTTGTTTCCTCAAAATAATCATGAATCAAATCCTATTCTATTTTATTTTTTGTTGATTCTTGGGAAGTTTCTTCGGATAAGATGTTACTGGCGTATTCTTTGGCGTGTTTTGGCAAAATAACTTCATGTCCATTTTTAATCAAAACTTTTTCGACGTCTACCATTTTAGAGGCGGATGTCATGCTCCCAAAGATAACTATTCTCATATTTTATGTGATAAATTCTTTTACTTAGCCATGTGTTTTAAAAAACCACCACAAACATTTAGTTCGTAGTGGTTTTTTCCTGGTTTTCTATTCTTTCTTTTCTGTGAAGTCGGCGTCTATTGGTTCTTCACCTTCTTTTTTGGGTTCCTCGGCTCCCCCTTCTGGAGTTGGAGTTTCTGCTTGTTTAGCTTGGTACAGCTTGGTTCCTACTTCTTGGGCAGTGTCAGAGAGTTCGTTGGCTGCTTTTTTGATGGCCTCGGCATCTTCTCCGTCTTTTACTGCTTTGAGGGCTTCGATTTTTTCTTCTACTTTCTTTTTATCTTCTTCAGAAATTTTTTCTGCTTCGTCTTTGAGCATTTTTTCTGAAGTGTAGATCATGGTTTCGGCTAGATTCTTTTGTTCTATAGCATCACGCTTCTTTTTGTCATCTTCGGCATGCTCTTCGGCATCGCGTTTCATGCGTTCGATTTCTTCTTTGGAAAGTCCTGTAGAAGCTTGGATTGTGATGTTTTGACTCTTGCCGCTGGCTTTGTCTGTGGCAGACACGTTTAGAATTCCGTTGGCGTCGATGTCGAATTTAACCTCAATTTGTGGAACTCCGCGTGGGGCCGGTGGAAGACCGGAAAGGACGAACTTACCGAGAGTCTTGTTGTCACCCGCCATTTCGCGTTCTCCTTGCAAAGCGTGGATTTCTACAGATGGTTGACTGTCGGCAGCGGTCGAAAATATTTGGGTTTTGGAAGTTGGGATTGTTGTATTGCGATCAATCAGCTTGGTCATTACTCCCCCCAAAGTTTCGATTCCAAGTGAAAGTGGAGTTACGTCGAGCAAAAGAACGTCTTTTACTTCTCCCTGCAACACTCCAGCCTGAACAGCAGCACCAATGGCCACAACTTCGTCTGGATTTACAGAAGCGTTTGGCTTTTTGCCAAAGAAATCTTCTACGGCTTTTTGAATCATTGGCATGCGAGTCATTCCACCCACCATAACAACTTCTTCAATGTCGCCTTTAGAAAGTTTGGCGTCGGCCAAAGCGGCTTTAACCGGTTCTAGAGTTTTCTGCACCAAATCGTGGCAAAGTTCTTCGAGTTTTGAACGAGTCAAAGTGATCACCAAGTGCTTTGGACCATTGGCGTCTGAGGTAATGAAAGGTTGGTTGATTTCTGTTTGCTGAGCAGCAGAGAGTTCGATTTTGGCACGTTCTGCAGCGTCTTTTACACGTTGCATAGCCAAAGCATCTCGAGAGAGGTCAACACCTTCTTGCTTTTTAAACTCGGCCAAGATCCATTCAATGATCACTCGGTCAAAGTCATCTCCACCTAAGTGAGTATCTCCATTGGTTGATTTAACTTCTACTGTGTCTTCTGAAACATCTAGTACAGACACGTCAAAAGTTCCACCTCCAAGATCGTACACTAAAATTTGCTGACCTTGCTTTTTGTCGAATCCGTAGGCCAAAGCAGCTGCTGTTGGCTCGTTGATAATGCGACGAACTTTGAGTCCGGCGATTTCTCCGGCAACTTTGGTGGCGTTGCGTTGAGCGTCGTTGAAGTAAGCAGGAACGGTAATTACAACTTCTTCGATTTTTTCACCAAGCTTTTCTTCGGCATCGGCTTTGATCTTTTGCAAAATCATGGCTGATACTTCTTCCGGTGTGTATTCTTTATCACCCAATTTTACAGCTACACCATCGCCATGCTTTACGATTTTGTAAGGCATGAGACTCAAATCGCGTTGCACTTCGGTATCTTCAAAACGTCGACCAATCAATCTTTTAACCGAAAAGATTGTGTTTTCCGGGTTAGTTACCGCCTGGCGTTTAGCCGGAGTTCCAACCAAACGTTCACCGCTTTTGGCAATGGCAACTGTAGAAGGAGTGGTACGCATTCCCTCTTTGTTTTCTACAACTTTTGGTTGACCACCCTCTATAATGGCCATGCAGGAGTTTGTGGTTCCCAAATCGATTCCGAGAATTTTTCCCATATTATTGTTTTTAAATTGTCTTTATTAGTTTGATTGAATAATTACATTGGCCGGACGTACTACCCTGTTCCCCACTTTCCAACCCCGCTGTAAAACCTCGAGTATCTCCCCTGGTGTTTTCTCTTCTTCTGTTTTTTCACCGGCTGCCGAATGCAAGTGCGGATCAAACATATCCCCAACTTCTCCATAAGATTCAGCCCCCAATTCCTTAAAGGCGTCGGTAAATTGCTGTTGAACGTACATTACTCCTTGCATCCAGGCCTTAAGGTTCTCTGGAATATCGGCCGGAGCAAATTTTACCGCTTGATCAAAGTTATCTACAACCGGCAATAAACTCTGCACAAAAGATTCTCTAACACCTTCTCTCATTCCCATTCTCTCCCGAGTCATGTTCTTTTGCAGGTTGTCGTAATCAGCCAAAGCTCTTTGCCAACCGGTTTTATAATCTTCACACGAAGGACAAGTATTTTGCGATTCTTCTGCCTCACTTTGAATGTCCGGCATTGAATCTTCTACTATGTCTTCGATTGGTTCGTTTACATTTGGATCATTTTTCATAAATTGGATGATTGATCAAGTGCATCTTTTGCTTCCCTGACAAGTCGCATGTTTTTGGAATAGTCCATACGAAGTGGACCCACAATACCCAGAAGTCCGGTAGTTTTATCCGGATTAGTATATCTGATCAAAATACTTGTCATACCTTCTCCAAAAGGATTTTTACTCCCAATCAAGACTTCCGGATCATCGGTTACCTCATGGAACATGCCTGTTAAAACTTCATCGAAGCGATCAACCAAACTAGAAATGGCATGTAAGGCTTCAATATCCTGAAAATCCGGCTTAGAAAGCAAGTTAGAAACTCCGGTGTAGTAACTGACATGAGGATCCAACGCCACAACCACCATCTCCCCCGATAAAGCAACCAAATTTTTAGCCAATGTTTTGATCGCCCCTTCGGCATCTGGTGCCCCGCGAATTTGCGTGGCCAAGGAAAGAGTCTCACGAGCGACAGGCGAAGCCTGAGTCAAAAAGTGCTGCAAATAGTATTGATACCCAAGTTCAGTAGGAACTCGACCAGCAGAAGTGTGCGGTTGCCGAATAAAACCAGCCTTTTCGAGGCCAGCCAATTCACAGCGAATAGTAGCCGGAGAAACATCCAAACCACCCCGCTCACAAAGCACTTTTGAGGACACCGGCTCCGCAGAAGCAATATAAAGCTCAATCAACTGCCTCAAAATCTCAGCCTGTCGAGTTTCTAAAGTAAAAGACATATCAAAACAAATTAGCACTCTCTATTATAGAGTGCTAATTTTAACTGTCAAGACAGTAGTTTTATTGGAGTTTTTTACTTTTTTCTAAAAAGACGACTCCAAAATCCTGGTTTTGGTTCTGGTTTTGGTTGCTCTACTGCTGGTGATTTTTCTTCTCGTTTAGGTCTCGGTGGCAAGTTTATTTGAGCGGTTCTATCTCGATTAACAGATGTTGCGATTCTGGGTTTTCCAGAAGGACTCGGTTTTTGAGAAGATTTAAGACTGTCAGACAAAGTTTCTCGAGCAATAGCCATTACTCGATCGTTGTCAGACAAATTATACATATCCTTACCCAATCTAGCCGCCTCGTTCTTCATGGCACCCCAAGGAAATTCCATTGCCTTACCTCTATTCGAAGATTTTAAAATTTCCGCATAACGAGCCTGAGCATCTTCAACTGCTGTTTTAATACTTTCAACAGAATGACCTTGTTTTAACAATTCTTGCCCAAGAGAATTGGTCAATATGTCATTAATCATTTTTTCTACATACACACCACCATCAACTTGAACACTTCCATTATTTTGATAAGCCTTTTCAACATTACCTCTCGCCCGCTCTATTTTTTCAGCTTTTTCTGGACCTCTCTCGGTTGCTTGTTTAGCAAGAATCTCACTTCTGGGTTTCAATCCTGCCAAAAAGCCTGGTGATACGGTCATTTCACGTGCACGAGTATCTACTTTGACTGGTTCTTCTTGTGCTGATGGTCCTGTTTCTGAATTGCTTTGTCCTTGCAAACCTTTAGGAACGTCGAGTGACTGAGCTTGGTCAGCTGGTTTTGCTTCATCTTGTTTTCCCTCGCGACCTGGTGCTTTCCAATCTGCTGCTCCGGGAATTCCTTTATATTCTCCTGACATAAATAACTCATTACAAAAATAAACTTCTACCCACAGTATAAAGCAAAACCCCCGCCAAGAGGATGGGGTCGTGCCAAACACGGGGAATCAAAGAGCGGTCAACGTTTTTTAGGCTGCGTTTTTAAAAATATTATCAATACGATTTCTGACTTCATCTATTTTTTTATTAGCATTATTTTTATCTCTCTCTACAATCTGATTCATTAAATTTTCTTCAAATGCTTTAGCTTGTGTGAGTTCTTGTTTTGCAACTAAACCAGTATCAAGATATCTGGCCATTTCTCTCTGCACATCTTTTAAAGGAATGCTTTCATCTTTTCCAGACAATCTCACATTATCACCTGAAACTTCGTATACCCTACCCAATCCTGGAATATAATCATTTTCTAAGACAGGTAGTGATTTAGCAGAAACAGATGTTTCAACAACCAATCGATCAACTTTTACAGAAGCGCCGTCTTTTTTGAGTTGATATTCTCCGGTCGATGCATCAAATGATTCTACTTCGTATCTTCCAAAACCCGAGTCAGGAATATCGAGTGCCAGTGTTTTTCCACTTTCAAACCGTGGCTTAATAAACTGATTCACCTGATCTACTACCTTTTTTGATCTTTCTCCCTCTTTTTTGGCCATGTCCACTTTTCCCCAAAGCAAATCAACTTGAAGCTTATCTTTTTCACCTTCAGATAAACCAGGTGCCTGCAAAGATGCTTCAATGCCAGATATTCTTTTATTTATCTGATTTATTCTTTTGTTTGCTGCTGCAATAGCTTCTTCTGAAGTTGCTTCTAGTTGTCTCATTATATCACTGGGAGACTCTTGCGAAGGATCGAGTATATCTAATGAACCATCAACTGAATCATCAACTGTTTCTGTTTGGGGGACAGAAAGCCCCTCTTTAAAACCTGTACCATCCATACATTCAAAGTTAATCAATTTCTTTTTTGCATTCTAGCACTTTATAAAATTTGTGTCTGGGCTTTTTTACCTAGTTCTTCCCAGCCTTGGCGGCGGGTTTTTTTGTTGGAAAAAATTTCGGCTAGTTTTTCGGCTCCTAGTTGATTTGGGATTATTACAAAAGCAGCGCCTGCTTCGTAACAATGAGAGGCCTCGGCTATGGTGCGGGCGGCTACTATTACTGTGCCGTCATATTCTTTTTCTGACAGATATGACAAGAGTGTCAAACTAACGGAAACACTTGGTACCGTAGAAATAATGAAGCGTGATTGCTCTACTTGGAGTTCTGATAAGTAAGTAATATCGGAGGCGTCACCGTAGAGGACCGGGACTTTTTCTTGTTCCAATAGTTTGACCACAAAAGGATCGAAGTCGACTATTTTGTAAGACAGCTTGGTTTTTTTGAGCGATTCAATCATTTGTCTGGCAATGGAATGATATCCAAAAACAGTCACTTGAGAGGCGTTGTTTTTATTTTTTGTATCTTCTATTGATTGCTTTGGCTCTAAGAATTTAAGAAGACCTCTGAGTCGTTCATAAATCCATTCATTACTGTTAACTAAATAAGTGCTTCCGGCAATGGTAATGAGTCCAACCAGCGTGGTTAATGAAAGTGCATTGGAATCAACATACCCGGCAGTTATTCCGGCACCAATCACAATAAAAGAGAATTCAGAAATTTGAGCAACGGTTGTTCCAGCCAAAAATCCGGTTCGAGGATGATACCCAAGCGTTCGCATGATAAGCAAAACAATCAAAGGATTTCCAATCAAAATAAACAATGAAAAAATTATCGCCGGCCAAATGACTAGTGACATTTGGCCGAGTCCCAAGTGAGTACCAAGCACAATAAAAAACAGCACCAAAAAGAAATCGCGCAATGGTCTAATTCGAGCGTTTATTTCTCTTTGCATAGTTGTTCCGGACAACATAACTCCAGCAAGTAAAGCTCCGAGTTCTATTCCAAAACCAAACAACACCAATATTCCGGCGATCAAAAAACACCAAGCTATCGAAAAAATAAATAACAACTCTTGCGAACGTGCAACGTATGGAACCATGCGCGGTGCAATTTTAGCCGATACAAACCACACAACAGGAACAATAATTGCCACCTTAAACAAGGTGGACAATACAATTCCTCCGATTGAAGCACCGGAATCAAAGGACCCCAAGCCCAACAAAATAAGCATTGCAACCAAATCCTGAACAATCAAAAAACCAACACTTATACGACCATACAACGTATCGAGCTCCTCTTTGTCCATAAGGAGCTTGATGATAATGATCGTACTCGAAAAAGTAAAAGCAATCGCCAAATAAAGGCTGGTGATTGTTTCGAGTCCAAGCATTTTACCCAGTGCAAAACCAGCAATTGTTGTAAAAAGAACCTGACCGATTCCTGTTGCCAAAGAAACTTTTCCAACTTCTTTAATATGTCGCCAATTGAGTCCTAAACCAACAGTAAAAAGCAAAAAAGCTACACCTATATTAGAAAGTGCATCAAATAATTCTGGCTGACTGGCAAGCGACCAGACTTCTGGGCCAACCAAAACACCGGTAACAATGTAAGCGATTATGAGTGGTTGTTTTAACCTGTGGGCAATAAGTGATAAGCCAGCTGCGATCACCAAAATTGCACCTAACTGAAAAAATATTTCCTGCAATATCATATTTTTATTTTAATCATTGTACCACGATTAAAAATGTCTTGATTGATCAAAAAAAATACGACCCACATGGGGCCGTATTTTTTAAAGTGTTACAAGAACATTTCACTGAAAAGTATATCTTCAAAACCCACGATATCTAATCCGGCAATAGCATTCTGCCATCCACCTGTTAATTCTTTAACAAAACGTGTTTGGAACCCGTTGGCTGTCATGGCATTATTTGTAACCATACGACGACCATTGGTGTCTGTGTACCAAACAGTTGAATTTCCGGGAGCTTTAACCAAAGAACCTGCTGGCCAAGAATTTACCAAGTCTGTTGCTGCGATTTTTTCACCAACCGTAAAGCGAGCAAAGAATGTTGGCTCTATGTCAACAATGTTTTGATTCCAGTTCTCTCCCCCAAGCATAATGGCAGTTGCTTCATCTTCTATCCAGCGAAGAGTGTAACCTGGAGCAACGTAGTATGTTTTTGGATCGGATTGAATTTTTATCCAGTGAGTACCGGGGCGAACCAATACAGAACTTCCCAAGCTAATATCTGCAAGTGTTGCTATATCAATAATCTGAACTTCAGAGAAATCTGTATACCAAGAATAGTAGATAGCAAGAGATGGGAAAGGATGACGTTTTGCGTCGAGTCCAATGTAGTAAACAGCTGAATCAACAGTTGTACTGGCATCTCCGTCATCTGCAAGCTTTACCAAAGAATCAACAGGAAAATCTGCTGGTAACATGGCATTAGCCTCATCTCGAGAAAATAGATTTGTGGTCGGACTTGTGATTTCTGGAATGACACCTTCAGTAGCAATTATAAATGAAGAGTCTGATTCATCTGTCGCCAAAGTACCAGCACCGGAATCACGACATTCAATTCGAATCTTTGAAGCATTCGACAAAGTCGAAGGAACTTGCCAGTCGTAAGAACCGTCGTTTGGAGTTCCGGCAACAATCATGTTCCAAGGACCGTTTACTTCACTCTGGTGATAAATCACCAAGTTATCAATACCGGCTCCAGTAGAAGTCCAGGAAATATTCTTTGTTGTATTCTGTCCAATAATCTCTCCTCCATTTGGAGAAATTACGGTACAAGAAGTTTCAACAACAGGCACTGTAGATGATCCACCGCCACCTGAAGATCCGGTTATGGTTCTTGTTCCTGTGGTAAAGGTAACATCTGATGGGGTTAAGTTAGATCCGTCATCTGTATCTGCAGAATATAATGTTCCTAAATCCAAAGTATGCAATGTGCTTGCAACAAGAGTTGTGTCTGGATTGATAGTCAAAATAGAATCACTTCCACTCCATGTGCCGGCAAAAGTAACAGCTCCCCCATCTGACAAAGTCATATCTGCTTCTGTTAAAGCAGTATCCATAGCTTCAGAGAAAGTGAGGCGAATATTTGATAGACGAGCAAAGTTTGTGGCTCCAATAGCTGGACTAGAGGTCTTTAAAACAGGATCAGCAATGTCTACGATAGTAGCCTGTGTCTGCGCTTTAAGATCGGTATTTGTGTTTCCATCAGCATCTTCAATGGAAAAATTGTTCTGAGTGGTCAACTCAAAGTTTCCACTGTCATCGTGAGTATCAATAACGGTTGCTGGAGTATCCAAGGCAACAGTAACAATTGTAGCCTGATTTGTTGCTTCATCTACTGCAGATGATCCAAAAACCGCACCGGTAAAATCTCCAACATTAGACAAAAGAATATCTTCTGGGGCAATAACACTGGCGACTTCAATTACTTCTGAAAAAACCAAGTCTACAGAATCGATTGTTCCATCTCCAGATATGTCTTTGTATTTAACCTGACTAATAACCGGGGCTGCACCGTCAACTAGAGTTTCTGTGCTACCGGCATAATAATTATTTTGTACGGATTGATCATAGATGGCGGAAGCGGAAAAAGTGATTGTTGGTTCAGTACCACCACCAATACCCGTTATAGCATCGCTGGTATTGGAAAAATTCAAAAGAATTATATTCTGATTAGTGTAAGCAGTGTTTGTGCCCGTATTGGCATTTGTAAAACCGGTTAAGTCATTGGCTGTAGTGCTAATTTGCAAAGGCGCCGCCAAAACAGGTTCGGTGAATGTTGCCAATACTCGACTTACATCACCATCACCATTTGGATCTTGATACTCGACACTTACAAACGCAGGCAAAGCATAGTCAGCAACGGTAACAGCACTGATTCCATTATTAACGTTAGCAGCATCATCTACCAAAGAACCTATAAATGGGGAAAATGCCAGCGTAGGCTCAGACTCATTTGTATTCTGACGACCGGTAATGTTGCCGGTTACAGTTGTATTCAAAACAACTTCCGAAGTTCCATTACCGCTATTTATTCCGGTTACATCAAAACCTGTTAAAGCATTAGGAGTTATGTCCCAATCGGAATCATCATAAACAATGGTAACGTTTTCGGAAAAAACCAAAGTTGTAGTATCAACAGCATTGACCGACGCTTCGTATTTAGCCTCCAGCAAAACCGGATCGGCACCATCAACGGCGGTTTCATTGCTTTTAGCAGACATTTCACCGCTATTTAAAGAAACACTCCCTAAAGTACCTTGATTGGCGTAACTGATAATAGGATCAATTGCTCCGCCTGTAATATCAGCATCTGTAGTCACGTAAACATAAAGATTACTACCGGCACAACTCAAACTATCGATTGAGGTAACATTTATTGTACCGGCGGTATTGATAGTCCAGTCCCCCGACTCAAACTCACATTGAGTGATTGTCTCATCAATCGTCCACAAAATACGATCAATGGTACCATCGAGATTGATATCAACGTATTTACTTGTGGTAACCAAATCCGCCGCAAAAGCAGTATTAAAAGGAATTAAACCAAAACCAGAAACAAAAATAAAAAC
>Ga0100380_10005557_pt1 | contig 12974 bp, 6 predicted proteins | sample CryGeymeta201504_FD_80417 | JGI IMG/M metagenome (GOLD analysis project Ga0100380, IMG submission 80417) | Groundwater microbial communities from Crystal Geyser aquifers in Utah, USA - Crystal Geyser metaG 2015-04 | ecosystem: Environmental > Aquatic > Deep subsurface > Groundwater | place: USA... | reverse complement strand
TAATATAAATGATTTAAAAAGTTATCATACAAGTTTAAATTGCCTTATGAATGGAAAAAGGGAAATACAAAACACAAAAATACCAAACAATATTATTGTCCTATTAACCTGCAGTGAATTAAAAGCAAAACAGCTCGGAAGTGATTATCATTCACGTATCCATAAAGTATATCAAGCAACAGCCCCTCTTACTTCAGATGTTGTCACATTATTAAAACCACCTAAACCACGTTCTACAATTTTCGAATATATTTTTTACGAACATTGGAACTGGAAGTCGCAACTCATAACGTCATTATCATTAGATAATAATTTAAATTTTTATAATCGACTTGGCATATTTAATCAAGTCATAAATGCACAATGTTCAGGAATTCATTTAATAAATCCGCCCAAAGATCCCGCTTTTGTCATATGGCTCAATCAAATATTAAACAACAGATATTATTTCAATAATGGAAATTATATAAATTTACCAGATGAATTTAGCATTACCTGTGAAACTAAAGACATCACTTTTGATAAAAAAGTAATTTCATATAATATTAAACATGGAGAAATTCCAGCTTGCGACTTTGTACTCAATACTCAAACTATATTTGAATTAGACAATTTTTTAACACAACATCACCTGACTACATTGCGTTTATGGATTAACCAACCGTTGTCTAATGGTGTATGGATTTTGCTTATGGAAAAATTACAGAAAAGAGATATCACCTTTATTCTATCTCCCAATGTCACGATACCAAATGAAATTGTAACGAATATACAACCAACCGATGCTGTTGAGCTTCCTAAAGTTATAAACGAAAAAATTCAATTAATTAAAACAAATGATATTTATTTTAGCCTAATGAAGCTTGAAAAAAATCATTCCTTGTCGTTTCCTATAACCGATAAAACTTCCATTCAAGATCTAACCTACCGTTTAAGATTTGATCGTGAAAACATGTCGATTAAAAAAATTGATTCAGCGTTTTCAGAGGCAATTAAAAATGGACAAGACATCATCTTATACGGTGATTTTTCAGAAGAAATACAACAATATTTATATTGCTTATATGTTAATTCAACAGCCAAAATAACAATTATTACAGATAATGATAAAGCATTATCACAAATGCCAAATCAAATAGAATTATGTAATTTTAATTCACGCTGTAGCATGGTTTTTGGTGACGGCTATCAGCAGTTAAGAAAAATAGCTTTTAAACTTCAGCAAGCATTAAATCTAGAATTTAGCACTTCTCAACTCATTGCGATTAAAGACAATCTCGACAAACATCCCAATAAAAATCCTTTCTATCCCATTTTACGCATTTGTCCAGAATATAGACGTCATTATAAGGCTGTTGCAAAACAAATTTTCCCAACACATAAAATCAACAATCGCTCCGATGTTGACTTTATGTCAAAACGCGAAAATAAATTTAAAGCTGGACTTATTGAAAAACCATTTACCTTTATTATTGGTGAATCGGGGGTTGGTAAAAGTACATTTGTTCTTGAATATTTTGAAAAAAATGATGCCTCCTTATTCTGTGGAGAAGAAAACTTGCTTGCCTGGTTATTGTCCCCTCATGATAAAGGATTGCAAGTTTTATTTATTGATGAAGCAAATTTGTCTGACGCTCATCATTGGGACTTTTTAGATACACTAGTTGAAACATCACCCTTTGTTATTTGGCAGGGAACACGCTATAACTTATCCCAAAATCATAAAGTTGTTTTCACTGGGAATTATAGTGACTTTAAAGATAGGTCAGTTATGCATCTTGCTGAACGTCATGGTAATGTTATTGAATTCAAACCATTTAGTCGCGCTTATTTATTATCCCATATAGGAACTATGTTAAATCAATATTTAAAAGATGTCCTTCTAATATTCTTATTGAAATTTGGAATTTTAGATCAGTATTTAAAACACAAAGAGAACTTAGGTTTAACTATTCGTGATCTAAATGAAAAAATATTTTCGATTGCCCAGATGCTAATAGCAATAGAAAAAGATACAAATAAAACCATCGACTTTTCAAATCAAGTTATGTTTAATGAAAACTATAATATTTTCAAAGAAAATTTCAATGGTGACACTAATACAATTCAACACGATTTGCTTAAGAATCTTGAAAAACTAGGTATGGTTATTACTGATAACTGGATAGAGCCACTTAAAGTACTTAGCAAATGGATTACCCAACTTACAAACACTGGCCATGGCGTTCAAAAACAAGGGATTATATTAGAGGGTGAACCTGGAATAGGTAAAAGCTTATGTGCAGAATTGATACTAAAAGCACATGGTTATCTCGAAGGTATTGTTACTGGCGCCAATAACAATATGTATTCAAATAGCTATTATAAAGTTACTGTTAATAATATTGCATTATTAGAGGTGGTACTCAAAAAAGTATTTCATGAAGGTGCCGTGGATATTCTTGACGAAATTAATACCGCCCCATTAGAAGGCTTATTAAATCAATATTTAACAGGCAGAGATCCTCAAGGAAACTTAGCTAAAAAACCAGGCTTTGGTATTATCGGCACACAAAACGGTGTAAACTTTAGTGGTAGACGCCAAGGATCACATGCCTGGAAAAACCGCTTCACAACCATTAAAATAGCAGAATACAACGAAAGTGATTTAATGAAAGTTTATCAATTTTATCAAAACAAATATTTAACCAAATACCAAGTTATGTTAACTGATGAGCTAGAGACAAAACTGTTGAATTTATCTCATCAGTATATTGACGAATATCGTGAAGCGATTATTTATGGTAAAGAGAATCATTGTAGTCCCCTGCCCTGTGCGCGTGATGTTATTGATGCGATTAAAATCAAAATAAAGAAAACGATTATTGATTTTAACAACATTAATACAGTAACAATGCGTAGTGGAGAAAATTCATTTTTAGGTAAACGTACTGCCAGTGATTGTGAAAAACCGAAAAAAATCCATCATTCAGAAAAAACTTCTAGTGGATGCTTTGGTCTAAAGCCACTGAACCGATAAACTTGCTCGCGGCATGAAAATCCTGTTACCAGCATATTGGTTTCATTGAGTTGATATTTAAGCATTGCTGCTTGCCAACTCATTTCAAATAATTTTTTTGAGTTGTTGAAGTGTTTTGTTTCGTGGCCATAGCTTCCAGCCATGCCGCAGCAGCCAACTTTGATCACTTGTAAATTTAAACCTGCTTTATTAAAAACATCAACCCATAACGCTTCGCTATCTTCAACACATGTTTTTTCTGAACAGTGTGATAATAAATAATATTGCTGTTTATCATTTATTTTGGGTATATCAATAGCAGCTAAAAACTCTTGTGGCAATAAAACATTGGCTTGTAATTCATCTCTAAATACTAATGTCATACTCGGTTCGATACCAATTACTGGTATTTTTTGTTGATTCAGTTGATAAAGTTGTTCAACGCTTTTTTGCGTAATGGCATGAAATTTTTCTAACATACCTTGATTATAAAAGGCTTTGGCATTTTTAATATCATTTCGAATAATGACGTTATATTCAAGTTTGTTTAAAATATTTTGAAAAGCCGTTATTAACTCTGGCGAATAACATTGGGTAATCCAATCTGCTAATATACAAATGGTTTTATCGTGATTAGTTTTAATTTGCTTGTATGTTTTCTCTTTTAAAAATGGCAAGTCACGAAGCCCAATGATTTTTAATATTGTTTTTGTGAATTTGAGTGTTAATAATTTATTGCTAATTTTAGGAAATTTTGCAAGCCACAAATTAATTTCTTCACTGTAAGCTAAAAAATATTGAATCATTTTGCGACGACGTTTTAAAAAATATTGATGATAAAATTTTGCTTTAACTGCCGGGATGTCCACAGAAACGGGACATTGAGTTATGCAAGCTTTGCAACCCAAACACCCTTCTAATGCATTATATGCAGCATTTTCAGCTTTTAGCGCTTCATCCTTTTTTGATACCGCTTCTAAATATAACCATTCATTGATAATGCTTGCTCTACCCTTAGGTGAATGCACTGGATCTTTAGTGACTTTATAAGAAGGACAAATATTAATATCCGGCTGATAATTCATGCAAACAGCATTACCATTGCATAACAGGCTAGAAGCATATTCGTTGCGCATTTCAAGTTGAATTTGTCGCTGATATGCGCCTTTCTTTTTATCTTTTACTTTATGTAACTGCTCTTTACTATTGATTGGTACAGCAATCTTGCCTGGATTTAAACGGTTTTCCGGGTCAAATAATTGTTTGACTTCTCTAAAAGCCGCATAAACTTTATTGCCAATAAATTCTGGTAAATATTCACTTTTGAAACCTTTGCCATGCTCTCCCCAAATTAAACCACCGTGTTTTTTGACTAATTCTGCGACTTCATCCGAGAGTTGTTGATATATCACTTCATCTCTAGAATCTGTTAAATTAAGCGCTGGTCTTACATGAATACACCCCGCATCGACATGGCCAAACATCCCATATTTCAAATGATATTTATCTAATATATTTTTTAATGCTGGAATATATTCTTTGAGATTGCGTGGATCAACAACCGTATCTTCAATACCAGAAACAGGTCTTCGCGGCTCGGGCATTTTTCCTAATAATTCAACACTACGTTTACGTAACTGCCATAGTAAATTCATTTCTTCAGGTGTTGTTGCATTATAATAACCTAACGTATTCATGTTTGGGTTATCGGATAAACATCGCTGCAAGTTTTTTATTTTATCTGCAAGCACGTCCTTTGTATCTGCAACATATTCCACCAAATTAATTGAGCCTGGCAATTCTGCCGACTGCTCAAGTAAAATAGGCTTTAATGCCGGAAAAAGTGCGTCATGCTCAGCGAGTTTCATAATATTTTCATCAATCACTTCAACCGCACTTGGCTGAGTGGCATTTAATAATTCTGCTGCTTGTAGCGCTTCATTAAAATCTTTATGCTTAATTAAAAATAACGTTTTATATTTAGGTAATCGAGTAATTTTTAAAGTTGCTTCAGTCAACGTACATAACGTCCCCTCTGAACCAGCAATCAATGCCGGTAAACGCACCTGCCCATTGTGATAAACGCCAACAAGATTATAACCAGTCATGTAGCGTAATAATTTTGGGAAATTCTGTTCAATATCTTTTTCATAGATTGTACAAATATCTATGATGGCTTTTTGAATGTGCTGTATCGCATCACTCTCCGTTAATGTCGAAAAATAACTACCATCCGCCAATACACCTTGTAGTGAAACGATATGCTGTCCGGTGCGCCCATATAAACAAGAGCCTTTTCCACAAGCGTCTGTGCTAATCATGCCGCCTAATGTGGCTCGATTGCTGGGTGAAACCGTGGGGGCAAAAAAATAACCTAACGGGTTTAAATAATTATTCAACTGATCGAGAATGACACCAGGCTGAATAGTAACTGTTTTTTTATCTAAATCATGACTGATGATTTTATTCATGTATTTAGTGAAATTAATAATAATTCCATCAGTGAGTGATTGACCATTGGTACCCGTGCCACCACCTCTGGCTGCAAATTTTATCATTTTAAATTCAGGTAAATTTGCTAATTGAAAAATAGTAATGACATCGTCTTCTGTTTTGGGATATAACACAGCTTGCGGCATTAATTGATATACACTATTATCCGTCGCCATCACGCTACGATTAGCGTAATCGTCGCAAATATCACCACGATAAGATGATTTTTTTAATCCTTTTAAGTAAGCTTTGTAACTATTGCTATCCGTCATTTATTATCAGTGCTCTCAAATATTTTATCGGCACTTGCTGCTACAAAGCCTGAATAAAGTTTGCCATCTGGTTTAGGATAGCGTAATGCAAACTCGTAATATGACGATGGAATTTCGTGCGTACCATCTTGAAATTTAATAGGCACTTTAAATGCTTTGGTGCTTGATTGCTCTAGTAAATCATCGGGTGTTCCTTTGACTTCACCACCTGCGGTATTTAATTCAATTTTGTTCTTTTTCAAAAATGCATTAACAGCTTGAATGGTCGGAGTTTGTATGAGTGCATTGACATTAACTGTAAAATGATTTGCTCTAAAACCGAATGCATAAAGCCATGCGGCATATTCGGATTCGTCTAGTAGCTTTTGATAGGTTTTATATTCAATCGGTTGCCAGCAAACGCCACTGGTTAATAATGCTGTTGGATTTGCGAGTAATGATTGCGGAATTTTATCAATGATTTGTTTTGCGGTGCTTTGCACAAAATCGCTAAACTGTTCCGTTAGTAATTGACTGATAAATACTTTGGGTAATTCTGGATTGGGGTGTTCGTAATGTTTTGCAAATAACTTTTTAACAGGAAAATCATATTGCCCACCTTCTACATAACCTTCTGCTATAAAAGGTTTTGCTAATACATCAATGTCAACTCGCGGATCATCAAAGGTACGAAATGCGACATGGTCATTTAATATTTTGCCTTCATTGGCTTCAAACATATCGTGGATTTGTTTGACCATAGGGGTGTCGGTGCTGTATTGTTGCCAGAGTTTGTCGAATAGCTGCTCTATACTCATGTTTGCTCCTTGCGACATGTTTACCCTTTATTATAGCATGTAGGATTGCTTTTTTAATAATTTCCTGGATGCCAGCCTACGCTGGCATGACATCTTTTTCATGCGGTAGTAATAAATGTCATGCCAGCGTAGGCTGGCATCCAGCTCAATTAATTAAAACATTCTTTATTTTTTCCAATTCTCCGAAAAACCCCGGATACGAAACATCCACAACATCTCGATTAAAAATATTCACCTTCCCAACAGCCGCCAAACTCGCAATTGCCATCGCCATCGCAATGCGGTGATCACCAAAGCTATCCACTTCACCTCCTTGAAGCTCGCCACCCGTAATAATCACCCCATCGGGTAATTCTTCAACCAGAATCCCAAGACTACGCAGATTGTCGGTCATGGCACTGATCCTATCGGTTTCTTTAAAGCGTAATTCCGCTAAACCACGAATTTCTGTTACGCCCTCAGCGCAAGCTGCTGCAACAAAAATAATGGGAAATTCATCAATCGCCAACGACACTAAATGCTCAGGTACTTTAATGCCTTTTAAGCCACAATGACTAACAACAACATCACCAACAGGTTCAATCCCATCATTATCAATAGGTATTATATCAATCTTTGCCCCCATTAAAGCGAGTATCTCTAGCAATCCTGTCCTCGTAGGATTAATGCCAACAGTTTTAATTTCAATTTGTATATCGGGCACAATCAATCCTGCAACTATCCAAAATGCCGCGGCAGAAAAATCGCCCGGCACAGTATAATTAATTGGATTTAATTTTGCTGCGGGCTGTACTGTTATTTGATTGTTTTTTCGTTCGCAAACATGACCGTATAGTTTCAATAGGTGCTCTGTATGATCTCGGGTAATCGCTGTTTCTGTAATGCTGGTTACTCCGTCAGCATAAATTGCAGCCAATATAATTGCTGATTTGACCTGCGCGCTAGCAATAGGCATTGTGTAATCAATCGCATGTAAACCTTGGTTTGATTTAACTATTACTGGCGCTGTATTATTCTCCGATAAAATTATATCAGAGCCCATTAATGTCAACGGATCTTTTACCCGTTGCATGGGGCGCTTCGTTAGATAATTATCCCCAACAAGCGTTGCGGGTATATCGGCACCATTCAATAACCCCATTAACAGACGCATGGTTGTGCCTGAATTACCACAATCAATAGCCGTTTCGGGCAAGCTTAGTCCATCTAATCCAACACCATCAATCTCAAGATGCGTCGCGTAAATTTGATATGATACACCCAATTGTTTGATTGCATTTAAACTTGATTGACAATCCAATCCTGCGGAATAATGCTTGATTATTGAAATACCTTCAGCAATCGCGCTTAATAAGATACATCGATGGGTAATTGATTTATCGCCTGGTACATTGATAATAAACTTATCCATAACGATTTTTAAAATCCTTCATGAATTCAGCAAATTTTTGTGTTTGCTCAAGCGTGATTGCATTATATAAACTCACGCGTAAACCACCTTTTGCTTTATGTCCTTTAATGCCGATAAATTCATGTTCCAATGCTTCTTGGACAAATTGTTGTTCAAGCGCTTGATCGTGTATGGTAAATATAACATTCATACGCGAACGATATTCAACATCAACGTTATTTTGATAAAATTCATCTTGATCGATCAGTTGATATAATAACTGTGATTTCAGCAAACTTTGTTGATAAAAGTAATCAATGCCGCCTTGTTGCTGCACCCATTCTAAGATCAAAGTTGTAATATACCAAGCAAAAAGATCTGGCGTACTATATAAAGATTCTGCTTTTGATATCGTTTGATAATTAAAAACTTCGGGGATGGTTTCACTGCTCCTTGCCAATAAATCTTTGCGAATGATTACTAAGGAAATACCTGCGACTCCTAAATTTTTTTGAGCACCGGCATAAACGACGCCAAACTTATTGATATCAATCGGTTTCGATAAAATGCTTGATGTCATATCTGCAATTAATGGCGCATGAGGACTTTCTGGTGTATAGGTAAACTCAACGCCATCAATCGTTTCATTATCCGTGTAATGTAAGTAAGCGGGATTTTTGCTTAATTGCCACGTTTGCTGTGCTGGTATTGTTGTATATTGACTTGCTGATGAATTAGCGACGATATTCACCTCAGCATATTTTTGCGCTTGTGCAATTGCTTGCGCTGACCAATAACCTGTTTCAACGTAATCCAAACAATCATAGCCAGTGATTAAATTTAAAGGCAGAAAAGCAAAATGGCCTCTGGTACTACAAGGCGCAAATAAAATATCATATTCATCGGGGATATTGAAAATTGAACGCAGTAATTGTTTGCTATGAAGTGTTAATTGATAAAACGCATCACTGCGATGTCCCAACTCAAGAATAGAAACACCTTGCGCTTGCCAATTAAAAAATTCATGATGCGCTTGCTGCAATACTGCGTCCGGCAAAGCAGCCGGACCCGCATTAAAATTAATTACTCGTCGTTTGAACATGTTGTATCAGGCTCATCCGTGCTGCTAGGAACTTCTTCAGGCAAATTTTGCATTTCTTCTTCAGTTACTTCAAGTTCAGCAATTGCCTGTAAACCTGCTAATGATTCATCTTCATCTAAGCGAATTAATATCACACCTTGTGTATTACGACCAACCACGGAAATTTCGCTTACACGAGTTCTGACCATTGTGCCGCCATTGGTAATCAGCATCACTTCATCATTATCATTGACTTGACATGCACCCACAACGTTACCATTGCGTTCATTCACTTGAATTGAAATAACACCCTGTCCGCCTCGGCCAGTTTTGCGATATTCTTCAATATCAGTGCGCTTACCGTAACCATGCTCTGTGGCCGTTAAGATTTGACCTTCTGGCTGTACCACAACCAGTGAAATAACTTTTTGATCTTTGCTGAGTTTAATACCGCGAACCCCTTTTGCGGTTCGCCCCATTCCTCTAACATCTGCTTCATCAAAACGAATAACCTTACCGGCATTAGAGAATAACATAATGTCTTGTTTACCATCCGTTAACGCAACCCCAACAAGGCGATCGCCATCTTCTAATTGTAAAGCAATGATGCCTGAGTTACGTGGCCTAGAAAATAACTCTAAACTGACTTTTTTCACAGTACCTTGACTAGTAACCATGAAGACATATTTGTCTGCATCATAGCTATTTACCGGTAAAATTGCATTGATTTTTTCATTTTCACTTAGCGGTAATAAGTTTACAATTGGTCTACCCCTTGCTCCGCGCGAACCTTGCGGCAACTGGAATACACGTAACCAATAAACTTTACCTTTGTCTGAAAAACACAAAATTGTATCGTGCGTATTCGCCACTAACAATGTCTCAATAAATTCTTCATCTTTCACTTTCGTTGATGACTTACCACGTCCGCCTCGACGTTGTGCTTGATACATGCTTAGCGATTGATACTTAATATAACCTTGGTTAGATAAAGTCACAACAACTGAATCTTCTGGAATTAAATCTTCTATACTCAAGTCTTGTTGCGATTCGACAATTTCTGTACGTCTCGCATCACCAAATTCTTGTTTAACTTCTTGTAATTCAGTTTCAATTACTTGTCTTAAACGATCAGGATTGGATAAAATTTCCATCAAACCTTGAATGATGGTAATTAATGCTTTGTATTCATCATGAATTTTATCTTGTTCAAGTCCAGTTAAACGGTGTAAACGTAATTCAAGAATTGCTTGTGCTTGCTCTGGCGATAAGCGATAACCGTCTTCGCTAAAACCATACTGGTCTGTTAACCATTCAGGACGCGTCATGTCGCGTAAATCAACACGCTCTAACATTTTTGCAACTACGCCAGTTTGCCATATTTTTGTAATTAATTTTTCTTTAGCCTCTTGTGGTGAAGCTGATTTTTTGATGAGTTCAACCACTTCATCAATGTTTGCTAAGGCAATACCCAAACCTTCTAATATATGGGCACGATCTTTTGCTTTAGCTAGTTCAAAAATCGTACGACGAGTGACAACTTCACGACGATGCTTAATGAATGCTTCAATGATTTGTTTCAGGTTTAATAATTTAGGCTGGCCATCAATCAAGGCAACAAAGTTAATGCCAAAAACGTTTTGCATCTGTGTGTGTGCATAAAGATTATTTAATAAAACGTCAGCATTGTCGCCGCGTTTTACCTCAATTACTACGCGCATACCATCTTTATCAGATTCATCTCGTAAAGCAGAAATACCCTCTACTTTTTTATCTTTGACAAGTTCTGCAATTTTTTCAATTAATCTTGCTTTGTTTACTTGATAAGGTAGTTCATTGATAATAATTGTTTGCCTACCTGATTTTTCATCGGTTTCGATAACCGTTTTTGCTCTGACATAAATACGGCCACGGCCGGTGCGATAAGCTTGAACAATGCCTGCTCGGCCATTAATAATACCCGCTGTTGGAAAATCAGGCCCTGGAATAAATTGCATTAAATCATCAATTGAAAGACTGTGGTTATTTAATAATGCAATCGTTGCATCAATTACTTCATTTAAATTGTGTGGTGGAATATTGGTTGCCATACCAACGGCAATACCCGAAGAACCATTGACTAGTAAATTAGGAATACGCGTTGGTAAAACCACTGGTGCCGTTTCGGTGCCATCATAGTTAGGTGCAAAATCAACTGTGTTTTTTTCTAAGTCGGCTAATAAGCTATGGGCAATTTTGGCCATACGCACTTCGGTATAACGCATTGCCGCTGGCGCATCGCCGTCAACAGAACCAAAGTTACCTTGACCATCCACCAGCATATAACGCATTGAAAAAGGCTGTGCCATACGCACAATCGTATCATATACAGCGGTATCACCATGCGGATGGTATTTACCGATGACATCACCCACGACCCTCGCGGATTTTTTATAGGCTTTGTTCCAATCATTGCCTAATTCGTGCATTGCGTACAAAACACGTCTATGCACGGGTTTTAAGCCATCTCGCACATCCGGCAATGCCCTGCCAACGATGACGCTCATCGCATAATCAAGGTAGGATTGCTTTAATTCATGTTCGATGGTGACTGGGGTGATTTCTCTTGCTAATTCGCTCATATTTAGAACAATTTCCATTTAAAAATGATAGGGTATTGTACCATTTTTTGATGTGAATTGCTATTTTTATGATGGTGTTTGACCGATTGCAATAGTATAATAGACTTCATGAATACTACACACAACAACCTTACAGAAATAACAAAGTTTGACCAGCTATCTGACGAATGGTGGAACCCTACTGGCGAACTGAAAACGCTACATCACTTAAATCCCACTCGTTTAAGCTATATTAAACAGCATTGTGCGCTGATTAATAAACGCATCTTAGATGTCGGCTGCGGCGGTGGCATATTAAGCGAAGCGCTTGCCAAAGAAGGTGCTATGGTCACAGCGATTGACCAATCCAAACCGGCTATTGAGGTGGCGATTCATCATGCTAAATTGGCTGATTTAAACATTGATTATCTGCATGCCGATATCACTGAATTTGCTTCGACAAAAACAAATTACTTTGATGCCATTGTTTGTATGGAATTATTAGAACATGTCGATAACCCGGCCGAGCTAATTAAAACCTTGAGCGCCATGTTAAAACCACAAGGCAAATTATTTGTCTCTACCCTGAATCGCACCCCTAAGGCATATGCCTTGGGCGTTGTTGCTGCAGAATATATTTTACGTTTATTGCCCAAAGGTACGCACGATTATCAAAAATTTATCAAACCGTCTGAGTTAGTTTCCTGGGGTCGCGGCTGCGATATAAAACCAGTTGATATTAGCGGCTTGAGTTATAATCCGTTCAGGGAAACCGCATCTATCACCCCAAACACAGATATTAATTATCTTGTTTGTTTTCAGAAAATCGGCAACCAACTATGAATACCAGATTTACTCGCAGCCAAGGATGTATTTTATTTGATTTAGATGGTACGTTATTAGACTCAGCGCCTGATATTGTTGGTGCGGCAAATGAATTATTTACGGCTTATAATAAACCATCACTGAGCATGGAGCAATTACGCCCTATCACCGGTGAAGGTACAATTGTCTTTCTGGAAGCAGGTTTTGGTTATAAACCTGCAGAGGCCGAATATAAAAAATTACGTGGCGAATTATTTGAAATTTACTACAACCGTAATAACGTAGATTCGATTTTATTTGATGGTATTGAAGCTATTTTGACATCATTAAACGTGCAAAAACTCCCTTGGGGAATCGTCACCAACAAACCCGAACATTTAACAACGCCATTATTAGATAAATTTTCAATTTTACAAACATCTGGCGTTTTAGTATGTGCGGATACACTAGCGAAGGCAAAACCACATCCTGAACCCATTTGGCATGCGTGTAAAATCCTAAACCGCAAACCAGAATCC
>Ga0100380_10005555_pt1 | contig 12974 bp, 9 predicted proteins | sample CryGeymeta201504_FD_80417 | JGI IMG/M metagenome (GOLD analysis project Ga0100380, IMG submission 80417) | Groundwater microbial communities from Crystal Geyser aquifers in Utah, USA - Crystal Geyser metaG 2015-04 | ecosystem: Environmental > Aquatic > Deep subsurface > Groundwater | place: USA... | reverse complement strand
TCAGTCATGTCTCCATAGTGCAAAATAAATTTTACATTTTGTTCATGTAAATCTGTATAAAGATGGTCTATTCTAGCCGTATTAAAGAGTGAGCTTCTTCTTTTTATACCATGTACTTCATAGTCTTTTTTAAGCAATAGTTCGGCTAAATAAGCACCATCTTGTCCTGTAACTCCTGTTATTAATGCAACTTTTTTTGACATAATTTTAATTTTTTACAATAATACTAATTCTTACAATAAAAAAAACATCCTATTCAGCTTAATAGGATGTTTTTTTAAATTCTTTTGTTATTTTAATATTATTCTTCTTTATCAAAATAAACAGCAGTCATGTCTCGATATTCCATAGCGTTTGCTGGGAAATTTTTAACATATACTTGAAGTAAACGCGTATTTTCATCATAGAAAATAGGGAGTGTTGCAGCATCATCAACGGCTATTTGATCTGCCTGACGGTATAACTCCATTCGTTTTTCTGTATTAGGCTCTCTTAAAGCAGCATTAAACACTTCATCAAATTTTGCACTTTGGTAACGAACAGCATTGATATAAGATTTGCTAGAAATATCACCAGGAACATGTTCTCCATAAAGCAAGTTTAAGAAATTTTCTGGGTCAGGATAATCAGCTATCCATCCTGATCTCCAAAAAAGAGCTTTTCCTGTTTCTAGGTTTTCTAAATGTTGCGCAAATTGCATTTGTTCGATAGTTATTTTAATATTTAAATTTTCTGAAAGCATTTTTTGAACAACTTCAGCAACTTGCACATTTCTATCTCCTCCACCTGGATTGATTTGAAGAATAATTTCAGGAAATCCTTTACCGTTTGGAAATCCTGCAGCAGCTAAGTGTTCTTTTGCTTTTTCTGGAGAATAAGCATAACCTTTAACATTTTCATAATCATAACCTTTAAATGGAGGAACAATTCCATTAATAGCAGGTCTTCCCTCTCCTTTTAGTGTGTAATTCACAATTGATTCTTTGTCAACAGCGTAGTTAAATGCTTTTCTAACATCTATGTTATTAAATGGAGGGAGTTTATGTTGTAAACCTAAATAAAATACACTCATGGCAGGAACAACTTGCATAACATAAGGTTTGTTTCCTCCTTTTTTTGCTTCATCTAATTCTCCTACAACATCATCAATCATTTCAAGAGGCAATCTAAAAACCATATCTAAGTTTCCTTTTTTAAATTCCAATAACTCTGCTTTTTTCTCTTTAATAAAAGAAAATTTAATTCCATCTAAGTAAGGCAATTGATTGCCGTAAGAATCAACACCCCAATAGTTTGGATTTCTTTCAAGAATAACTGTTTCTGATTCTTTAATTTTTTTAACTTGAAATGGACCTGTTCCTACACAATTTGTTCGCATATCAATACCGTACATATCAACAGCTTCTTTTGGAAAAACTGAACAAGAAATATGACTTACGATGTTTAAAAAACCTGCAAATGGATATACCAATTGAATTTCTAATGTGTGATTGTCGATAACTTTAATTCCAGCAACTCCACCTGATAAAGGAGATTTTTTTACAGTAGATTCATAATATTCATTAGATCCAACTACTTTGTCTTTAAATAACCAAAACATTTGATTTGAAGGGTCGGATTCGCAAATCTTTTCTAAAGAATATTTAAAATCATTTGCAGTAACTTCTCTACCTTTTCCGTCTTTAAAACAAGGATTATCATGAAATTTCACACCTTTTCTTAAATGAAAAGTGAATTTCGTTGCATCATCACTTATTTCCCATTTTTCAGCTAATGCTGGTAATATGATGGATAAATCTTCTTGGTCTAATTTAACTAATCCTTGATATACTTGGTTAGCTATTCGATGAGATACTACTTCAGTAATATTTGGGGGATATAAACTTCTGAAGTCTTCAGTTTCATTTACTTTGAAAACACCACCATATTTCACATCACCTAATGCTGTTTGATTTTGTTTGTTGTTCGTATTGTCACCACCACAACCAATGATTAGTGCTATTGAAAAGGCTAAATAAACTATTTTTTTCATGCTATTTATTTTTTTAAAAGGCAAATATAGTTAATAGATAAGAATATACTAAATTAATTTTAAAAATAAATGTATATTTTATTTATGGTTTGTATTTTTTTGATACTAAATTCACAATTTTATAGTTGATTAGCCGAGTTGTATATTATTGATTTTTTTGTAAGTTTATCCTTAAATTATTAATACCATCATTGAAATTTCTAAACTATATATTGTTTTTTGGGTTGTTGTTTCATTTGTTTTTTGCAAATGCACAACAAATTTCAAATTATAGAGAATTTGATGTTGTTGTTAATAATGATACTATTCAAATGGATTCGTTGAGCATAATTGATGATTCTGAAATTATTTATTTTGGAAACCTGATGCTCGATTCATCATGGTATCAAATAGATTATATTAAAGGCGTATTAATATTAAATTCCAAAAAAAGTAATGAGCTGATGGGTAAAAAGTTACGTGTTTCTTTTCGAGTTTTTCCATTGTCATTTTCTAAATCGTATCAACATAAAAACAATAATCAGATTGAACAACTTGGTGACATTGCTAAAAATCCTTTTCTTTTTGAATATGAAGTGAAAAATGAAGATATTTTTTATTTAGATGGACTTAATAAAAGTGGTAGTATTTCTAGAGGTGTTGGTTTTGGAAATAACCAAGATTTATCGGTTAATTCAAACTTAAACCTTCAATTGGGAGGGAAAATTAGCGACAACATTAATATATTAGCATCTATTTCAGATGATAATATTCCTATTCAGGCTGAAGGAAATACGCAACAACTGCAAGACTTTGATCAAGTTTACATTCAGTTATTTAGTGATGAATGGAAGCTGACAGCGGGAGATTTTTACTTGGAACGACCTAAAAGTTATTTCATGAATTTTAATAAAAAAGCACAAGGAGGAAGTTTTCAGGTAACCACACCACTTTCAAAAAAAGAAAATGCAGCAACCACCTCTCCATCAATTAGTGCGGCAGTTTCAAGAGGAAAATTTGCACGAAATAAAATTAACGGAATTGAGGGAAATCAGGGGTCATATAGACTTAGAGGAGCTGAAAATGAAAATTTTATTATCATTTTATCGGGTACTGAACAAGTTTTTATTGATGGAATGTTATTGAAAAGAGGGAATGAATTTGATTATATTATTGATTATAATACAGCCGAATTGACTTTTACTTCCAACCGACTTATAACCAAAGATTCACGTATTGTAATTGAATTTCAATATTCTGATAGAAATTTTGCCCGCACATTAATGCATATTGGGAATGAATTTGAAAGTAAGAAACTTAGTCTTTCTTTTAATTTTTATTCTGAGCAAGATTCAAAAAATCAACCGCTTTTGCAAGATTTAGACGATAATCAAAAACTACTGCTTTCCAACATTGGTGATAGTTTACAAAATGCCATTGTTCCTAACATCAGATTGGTGGAATTTGATGCGAATAAAGTACTCTATAAAATGATAGACACCCTTGGTTTCGATTCTGTTTTTGTGTTTTCAACAAATCCTGATAGTGCTATTTATCAGCTTGGATTTTCTTTTGTAGGATTAAACAACGGAAATTATAAACAAATTCAAAGCTCTGCCAATGGAAAAGTATTTGAATGGCAAGTTCCTGTTGGTGGGATTCCTCAAGGAGATTTTGAACCTGTTATCTTATTGGTTACGCCCAAACAAAAACAAATGACAACGCTCGGAGGAGAATATCGCATCAGCGAAAACTCAAAAATAATGTGGGAAGGTGCCATTTCAAAAAATGATATTAATACGTTTTCCGACAAAAATAGTGGTGATGATGTTGGTTATGCTTTTAAAATGAACACGTTTAATCGAATAGATTTTGATAAAGAAAACAAAAAAAGCTGGAAATTGAATTTTGGAACTAATTACGAATACATTGAATTGAATTTTAGTCCCATAGAGCGTTTTCGATTGGTAGAATTTGAACGTGATTGGAATATTTTAAATGCACAATTTAACTCCGACCAACATATAGTTGGAGCAACTGTAGGAATTGAAAAAAAGGAAAAAGCATCAATTACCTATCATGTTAATTACTTAACCAATATCAATGAATTTAATGGAATTAAAAATGCCATGTTTGTTACAACCAACCACAAAGGATTTTCTTTAAAAGCAGACGGAAGTTTTTTGAAAACAGATGGATTAAATAATACGGAATTTCTTAGGCATAAAGCAGTTTTAACCAAACAAATGGGTTGGATAGTATTAGGAGTTGGTGAAGAAACAGAGCAAAATAAAATTTTTATCAATCAATCGGACACCTTGCAAGCCACTAGTTTTGAATTTAAGATACTCCAAGCATTTATTCATAATGCTGACACTACAAAAAATAAGTTTATGATAAGCTACAAACAGCGAGAAGATAATGCTCCAATAGTTACTGATTTTTTTGCTGCTACACTTGCCGAAGATGTTGAATTATCTATGAGTTTGCTTAAATTTAAAAACCACAAATTAAGAAGTACCTTTACGTATCGAAAATTAAATATTGTTTCAACTACCTTGTCCAATTTGAAACCAGAAGAAACGGTATTGGCAAGAACTGAATATAATGGTAAGTTTTTTAAAAGTTTATTAACAACCAACACTTATTACGAAATTGGTTCTGGATTGGAAATTAAAAAAGAATTTTTGTTTGTTGAAGTTCAACCAGGACAAGGTACACATACTTATATTGGCGATATTAACCAAAATGGAGTAAAAGATTTAAACGAATTTGAAGTAGCTGCTTTTCAAGATCAAGCTAATTTTATTAAAATTTTTACACCCACCAACGAATTTATAAAAACCTTTACCAATCAATTTAATCAAGGATTTTTTCTGCAACCAGAAAGTATTTTTGGGAAAGAAAAAGGAGTTAAGAAATTAATTTCTCGTTTTTCCAACAGAACCAACTATAGAGCGAGCAGAAAGGTAGCTAATAAAGATAATTATTTCAACCCTTTTGTTACAGATATAAATGATAGCTCCTTAATTACAATAAATATGGGGATATTAAATACATTTTACTTTAATAGAACGGATACTAAGTTTGGTGCAGATTATACCTACCAAGACAATAAAGACAAATCGCTGCTAACTAATGGTGTTGATGCTAGACGAACTTTGTTAAACACGGTTAAAGCAAGGTGGAACATCACTCGTGTTTATACATTAAATTTTATGGTGTCTCAGACTGAAAAAGAAAGTTTTTCTGAATTTTTTGCCAACCGAAATTTTAATTTAACCATCAATGAAATTGAACCTGGTTTTTCTTTTCAACCGAGTGTGAAAATGAAATTGAGCTTGTTGTTTAATTACAAAGAGAAAACAAATTTGCCCGTTTATGGGGGAGAAAAATCCATTGCTAAAAAAGGTGGGGTAGAATTGCGTTATAATATTGCTTCAAAAGGTAGTTTGCGAGCTATTTATAATTATATTGATAATTCATTTTCGGAAACAGACAATGCTTCACTCGAATTTGAAATGTTGGAAGGACTGAAAAGAGGAATTAATAATACTTGGGAAGTTTCTTACCAACAAAATTTATCAAAATATATGCAATTGAGTATAAATTATAACGGAAGAAAATCAGAAAACACCAATGTGATTCATGCGGGAGGGGTTCAGGTTAGGGCATTTTTCTAAGGTTGTTATCGCTTATAAACAGGCACAGAAGAACAAGCCTCTCCAAACAAAATATTTTTGGCAACTTGTTGTGTTCGAATTAAAAAATCTACAAAAACAGTTTCGGGAATAGGGTGTTTTCCGCAACCCTTAATAATTATACTTTTTTGTTGATATAGAGAAAAATCGTGTTGCTCAAAAATGCAATTATAGATAGCTATTTCTAATGTTTCTAAATTTCCCAATACTACTTGTTTTGCAAAAGGAGCTATTTTAGAGGCTATTAACATATATGCCCACAACGGAACAATGGCATCATCTTTAAAAAGAACAGCAACAAACTTATCTTGGTAAATCGACCAATCTTTTTGAGCAACAGTTTCCCTAAAAGGTTTTTCTCTAAGCACGAGTCCTTCAACTAAAAAATCAGTAATGTCTAATAATATACGTTCGCCCAAAGGATAAAATTCATCTAAATTAACTTGAATAAGATTGCTTTTTTCTATTCTATTTATGATTTCTTTTTCCATAATAAGACAAAGGTAATTAAATTTTTAATCAACTTTTGTTGCATTTACAAATTGAATTTTAAGACTTCTTTAAGGTTTCAAAAAATTTAAATAGTAAAAGTTAATATTTATAAAATAAACTTTTGTATATTTGTAAAATAAACTTTACACTAGTTTGGATGTTACTAAAATCAGAAATAGAAAAATCGTATAAGAATCAAAAAATTACATGGAAAAATAAACCTTCTGGTTTAACACGTAAAAAGATAGAAAACTTAGTATTGTCTGACAATTACATTCTCATTATTACAGGCATAAGAAGATGTGGAAAAAGCACCTTGATGCACCAATTATCCCAACGAGAAAATGAACCTTCTGCACACTTCAACTTTGAGGATTTTAGAATATTTGGCTTTGAATTATTCGACTTTTCAAAACTTAATGACATTATAGGAGAACAAGTGATGTGTTATTTTTTTGATGAAATTCAAAACGTAGTTAATTGGGAGATTTACATCAGAGAACTACACGATAAAGGGAAGAAAATTTGTATCACAGGTTCTAATGCTGCGATGATGAGTAAAGAATTAGGCACTAAATTAACAGGAAGAAACATTCAAATAGAACTTTTTCCATTTTCTTATGCGGAATACTGTCAATTTCAAAAACACGAATGGAACACTCAATCATTTAACAGTTATTTACTTGATGGAGGTTTCCCCGATTACCTTAAAAGCAAGCAGAAAGAATATTTACAGCAACTCTTTAAAGACATTATTTATAGAGATATTATTGTGCGATATGGCATCAGGAATGCTAATTCAATGATAGAAATAGCACTATTTCTAATTTCCAATACAGCCAAAGAATATTCTCTGAACAGTATTAAAAAGGCATTTGGTGTGGGGTCAACCAATTCTGTAGCCAATTATGTGCAGTGGTTAGAAGATGCTTACATCTTATTTTCCATTCCTCGGTTTAGTCCATCGCTTAAAATCAGAGCAGTGAACCCTAAAAAAGTATATACCATAGATGCAGGCTTTGCACAAGCCAATTCATCAAGCTTCACAGATGACATAGGTAGGATTTTTGAGAACGTCATTTTTTTGGAATTAAGAAGAAATCACAAAGAAATATTTTATTTTAAAGAACAAGGCGAATGTGATTTTATCGTAAAAAAAGGCAAAGAAATATGTTATATTCTGCAAGTTTGCGTGGAATTACATCCCGATAATATGAAAAGGGAAATCAATGGTTTAATGGAGGCACTATCCTATTTTAATAAGGAAGAAGGAGTTATCGTTACCCTAAACCAACACGATGAAATTTATGAGGATGGTAAAAAAATTATAATATTACCCGCTCACGAGTGGCTTAATATTATTAAGTTAGGAATTTAAGTATTATATTTTAAATACACTCAAAAGCATCGATAATAATAGTTAATCTCTGTCGCCTTTGTTTGCGTCTTCACAAACAAAAGAAATATCGTTCCGAGCTACTCGGGACGATGGCTAAAAAAACTATGAAATACGAGCAAGAGTAAGTAATAAAATCAGTATATTTTTGTTAAATTTGCATTCGTTTTTAAGATTACTCTAACATATTATAACATGACAACAACAGCAATAGCAGATAAATTTGGAATTCAAGAAGCCCTCCATAAATTAGGCGTAAAAGAAATGAATAACGGAACTTCAACAGGTTCAAATTCATTTGGTGGTGGTGAAGCAATAGCTTCTTATTCTCCAACTGATGGTCAATTAATTGGAAAAGTTACCACTACCACTAAAGAAGATTATGAAAAAGTGATGGAAGTTGCAACTGCTGCATTCAAAACTTTTAGAACTATGCCTGCACCACAGCGTGGAGAAATTGTTCGTCAGTTTGGAAATAAATTAAGAGCGTTAAAAGAACCGCTGGGTAAATTGGTTTCTTATGAAATGGGAAAATCCCTACAAGAAGGTTACGGAGAAGTACAAGAAATGATAGATATTTGCGATTTTGCAGTTGGATTATCAAGACAATTGTATGGATTAACTATTGCTTCAGAAAGACCCGAACATGTAATGAGAGAACAATACCATCCATTAGGAGTGGTGGGAATTATTTCTGCTTTTAACTTTCCGGTAGCGGTTTGGAGTTGGAACACTGCTTTAGCATGGATTTGTGGAGATGTTTGTGTGTGGAAGGCTTCTGAAAAAGCTCCTTTGTGCTCCATTGCTTGTCAGAATATTATTGCAGACATATTAAAAGAAAATAACTTGCCCGAAGGTATCTCATGTATTATCAACGGAGATTATAAAGTAGGTGAATTGATGACCACTGATAAAAGAGTTGCGTTAGTTTCTGCAACAGGCTCTACTAGAATGGGAAGAATTGTTGGAAAAACAGTTGCTGAGCGTTTTGGAAAATCTTTATTAGAGTTGGGAGGAAACAATGCGATTATCATTACTCCATCTGCAGATTTAAAAGTTGTTGTTCCGGGAGCAGTTTTCGGAGCGGTAGGAACTTGCGGACAAAGATGTACTTCAACAAGAAGATTAATAATTCATGAATCTGTTTATGATAAAGTAAGGGATGCCATTGTTGGAGCTTACAAACAAATAAGAATAGGAAACCCGTTAGATGAAAATAATCACGTAGGACCACTTATTGATAAAGCTGCTGTAGATATGTATTTGGCTGCAATTGAAAAAGCTAAAAAAGAAGGTGGAAATGTATTGGTTGAAGGTGGTGTTTTAGAAGGCGAAGGTTATGAAAGTGGTTGTTATGTAAAACCAGCTATTATTGAAGCTAAAAATCATTTTAAAATTGTCCAATCTGAAACTTTTGCTCCTATTTTATATGTAATGAAATACAGTGGGGATGTTGAAAATGCAATAGAAATACAAAACGATGTCGCTCAAGGATTATCTTCAGCCATTATGACCGAAAGCATGAAAGAAGCTCAAAAATTTCTTTCTTACGCAGGTTCTGATTGTGGCATTGCTAATGTAAACATTGGTACTTCAGGAGCAGAAATTGGCGGTGCATTTGGTGGCGAGAAAGAAACCGGTGGCGGACGTGAATCAGGTTCTGATGCTTGGAAAATTTACATGAGAAGACAAACCAATACCATTAACTATTCAGATAGTTTGCCACTGGCTCAAGGGATAAAGTTTGATTTGTAAAACAGAAAACCTCAATGGGTTCTAAAGTTTATATCTTACTTTTGTGTTTATGAAAGAACTAACCCCTAAGGGAATTGCAATTCGTGTTGCTTTTTTGCTAAGTTTTTTAGTTGTAATTGTATTAGGAATGGTTTTAATATCAAACCAACTCTTCCTTTCCATCTATTATTATTTCTTATTTTTTGTTATTACACTTGCCATCAGCTATTTTGGGTTTCTGCTTGCGTTAGAGAAGTTTATTTATAAAAAAATTAAACTTATTTATAGAACCATTCATAATCAAAAACTTAAGAAAGAAATAAGTAATACAAATAAATTGGTTTTTAGTGAAGATATAGCCTTAAACAAAGACAAAGACATTATAAATCAAGTACAACAAGATGTGCTAGATTGGGTAAAAACAAATCAACAAGAAATTAGTCGATTAAAAGGATTGGAAACCTATCGAAGAGAATTTGTTGGCAATGTATCTCACGAATTAAAAACCCCTATTTTTAGTATTCAAGGTTATATTTTAACACTTTTAGAAGGTGGTTTAGATGATCCAACCATTAATAAAGACTATTTAATTAAAGCGAATAATAGTGTTGAGCGTATGATAGCTATTATTGAAGATTTGGATGAAATAACTAAGTTAGAAAGTGGTAGGTTAGCTATGAAAATTGAAAAAATTGATATTGTTCAATTGGTTAAAGATGTGGTTGATTCACTAGAAGATAGAGCAAAAACAGCTCATGTTTCCATTAAAATACAAAAAGAAGTAAAATCCATTTGGGTAATGGCCGATTATGGGAAAATTTGCCAAGTAATGGTAAACTTAATTGTTAATGCAATTAAATATGGAAAAGAAGAAGGTGAGATTCAAATTAAATTTTTTGATATGCACGATACCATTTTGATAGAAGTTGCAGATGAAGGAGAAGGAATAGAAGCACATCATTTGCCTCGTTTGTTTGAGCGTTTTTATAGAACAGACAAAGGAAGAGCCAGGCAAAATGGAGGTTCTGGTTTAGGGCTATCTATTGTAAAACATATAATTGAAGCTCATCAACAAACTGTTAATGTTAGGAGTTCAACAGGTGTTGGTTCAACATTTTCATTTACACTAGAAAAAGCAAAAGGCAAATAAATTAACGAATGAAAATTTCTGTTTTTTGGTTCAGAAGAGATTTACGTTTAGAAGATAATATCGCTCTTTATCAAGTATTAAGCAAAAACAAAAATGTGTTGCCAATTTTTATTTTTGACACAAACATTATCAATGAACTACCAAAAGATGATGCTCGTATTTCATTTATTTATGAAAATCTAAAGAAAATAGATACTCAATTAAAGGAATACAACAGTAGTCTTTTGGTGTTTAAAGGTAAACCTATTGATGTTTGGAAAGAATTGATGTTGAAATATGAAGTAACAAGCATTTATTTCAATAAAGATTATGAGCCTTATGCTATTAAAAGAGATGCTGAAATTATAGCATTAGCGAAAAAGAATAACATTGTTGTTTTCAATTCCAAAGACCAAGTAATTTTTGAGGAAAATGAAGTGCTAAAGGACAATAAAGAACCTTACACTGTTTTTACTCCTTACAAAAACAAATGGCTTACAAAAGCAAGTTCAACCACAATAAATAGTGTTGATTGTATTTCATTGGCAGATAATTTTTATCGATTTCTGCAAGATTTTCCAACCATTGAATCACTAGGTTTTTGTGTTTCAAACATAAAAGTTAAGCCATATATTCTTAACGATATCAAGGAGTATGATCAAATAAGAAATTTTCCATACATTGATAAAACGACTTATTTAAGTCCACATTTACGATTTGGAACAATAAGCATTCGTGGAATTTATCATAAAGCTAAAAAAGAGAATCCTATATTTTTAAATGAACTCATTTGGCGAGAATTTTTTATGCAAATTTTGTTTCATTATCCTAAGGTAATTACTCAAAATTTTAAATCGAAATACGATGGAATTTCATGGCGTAATAATCAACAAGAGTTTCAATTATGGTGTGAAGGGAAAACAGGCTATCCTTTCGTTGATGCTGGAATGCGACAACTCAATGAAACAGGTTATATGCACAATAGAGTGAGGATGATAACTGCAGGATTTTTATGTAAACATTTACTTATTGATTGGCGGTGGGGAGAGGCTTATTTCGCAAAAAAATTATTGGATTATGATTTGTCTGCCAACAACGGAAATTGGCAATGGGCATCGGGAACAGGCTGCGATGCAGCTCCTTATTTCAGAGTTTTTAATCCAACCGAACAAATTAAAAAATTTGACAATGAATTGAAATATATAAAAAAATGGGTAGATGATTATGAGGAGTCAACCTATCCACAACCCATAGTTGAACATGGTTTTGCAAGAAAAAGAGCATTAGAAACCTATAGAAAAGGATTAATATAATTTTCAGTTTGTTGTATTTAATTTGTTATCAATCAAGTTTTTCTAATATTTTTTTTTATTTTTATCCTGTTTTAAATTCTTCGATTGAAAATATCGAATACCTTTGAGTGTTGAATATAGTTCCCAAAGAAGATATAAATGAACATAAAAAATGTACTTATGAAATAAGCCATGAGCAAAAATGCTCACCAACAACAATGAATATTTCACATGGCGATTCCATATGACATATAAAAAACAATAAAAATATACATATGAAAATATACAGCATTGTAATTCTATTATTAGTTCATCAAGCTATTTTAGCTCAAGAGATAACTTCAAACCACAGTGTTAAACAGGTGGGAGAAACAAACGAATATAACATAAAAACAACAATTTCTGGGTTAGAAGGTGTTGAATTAGGTAAAATAGAATATCAAATTCCAGATAAACATATTTATAAACCATCTCCTAAAAACACTTATTTTTCTGATAGAAAAAATAATTTACTTAAGTTTTATTTAATGGCGTTTCCTTCTAATGGCGTGGTTGAAATTGAGTATAACATTGTTGTTGAAGAAGCAGGAAGTGTTGTTTTTCCTGTTCAGTTTCAATATTCTAAAAATGATGAAAAAAATAAAATTAGCTTAACTTCTATTGCTATCGACAATAGTAGTTCATCTGAATTAGCAGTGAATGAACAGCCCTTGCAAATAAAGGAGGAAGAAAAACCAAAAGAAGTTGTTGAAAAGGTGAAAGAGGAAATTAAAGTAGAAAAAAAAGAAGACGCTAAACCAAAACCAATAGCTACCAGTACTTCTAAAGAAACACAACGAATAGAATCAACAACACCTTCTTCAACCACAACAAAATATGCAGTACAATTGTTTGCATTGGCTGAATATTCTCAAGCAAGAGTATATGCTTATTGTAAAAAACATAACCTAAAAATAAACGAAATAACTACTGAAAAAGTGAATGGACTTGTTAAGGTTAGGTATGGAAAAGTAAATTCTGCAACGGAGGCTCAGCAATTAAAAGAAACTTTAATTAGCAAGGGAGTTACGGGTGTTTTTGTGGTAAAACTTCCTTAAACTTCGTTGAACTCGCAAGCTCGGTTCGCAAATTTTCTATGATATAAGTAATACCAACAAATTTAGCTATTTTTTTCATCATTATTGTAAAGCTAATCTTATTTGCCATTTAGTTTTAAGAC
>Ga0100380_10005549_pt1 | contig 12978 bp, 7 predicted proteins | sample CryGeymeta201504_FD_80417 | JGI IMG/M metagenome (GOLD analysis project Ga0100380, IMG submission 80417) | Groundwater microbial communities from Crystal Geyser aquifers in Utah, USA - Crystal Geyser metaG 2015-04 | ecosystem: Environmental > Aquatic > Deep subsurface > Groundwater | place: USA... | reverse complement strand
GGCAAATACGTTCCCTCACTTTGGTAGACATTGCGTAACAGACGTGAAAACCCATCAAAAACAAAGGTCAATTCTTTGGTAGAATTCAATCGTGCCAAGAGGGTCCGCATAATATTGAATCCACCCTTGCTAGCCATGTCGAATTCGACCACAGGAACGCCATTGTGGTCGACGACGGGCTCGGGACTGCCAGGAAGCCCACAATCCAATAGGACACACAAGACCTGGACCGACAATTCGACCAGTTTAACGTGGTGACCTTCGCTAAATCCACTCATGGTAGCCACGGCTCGTGGATCGTAACTCAAAATGGCATTGAGCAACGAATAGAACAAGCAAATGGCATTGGGAGCATCAGCTGCCGTAGCCACGGCCAACCACCGACTGGCCAAGGGATTGTATTCGTCCGCGGGACTAAACAGTGGATCACAGCACGAGGCCAGCATGAGGCGCAAGACTTCAATGCGGTTCTTGTCGTACTTTCGCGTAGCGGCATCAAATCCTAATTCCGACGGACTGACACCGGCTCCGGGAGCCCAACAGATACTGGTAGGTCGTGGGAGGATGGGGACTCCCCACTCGACTTTCTTTTCGCGCAGTCCAGCTTCTGCTCTCATCTCTCGATCCTCTTTCGTGTTGAGTTCTCGACTGCGCTGTTGACTGTTGCGTTTGCTCCCAGTCTTTTCGGCATCCTCGTAGAAATCACAGGTAAATTGCGGCAAGAACAACATGTGCATGGCAGCATGAACGACCAACAAGGCCAAGGGCTCTTGATCATCTTCGGGTTTGCCGATTTTATTGTCGCGGGTAGAGGACTGCTGGGATGTGTCATCTGTGGTACTTCCACCGACCATGAGACCAATTTTTTCATCGCCAGGAATGGGACTTGCACCTGTTCCCCAACACAATTGTTCTACAAATTCATCGGCATCACCGAGGTCACCTGTGATGGAGATATACGGATTGAATATGGGTATGGGTGAGGGTACAACATACAACAGGCCAACTTTCCAATTACAAACCCCCAACCCCCACATCTACAAATAACAGTCTACAAATCGTACATACTCTCTGCAGAGATAATAATAGTACAGCAAAAATACTGCAGTAGTAAATATAATAGTACACACAATGTACTCACCTTTTTCCAACAAAAAGGGCAGGATCCGTGTCAAGACTCGTACGCAGTTCAGTGCCTGATCGAAGTAAATATTGTACGGTGTTTCAACAATTTGACACAGTTGAGCCGTGGCCTGCGTAAAGAGCGTGGCCAAGTTTTCAAACCGATCATCCCGGAGTCGTCGTGCCGCTGTTGGTGGAATCAGTTCGAACACTTCCTGCGCCGAACTGGGAATCTTCCACAGTTCGTCCCAAAATTCGGCATCGTCGCTCGAAACGTCCAATTCGATGAGGGCCTTGACCGATTCCCGAAACTTTTCTCTTGACGCTGTTTGACCCATTGTTGTGTGTACTAAGAATAATGACTGTTACTATTGATATTACGTAGGAGGAATAAATAACAGAGAATCGTGGGAAGATCACGTCAATACTTGGTGGAGTTTATTGCTTTGTTGTTGGGCGTGCAGGTGAGGTTGATTGGTGAGGTAAGTAATGACAAAAGATTTGGCGGAGTGTGTGAAGCTGGTTCAGTTCCTTTCAAGTGAATCTCTGTAGGCTAGTCAAAACTCTTGTTGAATATCAACTCTGCTATATATATAATATATTAGTAGCTTTTGTTGGTGTTCGTTTGAAGTAATTTATTACGTAGTTAATAATTGTTCTGTGGTCGATTGCATTGGCGCAAGAGATCAAACCAACAAGATAGAGAGGAAGAAAATAAGTGTAATAATAAAGGTTGCTTTCGCTCAAAATTCCGTTATCTCCAATACGATTTATTTAAGCGAGCACCTAAATGATACTGTACTTTATTAAGGTTAAAGTTATTTTGTGAGCAAGTGTGAGTTTCTTTGTTTGCTTGTTTTTTTGACTTTTTACTTTATTTTTACCCATGAGGACGACCAGGACGATGAATGATGAATGATGAATGATGAATGTATCAAAGAGTTGAAATAATGACGAAAAATTATATACATAATAGATCCATTAATACCAAGAAGTCTTTGGCTTAGAGAAAATGTGGACGTACTGTCCAACGTTTTAGCGAATTGGAAGACAAGTGATGCCGACAAAATGTGCACAGGAGATCAGGAATCATCACACAGGAATTCTTCCTTCTTCCCCTGGCTTCAGGAACAGATTGCCGCTCTTTTGATGGTATGATAAGACAGCGTTGCCATGATCAACAGTGGCATCTGATCGTGTATGCATCTTGCCATTGTTGTGGTGCATGAGATCGAATATGGGTAGGAATCTCATGCCGGCAGAGCGGGTAATGGCAGCCAGGGGAGACTGTCTTGCTTCTTGCTAGCTGCCGAATCACGTTCCTCAAAGAACTGTTTCTCGCTCTGTACAATAATGCCGTTCTCTATGGACCAGTCCGTAAGCCTCGTTTGTCGTGTATCTAAACAGAGTCCATGCAACTCTGCAAGAACGGATGCTTGCCACAGCGTAGGAATTCTCGGTTCAAGACTACTGTCCGTGGACAAGTATTAAGTAGTAATGACCAATAATTCTCAGCACAGTGGGTGGCCTAGAAAGTGCTATTTGTCTGTCATCAATAAATTATATTTCTAGAGTGGAGTGATCAACAATGATCTCCAGGCCGAGCTAACCTTTTCACGGCTGCTTCCGCAATAGCCTACGACAACACTGCAATTGCCTCTTTTTTTTACACTAGACTATTGTATCATTATTTGATCCAAATTTTGCTCGGTAACTCCTCGATAGCAGATCGCCCGAAGGTTTCCTCGCGCTTGCAACTGTGGTTGTATGGTCCATACCGTCATAGGAGAGGCGTCGTCGTCTTTGTTCTTGGAGTGCTTACCATTGATGGCCTGCAATGCTGTTCTAATCCAGCACGACAATTTTTTGTTCTTGTTTGATTCTTTTTGTTCCTGCTTTTGTTGTTTGTCCATTTCGGCAGCCAAAGCCTTGAGAACTCCTTCGGATCCTTTGCCCATGGCACAGTACCGATACTCTTCCATAGTTCCTCCGGGACCCGTTTGAAAGATTCGTGTCGGACCCAAAACAGATAACGACGACGACGACGACGAGTACGAGGATGGTGTTGGATCTACTCCAACAATTAAGCAAGTACAACCCAAAGGTCGAGCACCATCCATGCGGGTCAATACGTGCTGCCATTCGGCTGCATGTTGAGCCACATCCTGCAGTGTCGGTGATTCTCCGTAGGCCTGACGTGCATTTTGGCAGTACTGTCGCAATCGATCAGCCACAAAACGAGCATCACCTACCAATCCTGTAGCTACCATAAACACGTGATCATCAATTCGTACTACGGATGATGAAGATTGGACCACCAGTACCAGTAGCTGCGTATTAGTATTTGCGTTGTTGTCATCATTGTGACATGTCACGGCAGCTACAGTAGATCCTTGCTGTTGCTGTGCAGCAATCATACCATACTCGACTTGTAAGAGACGTCCTTCATCGTTAAACGTGGTAATACTGCGATCGTAATGAGGTTCCTTGGCAGCAGCAGAGGATGTTACTAGTTTGGGACGAGTGTGGGCGGCATCCACTACTTGCAACTTGTGTGGCTGTTGGAACAGGAGAAGAATCATCAACAGTAGTAGGACATGCTCTGGAAAAACACCGCGATTCGACGGAGGCTTCATCTTTCTTCCGGTGTGCAAGGTAACGACCACCACTGGAGGATCTTCCATTGTTGTACACAGCAAGTAAAATGAATGATCATCATAATTCATAATAATATTATTTTAATTTTTTTAAGTAATATTATGTTATTATTATGCGGAATAAAGAATTGTCCACACTCGTGTGCGTCCAAGTCAAAACTCGACTCTTCTTCGATTTGTCCATTATTCAGACTTTTACTAGTCTATTATTACTGTATTATTTATTTGTTGCTGTCACCATTACTGCTTTAAATCACGGCCTACTGCCTATTCCGAAGAGTAATCTATCAAAAGATACTAGAACAGCTAGGGAAATCCGGCGTCGCTCGGCCCCATGATTAGTACTGTCCCTTTCGATGGGGAATGTGACGGCAAGAATACAAATGTAGGAGTAATTCTCTAGTAGCTAGACCGTGCAATTCTTTTATGGGCGATGGTGTATAAAAAGAGGTGAAAGGGGAAAAGGGGGGACAACTAGAAAAGTGAGAGAAGTGTTGAACAGACTGAACAGCGCAAGAGGACTAGACCTACCAGGTACTACGGTAGGTAGTCGAATAGCCTACAAAAATAATGAAAATTTAATAATACTCGGCGTACGTAACAGTTACCGGTACTCTCCTAATTTTGGAGAGACTGTGTGCGTTCCGAATATTCTGTACATCATTATCTTTCCTTTAAAAACATCGTTTCTGATCTTTTCCCTTCTCAACCAAGCAAACATAAACATCGATCACAAACTGAATGCACCGACATACAAACTCTATACACCACGGTAGCACACAGCTTTTCTTGGCGAAATAATTTTCATTTTTGGTGCCTTACCTTGTTGTTACATCACTTTGCTCAATATGTCTAACAAGCGAAATTTTGATAGCACTAACCACAACAACAATAATAATATGAATGACGAAGAAGTATGGATTTATCACGAAAAGCAAGAAGCCTTGCTTTGTGGTCAACATGCCTTGAACAACCTGGTGCAGGAGTGCATCTTTTCGGCCGAATCGTTGGCTGAAATCGCCCATCAGTTAGATGAAATGGAATTAAATTACATGGCACAAAACAATGAAGGTGGAATGAAGTAAGAGTATTTAATAGTATTGGTATATGCTAGTAGTCGTTTTTTGTTCTCCAAAATGTTCGTGAAATTGAATTGAACAATTGAACTGCATTTGAATGAAAAGCTCCTACACACACAGGTGTTTGTGTGTGTCACATCTCCTTTGATCTGCCTCCGTCCTCTCTTTCCACACTAACCAACCAATCAACCACTCCCTCTTTTTCTAGATCTAGGGAATATTTACAGCGCCTTGGCGAAGGTTCTGGTAATGTTGATCCACATGGAAATTTTTCTATTCAAGTTCTTCGCAGTGCCTTACAGAATCAATTTGGACTAGAGTTGCCCAATCTCCGACAAGAAGGCATCATCAACAAGGAACCCACCACCATGGAAGGATTTATTTGTAACAAACAATCTCACTGGTTTGCCATTCGTAAGATTAATGGACGGTATTGGAATTTAAATTCCACGGCGGAACGGCCCGTGTGTATTTCTCACTTTAATGTTGCCACGGAACTAGACAAACTGATTGCCGACGGGTACTCGGTATTCTGTGCCGACAAACCGCTACCTCAAAGCTGTAACAGTACACAAGAAATGGAACGACGCAAAGCCCGACAACACGGGGGCGTCAAAGGTAACTGGTGGAGAGAATCGGATCTTATCAGGGGTGTGAGATTGGGAATTAATGGCAGTAAAGGTGGAGATCCTTGGAAAAATGTTGGATCGGGTATGCGATTGGATGGCAGGGCACCAAGTTCGTCGTTCCAGCAGCAACAACAACAACAGCATCCGTCTGCAGATGTCATTAATGCCTTGACCGAAGAAGAACAAATACAAATGGTTATTGCCGCAAGTTTGGAACCCACCACACAATCGGTACGAACATCACCCAAAAAAGGAGGATCGAATGTTGCTTCCGTGCCTGTTCCTCCAGAACCGGCTGCTGGTACGCCAGGGTCGGTTCGCATTCAATTTCGATTGCCTTCGAATCCACGCATTGTACGTCGATTTATGGAAACGGACTTGGTCGCTGTCGTGGTTACTTTTTGCCGTGAACAAGAGGGGGGCAATGATACGTCGTTGGATCTACGATATGGATTTCCTCCCAAAGATCTGTTGCCATTGGCAAATCAGACCATCGGGGAGGCGAAATTGTCTGGTGAAAGCATCCAAGGACGATTGCTCTAGAAAAAAGAACCAGGATTCTAAAGTTCTATTAGTAGATCAAGATTTTCCAAAGTAATGCTAAAATGCCTGTTACCTAAGTAGAACAATATTCGAACAACTAAAGCAGCACCAGGTTTTCTTCCTGCAAATGATACATCAGGTAGCACACAACACTCTTGTAGGGAGCCCAACCCTTTTCTTCTGCCAATTTGTCAATAAGATTGCGATTGGGTCCAGTGTCGTCAAAGTCAGCTGCCGATTCAAGCAATGTTTCAGAGTCCGTAAGGTGGTTGATATCGTAGAGGTCGTTCAAGAAATTACGAACCGTTAAATCTCCGTACAGCATAATATCGGCTCTACCAAGAAATTGCATAAGTATGCCTCCCGCACACCAATCACCGATACCTTTCAATTCCATTAAAAGTTTGGCGGCTTCGCGGTCAGATGCTTTGGTGATCCCCTCTCCGGATATTTTTCCGCTCTCAAAGTCCTCCACCAGCGAAACAATGAATCCCGCCTTGGCATTCGAGAAGCCCGCACTTACCGGAGTGCCACCTTCATTCAGTTGGGCTCTGGCTTTCTCCAAGAAAACGCTATGATCATCGTTCTTCCCGCATGGGTGCGTGACTCCACAGAGATGGGGGTAACCAGAACGCTTTCCTGAAAGAACCTCGCAATCATTGATCAGCATGCGAGTCATCTCAGGGGTAAACATAATATATCCGTGCTCACCAGCGAGTAAATGCTCAAGAAGCATTTTTGAATCTTCCAGATCACTCTTGTTGCCACCTTCCTTGATGGATTGCAAAAACCTATCCGAAAGTTTGCTCCGCACAGAGGCTGGCTTGGCTTCGAGGCATACGCCAATCTTGATGGCCAGACGCCGCAAAAAGGAATTACCAGCATCAACGCTTACCATGGTAAACGTAATAGATCTGAGACACTTGTCAAAAAGGCGGGCTTGAGTAGGCGTCCTACAAGAGCCAGGCTCGCAGTCGCTGACCAGTGCATCGGCTCCGACACGAGCAATCAGGGCAGCCAATTTGGAATCGCAATTCGACAAGTGTGTTACTGCTTTGTAAACAGTTTCGGGATCTAAAACAACTGGAGGAGTTCTGTCTGAGAAGCGCAGCAGCGAATTCTTTGGAAGACCACCCTTTTCACGGCCTGCACAAACTTTCTTTGGTGGAAATAACCACTGTCGCACTGCCCATGAAGCGTGACCGCGTTTTGCAAGACTCTTCGCCTGGCGTACGGCCTTGGGATCCCCCTTGTTACGAATAACCTTGTTGAGAGGCTTGTACTTTGATTCTTTCTTGTTCTTCGGTGACTTATTGGCCCTGGCCGTGGATATGGATAGTTCGTCGTCATCAAAATCATCCTCCAGAAAATACATGTCTGAGCTTTGCGTAGATGCAGCCGTAGTGCTTGTACAAGTGCTAGCTGAGTCATCAAACTTAGCAAAGGCACCAGACTGTCCCGCATTTTCAAGACAGCTTTTCCAAGTCCTGCTGACAGTTCCAGACTTTAGTTTTTGGGTCCCGCCGGCAGCAAGGGCTGCTTCCAGATCAATTCGCTCCTTGTATTTAGTTGCAACGGGGGCAATGTACTCTCGGAAGAAGTTACCTGCCAAACGAATATTGCTGAATTTGGCTTCCTCTATTGTATGTTCGCACACAAGTACTACCAAGAGAAGATCTTTCTGAGACTGGCCCGGTCGATCGACCCGACCTTTCATCTGCTCAAGTTGGTCGCCAGGAGTTGGTCTGCATAAGATTGCATCCGCGTGTCGCTGCATATTGATGCCTGAGCCTTCCACCGTCTTATTCGCCACAATGACGCTGTTGCTATTGTGCCCAGCGAATTCAGGCGAGGACGATATCTGTCGTGAAGCAATACTTGACCAAGTTTGGGCATTTATGCCTTGCTTGGTAAGCGTCCTGAGCAAGAAATCTTGCTCCTGGTTCGTGTCAGCAAAAATTAGTGGCCGTCGGCCCTTCCGAAGCAGCCCTTTGGCTGCTTTGGCAAAAGCATCGCTCATTGGCGATGACGCTCTATATGACGCCCGTGAGTCCCGTCCTTCGTAGACAGTTCGAAGGATGCTTTCAAGATCTACCCATAACTTGCGTCCATCCAATTCAGATGGTTCATTGATTTGTTTCCGACGAAAGGCTTCAATTCTGCCACGATACTTCTTCAGGTCTGAAGGTGGCAACGGTACCATTTCTGCTTTCAAACTCCAAGTACGATCGGTCTCGGGAACCTGACAGACAATATGCTCGTGAATCGTCGCTGGGAGCCATTCCAATGATCTTAGTAGAGGCGACCGGAGCATTCGAATCATATAAAACAATTGATCAAATTTGGACCGGAAAAAGGTTGCGGATAGCATCAATACGCCACACATCGAGACCTCAATTTGCCTCCACGCCGACGGACTAAAGTTGTAGAGAACAAGGTGATGAGTGTTCGATGGACTGCGTCAGTAAATAAGCAATTTCTAAAAACGACGGAGACAAAAACTTACTTTCGTTTGGCTGCAGCATTTTGAACGCTTAAACACTCGTCTATGACGACGAAGTCCCATGCTGATTGTCTGACAAATGGATGGTTGCAAACCCGATCCAATGTCGAAATAATGAGAGTATTGCCGTCGATGGGTGGATGTGTTTTGCCATATGTCAGCGAAAATAATGTCCCGTCCTCTCTTTGCTCGACAATATGAAAGCCTTCCGTATGAGCTGCGATCTCCAATAGCCATTCCTTGATTAACGCTTTTGTTGGTAACATTACCAAAACACCGTGACGAGAACGCCCCGATGATTCAATCCACTCTGCGAGGCGGACAATTGTAGCCAAGGCAGTTAGCGTTTTCCCAGCTCCAACTGCAGAAGCATCAGCATGACCGCGTCGTCCTTGACGAACCCCCTCCACAACTTTTGAAACTGATTGCTCTTGGTGTGGCCAAAGTGATGTTTTTATCTTTGGCAGAGGGAGAGTCTCTTTAGCTGATTCTCCTTCCTCCGAATCAGATTTAGCATCATTCGCAGTATACGCTTCGTTAACTTCCGTCCTGTGCGACGCTGCCTTTCGCACCAAGGTTTCGTCATCCTCCACCATGGCTGCTGCCTTCTTTGATGCAGCGACAACAACCGCACGCCGTGGGCGCTTCCGAAGTTGCGATTCCTCTTCTTCGTCAATTTCTGGATTGCTCATTGCACGTCTTTTGCTTTCTGAACGATCCGACGATGATTTTGCTGGGAGCGCAAGAGAAGAGCGATTCGTTAGCTCACCTCTTCCTAGACGTTCCAAGCTGGCAAGGAGATGGTAGTAGGCAGCTCCACGTGGTCTTATTCTAAATTTGAGTGCTCCCTCCTTTCGAATTGCCTGGGGATATAGCAATTCCAAGCCATGAAAGACTCGGACCAGTACTCCCTCGACCATGTCTCTAGGAGCCCCCGTTCCATCAGAGCCGACACCCTTTCCGAGTACAACAAAATCATTTTCTCTGGTCCGAATGGCCAGAAGTGCATCACGCCATGTCCGTGGTGGGAGAAGACTATCCAACGCTAATGGCATCCAATCAAATACACGCCCTTCAGAAATATGAGTCGCCTTTCGGTCAGACTCTGCCAGAGTATGAAGCAGGGCCAGGGTTTCTAATACTACCTTGCCGTGCGGGAGAGCGGTCGTACGCGTACCATCCTTGACGTAAAAAGCGATCCGAAGACATTGCTCTCGATCAGTTCCAGGCTGCAATTGTTCAGGTCGGTGGTCTGGGTCATCTAAGTCGAGAGCACAGGGCGAAACTACGGTGCCAGCGTCAAATGCATCGACTTTTTCCCCTGCGATGGAAAATTTCCATGACCGCTTGCCAGTTTCGTCTTCCACCAACTCGGCTGTTCTCGTTACAGCAACGTCTTTTGACTGCCATCCTAAATCATTGGATCCCGTGTCACCTGGAAGGTCCCACTGTAATCCAGCTGGGGGAAGTGGTAACGGAGTGGTCTTGCCTCCTTTCCAGTGTTCGGCTACTGCAACCTCAACAACTCGAATTAATTTTGCTTCTTCCGCAGAGCGCCCTCGCTGAACATATCCAAGTGATGGTACCGCTGTTGCTCCAGACGTTGTACCGCCAGCAGTTGCGGCTTCTTTGCCCTCTTTTCGGGCCCTACCAATCCTCTGGACTAAAAGGGGCTCCTCGGCGTCGCCGCAAAACATGGCACTCACGACCTCTTTTGATGAAGGGGATTGATGATCCACGCAAACTTCTATCTCCAACGACGTTGCGAAAGCCAAAAGAAAAGCTACACGTTTATCATAAGGCGTGAGCGGCGGACCTGCCTTGACCTGCGTGAATTGTGGAGTAGCGAATTCCTTTGGTGACGACACAGTTTTTGTCGGTTCAAGACTTTCCACAACCAGGACTCGGTCAGATTTTGATGTAATACCGTTGACACGCCCAGCCACCCATTCTTGAATAGCCTCAAAACAGTCCACAACTTCTGTCTCCTTTTCTGATAGAGTACCCGTTGGTGTCACTACTTCACGGAATGATTTGTACGATGCGGTGAAAGGCTCAGTTGTCCTCGTCCCATCAGCTTGTAGTGTTCTGCTGTCGTTAAATTGTCTTTCCGGTACCGTCTTCGCCTCCTTGCCCCATGTTGCAAGGCGCGCAAGCTGTACTCTTTCCTTAATCCTTGCGTTGGCTTCACTGATTAGTTTTCGCACCTGCTTAGAGAGAGAGGGTAAACCATGCTTCTTCCACTTCGTAGGGGGCTCGGAAAGTAAAGCTTGAAGTAAAACTAACGTTGAGGGCATCACAGCAGGTTCAACCGCTGCCAGCCGGCATTCTTCATCCAAGCGTCGTGCGATCGGTCCGGGTGGAATGATTGGCGTTCTCCGGGTTTCCCAGATTTGAAGACTGGTGTCCTCGTTCGCGACAGGTGGCGGGGCACCTCTCAAGTAAGACCCTTTCCACCTGCCATTCAAGTAGGCGAGTACCGCCGCAGCTGAGGCATCGCCGGCGAAACTATTCCATTTTCCCCAGGCAATCCGCCCACCCACGGCTGCTTGCACAGCTCGAAGAGTGTTCCGTAGATAACATGCTTTTTGATCCTCCGCATCGCTACTAGGCTCAGCTGCCTCGAGCATCCACCAGTTATCACTGCGTTCCACAAATCCCAACCACGGCTGAGATGGAGCCGATTTTGCTGTCCTAAGACCTCCTGCTACCGCTGCACGGCACAGTGACACCGGCATCCTCCACTGCGGATCAGCCTTGGCAACCAAAGACAACAGCATTAGGCTTGGTAGGCCCAAGCAGCCGTCAGCGTCCTCAAATGGCGATGCATCCACCAGCATGCACCCCCACACAGTTTTGAGCATGGCTAAGGTGGATCCCTCTGGAAGCTGTTGAGCTATACAGTTATCACTTGATTCTTTTGGGAGAAGCAGTGCCTCGCAGGCTTCTAGAAACGGTGCAACGGAACACAAACCATTTCCTCTTCTAATAGCCTTCTGCAATAGAGAGGCCGGCAGCTGAATGTTCGCCACTTTGCTTGACGGTGGAGGAATCAAATCATTGTCGCAACCACTGGAAGTATCTTCGCTTTCGTTGTTGCTTTCTGTACCTTGTGAGAGCTGATCTAAATGTTCAGTCTGATGCTGGTTGTCGTTTCGCTCCGAATGCTCCAGAAGGTCCAACGGGACACCCAACAGAACGGCAGGTGTGTCACGTTGACTGGCTTCCACAATGGCCCAATGCAAGTCGTCTTTGGATGTAACAATTGAATTGATGTAGTCTTTATACCAATAAACATTACCCGACACTTTGAAGCATCCATCCCAATCCAGTTGAACCACAAATATAAATGGTCCCAGATCCGTGACAGTAGCAGAGTCATCGACGTCCAGTAGTCCGCTAGAACCTAGGCGTGCCTGCACAAACTCCCAAGGAGCAAAAACAGGATCTGCCACCACTTCCATATTGTAATTGACCTTTACCACGTCAACTTGAGAATTAGGCAGTTGCTTGTAAAGCTCCGCCGCAGAAGCAAAGGTTTTTCCGACATAATCTGTGGGACAGATATCGTCCTGGTGATCATCGAGATGGACAATCAAAAATTTACCCGATAATGGAGTATCTAGCGATGCTACTTTATTGCTCGCATTTGTTGCTTTCTTGGTATTGGGAGCATCGGGATTGGGAACAGCATGCAAAAAGGAGACAGAGGAAGATGCAAACAGAGGTGATATGCTTTCCAAGGAACGAATGACCAATCCGCTCGTATTGCATTTGGCCAAAGCTCCCCGAGGAAGTCCCCGAAAGGCAATGGTTCGTGGTTTCGTCGCTGGTTTTGTTGTTTTCTGATTTGATGATGATGTGGTAGTGGTACCTTTTGGCTTGGGTTTCTTCTTTGGTCTGACAATGCTCGCCTGCTTGGGGCTCGGCGAGACCAAAGAAACCGATCTCTTAGCTTTGGTAGGAGTTGTATTCGCCTTCGCATTCACCTTCACCACATCATCCTCTGAGTCGTCATCTCCGCATTCTGAGATAGGATCGTCATCTTCATCATCATCGTCATCATCAATACCATCGATGTCTTCCATTCTGTAGTCTTCCTCGTCAGAATCTGCAGCATATTTCTTGTCAGTATCCTTGATCAAGATCTTTTTCAAATCTTTTAAATCTACAGTTTCGCTATCATCATCTTCGTACGCAATCCAGAAAAGCTCGTCCTCAGTTATTACAGATGTTACCTCACCATGAAACCAACCATATCCCTTGAAATACTGTATAGTGTGCCATAAAAATGAACGAATGATTCGTTTGGAACACACAAATCTGAACTTAGTACTTGAAAAGCACTGAGTGGGCTGAAAAGCACAAATGCATAAACACACTGCTACAGACTGCAGGAGATGGGTATTAAAAGTCTGCTAAATGTAATTTATGAGGCAGGAGAT
>Ga0100380_10005547_pt1 | contig 12981 bp, 5 predicted proteins | sample CryGeymeta201504_FD_80417 | JGI IMG/M metagenome (GOLD analysis project Ga0100380, IMG submission 80417) | Groundwater microbial communities from Crystal Geyser aquifers in Utah, USA - Crystal Geyser metaG 2015-04 | ecosystem: Environmental > Aquatic > Deep subsurface > Groundwater | place: USA... | reverse complement strand
TTCATAATACATAAGCCCCAAAAAGTTAATTTGGCCAAAACTACCCCGGGATATTTTTTTCCCATATCCCGGGATGGTTTTCCAAATCCCGGGGTCGCCGTATCCCTCGATTGGTGATAACAGTTCCCTTGCACTCCACTCCAGATTATATTGACCACACCTCGTTTGTGCTTACTTAGTACTCGAGTACCTGGCTAGTAGTCCACTACCAGTACAGTAGACTACTTCCTTCATATCATAGCAGTTGTTGTGTAGTGTACCTCATCGTAATTTTAATACCTGGTAACAAAAAGCAGTAGCAACCATGGCAACAACAGCATCAAGGTCGTCTACTACTACTACTGCTGCTGCTGCTGCTGCTGCTGCTACTACTACTAATAGTAGTAGCAACAATAGTAATACGTCGACCAAGATTGCCACAATCACGGAAACGTTTTCCTTTGCGTGGAATAATTTTAATCATCATCACTACTCTACCAGCAACAACGACGACAAAAACGATGCTCCCACAACAATCACCACCACCACCACCAGCAGCAGCACCACTTGTTCCAAAAATCGTATTTTGGTCGTTGGTGGTACTTTGGGTGGTATTGCACACGGTTTAAGCCTACCAATGGTAGCATACTTTTTAAGTCGAAGTTTTGAAACCATTGCACAATTGAACAGTGGTGGAAGTGACGGTGATGGTACTACTACAGCGACAGCGACAGCGACAGCGACAGAGGAGAAAAGTGCTTATGATCAGGGAATGGACGATATTACTCGTATTTCTTATACCTTTATCATTTTGGGAATTTACAGCATGGTAACAGCCTTTGTTCAGACAGCTTGTTTTGAACTGTTGGCCTTTCAAGCGACCAATGTGTTGCAAAAAGAATGGTTTCGTGCACTGTTGCGACAAGATGCTGCCTTTTTCGATGTTTACAGTATTGATACAACAGGTGCTACTACTACCACCAGCAGCAGCAACAACAACAACACCAGTAATAAAAAGAATGCCAACAAGACTGCAACCATCAAAGCTACTATTTCTCCTACCAGCATTCAACAGTACCAACAGGGCGTGGGTCGCAAATTTGGTGAACTTATTCAAAACATTACTACTGGATTGGCAGGTATATGTCTCGGACTATGGGCCAGTTGGAAGGTAGCACTGCTTGTTTTTGCTATTTTGCCTCTCGTTAGTTTTACCAGTTGGCAAGTCAAACGGATCAATCAATCCAAAACGGCACGTGCCACAGACTGCTACAGCGATGCTGCACGAGTCGCCTACGAAACCACGTCGAGTCTACGAACCATACTGAGTTTGAATGCTATTTCGCGTCAAATCGAGCACTACAAACAAGCCACACAACACGCCTTTATCAATGCCACGACGAATCTCATTCAAATGGGACTTTGGAATCAGGGCATATTGGCTTCTGTGGTTGTGCTCTTTATGGCTGTGGTGCTCTTTGGATCCTTTGTCATGTACCGGGACGTTCGTGACAGTGGTTGCAATCCTGCGGGTGGCAGCGGTGGTGATGGCACTAGCAACGGCTCTTGCGATAATACTGGTTCCGAAATTTTTACTTGCATGTTGGGAATTTTGTTTGCTGGTGAAGGATTGAGTCACGTCGGAACCAGTCTCGAGGCTTTGACACAGGCGCGGGTCGCAGCTGCCGATGCCTTGCGTGTGATCCGTCGAACAAAGGGCAGTCCAGCGGAAACGTTTCATCATTCCTCACAGCAACAACAACAACAACAACAACAACAACAACAACAACAACAACAACAACAACAACAACAACCAGCAAACGGTAAGAATAAGGACGACGAAAATAAATACGAATCGAGATCTGCGGCGGCGCAAGAAGAGCATCTCGTTCCTTCTGGTGATGTGGTGGAAGAAGGCGGTGCCAATGGCAAATCTACTTCTGCAACAACTAGTCTTAAAGTCAGCAATGGCGAGGCAATGGCCATTCTCCCAGCCTACAGCATCGATCCATTTTCCAACGAGGGCAGTCAAATAGAAAGTGTTCGAGGCGAATTGCAGTTTAAAAATGTCACCTTTGCCTACCCTACAAGACCTACTGTACCCATTCTTTCAAATTTTACCATGACAATTCCCGCTGGAAAGACGGTAGCCTTGGTAGGACCTTCGGGAGGAGGAAAGTCGACCGTACTTTCTCTAATTGAACGATTTTATGATCCCCTGGAGGGCTCAGTGTCGCTCGATGGTACGGATATTCGGACCCTTAACGTGTCGCATTATAGAAGTCATTTAGGATATGTCGGGCAAGAACCGACCCTTTTTGCCACAACGATCCGGGACAACATTGCCTATGGAGGCACTACACAGAACCGAACGGTAACGCAAGAAGAAATTGAACAGGCAGCTAAAATGGCAAATGCTCATGACGACTTTATCGTGTCACTTCCCGATGGATATGATACTCAGGTGGGAAACAGAGGAGCTCAGCTGTCGGGTGGACAAAAACAGCGCATTGCATTGGCTCGGACACTGGTGGCACAGCCCAAAATCTTATGTTTGGATGAAGCCACAAGTGCCCTGGATGCCGAATCCGAACTCCACGTCCAGCATGCTTTGGATAATATTCTCCAGCAAGGATCCATGACGGCCGTCATTGTCGCACATCGATTGAGTACCATTCGCAATGCCGATTTAATTTATGTCATTTCGGGTGGGGCTGTGGTAGAAAGTGGTTCTCACCACGCACTGATGATATCTGAGACTGGGCATTATCGAAATCTGGTCGAAAAGCAAGAGTCTTCCAAAACGAAGGAAGAAGAAGCTGCTACTACAGAAGGTTCAAAAGCAACTACTAAAAGACTAGATTCTCAGGCATCCTCCGATTTCTTTACAGCGGCTGATTTAGAGACGATTGAAGGTTCCAAAACGCCGCTGTTGGAATTTCGTAATGTTCATTTTGCGTATCCGTCGCGTCCCAACAAACCAATCCTACAAAAGTTCAATCTTTCGGTCATGCAAGGCGAAACACTGGCATTGATTGGCCCGAGGTAAGTCTGCAGTTGTTGTGCATACCAGTCCCCCCCCCCTGGTCTAACGTTGTTCTTATTTCGTATCCCTAATACTCCGAGTACAGTGGAGGAGGCAAGTCTACTACGGTTGGCTTGATTGAACGATTCTATGATCCCGACGAGGGTGCAGTATCCTTCAATGGAAACAATATTACGACATTACAAGCTGGTTGGTATCGTGATCAGATTGGTAAGCCTCTTATCAAATATGTTTTACTCAAGGATACCACACAATTCGTGTACTTAAACTTTTAATCGCTGATTGCATCTCAATCCTGCAGGTTACGTCGGCCAAGAACCAACACTATTTCCTGGTACCATAGCCGAGAACATTGCTTTTGGTGCTCTGAATGCTACACAGGAAATCATCGAAGAGTCGGCCAGAGAAGCCAACATTCATGACTTTGTAATGTCTCTCCCGGGAAAGTATGACACCCAAGTTGGTGATAGTGGGGCACAACTTTCGGGCGGTCAGAAGCAAAGAGTGGCCATTGCTAGAGCCCTGCTCAAAAAGCCATCCATCCTACTTTTGGATGAGGCTACTTCTGCCCTTGATAGCGAATCTGAGACCATCGTTCAAGAAGCTTTGACCAAACTCATGAAGTCGCCCGAACATACTGTTGTCGTCATTGCGCACAAGCTTTCTAGTATTCGTGATTGTGCAGATCGGATCGCTGTCGTTGGTCGTGGTCGAGTCCTTGAGATTGGTAGCCACGATGAGCTCATCAAGAAGGAACATGGCCACTACAAACGACTATTGGAAGCTCAAAAGAGAACGACTTCGTTGGCCAGTCTCGGAATCCAGGGTGGCCTACAGGAAGAAAAGACCAACGACGAAGACGAGACGAAAAGTGTAGCATCGAAAGGTACAGATAATGACACCAACGACGCGCCTGAGGACAGTAGGACATTGGCACAACGAGTCAAGAAAATGGCCACTCCTGATCTTTTTTACATTACGTTTGGTTCCGTTGGTGCTGTCATGGTCGGAGCGACGTATCCTGTTCTGGGTGTACTGTTTGCCGAAACCATCAACCTGTTCTTTTTCCAAGTTGAAGACTGTTTGGACGACCAAAGCAACTCTACGCTTGGGTTCGAATCTTGCTCAGAGTACTGGGACGAAGCAGCTGATGAAATGCAATGGCAATCATTTGAATTATCTCTCTACTTTGCTCTCTTGGTGGTCAGTGGACTCGTGGGTGGTGCTATTATGTTCTGGGGCTTTGGTCACGCCAGCGAACGCCTCAGCAAACGAATTCGCGACGACACCTTTACGGCCTTGGTGCGTCAGGAGGTTGGTTTCTTTGATTGTCGCAATTTGGGAGAACTCAAGAGTCGCCTCGAAGAAAGCACCGCTCGGCTCCACGCCTTTAGTGGTTCTCCAATTCGCACCTTCTTAATGGCGGTTTCTTCCGTTGTCATTGGTATCACCGTGTCCTTCTTTGCCATGTGGCCGTACGCTCTAATGACCATTGCCTGCATGGTTCCCGTAGTGTACTCGGCCAAATTGCGTTCCCAAACGATGCGCGGCGAAGATGCCGGTAGCGAAAAGAAAACGTCATCGGATGCCATCATGGTTGAAACGCTCCTGCACATGCGAACCGTTGCTGCCCTTGGTTTGGAAAAGGAAAAGATGAAGGCCTTTGCAGCTGCCGTCGACGAAAGTCAGTTACATGCGACGCGTCTGAGCGTCTCTGCTGGTTTCATGTCAGGATTGGGTATGATGATTCAACGATTTTCGAATGCTGTTCTCTACTTTTGGGGTGGTTATTTGTTGCTCGAGCATCCCGAGAAATTTGAATTCAACGACTTTCTCGTAGCACAATTCTCGTTTATCTTTTCCAGTTTGGGAATAGGCGCGGCATTACAAGATATCGAAGATCGTAGCGAGGTCGAAGACAGTGCAAGGTGGATCTTTAGTATTCTGGATCGAAAAAGCCTTATTGATCCACTGTCGACAGAGGGCAAGAAATTACATTAATTGCCCAGTGTTTCATCAGAGCACCTTACTACATCTGTGTCTGAGCGGGAGAGCATCAAACTGGCCGATACGCTCAAAAAATTTGATTATCTTCCTCGTTCAAACTAACCCCCACCCTTTCGTTGCATTCGAAGAAAGATACCAGGTACCTGGTATCTATCCATTCTTAACTTACTAGTATGACAGCAAGCAACTAGAGTACTTCTTATTACGTTACTAGCTACTCTAGCTAGTAGTAGTAGCTAGCTACGCTAGAAGTAGGAACAATTATTAGCAACCAAAAAATAATATGGCAACACGTACTGGTAGCTGGTAGGGGTGCTGCAGATAAAAATACCAGTACACAGAGTATAGAGTATCAAACAATTCTATAATTAATGAAACAGACCGATGAAGATTTGTTGCATTGGTGCTGGTTATGTGGGTGGAACCTCAATGACTGTACTGGCCCAACAGTGTCCCCACGTGAGCATCACGATGGTCGATCAATCAGAATCTAGAATAGCCGCTTGGAACTCGAGCGACTACGATCTTCCCATTTACGAGCCAGGTCTAGTAGAAATCCTCCAAGCATGTCGTGGAAAGAATTTATATTTTTCCACAGACTTCGAAAAAGCCATTCAAGAGTCCGAGGTAATTTTTGTGGCAGTTAATGCTCCAACCAAACTCTCCGGCATCGGAGCTGGACGGGCTCAAGACTTGGTACACGTAGAACGTACCGCACGACAAATTGCTCGGGCAGCTGTGTCATCCAAGATTGTTGTCGAACAGGGAAGTTATCCAGTACGAACGGCTGAACTCGTGGCACGCATTCTCAAGGAGAATGGACCAATCGATGCACACCAACACGAAGTTCTGTCCATTCCTGTTTTTCAATCGCAGGGAAGCGCTGTACAAGACTTGCTAAATCCTTCTCGTATTTTAATAGGTGGATCGTCCTCTTCGAAAGGGCTACAAAAACTGGTAGATCTGTACGCTACGTGGGTTCCACGAGAACGCATCCTTACTACCAACCAATGGTCCGCCGAACTATCGAAATTGGTAGCTAACGCCATGCTAGCACAACGCATTTCCAGCATCAACGCCGTGTCAGCACTGTGCGAAAAAACGGCCGCTGATGTCACAGAAATTGCTAAAGCTATTGGCACGGACGACCGGATCGGGAAGCAGTACTTGAAGGCCGGAGTCGGATTTGGAAAATCAAGATTCCGCAAGGACATTTCCAGTCTGGTTTACTTGTGTGAATCGTTGGGACTTTACGAATGTGCAGCATATTGGAACAGTGTTATTCGTATCAACGAATTTCAAAAACAAAGATTCGCCGTCAAAATTGTGCGAACCATGTTCCATACTGTAAGTCACAAAAAGATTGCCATGCTAGGATACGCCTTCAAGAAGAACACGGGAGATGTCCGAGACTCTCCCAGCATGTATATTTTGCACGATTTGTTACAGGAAGAAGGACGCATACACGTCTACGACCCAAAGGCTAAGCGCAGTGACATGCTGTCTGAGCTACAATCAGTCTTTGGTATCAATGCCGAAGATTTGGTCGTCACCGAGGAGGATCCCTACGATGCGTGCCGCGATGCACACGCCATTTTACTGTTGACCGATTGGGATGAATTCCAACACTACGACTACGGCAGGCTTTATCAAAACATGGCCAAGCCAGCCTTTTTGTTCGATGGACGAAATCTTCTCGATCATGACGCACTGCGAAGGCTGGGATTCGAAGTTCATGGCATTGGCAAACACGACCCCGATGACATTGGACTACAGGATTGAGAACCAAAAAAAGTCATCGCTGTAATAATCCAGAAATGCATTGGATGTTCTTGGAATTTATACTAGCGAGGTTTGGTTTTCGCTCAGCAACGCATTTTAACTAGTCTAGTCTACCAGTAATAGTAGGAGTGCCTGGTACCAGCACTTGTTATTTTTTGCTGTAGTACATTATTATTTTCATCCGGGACCAGCTGAGTTTCGTCAACGTTGCAATTTTGCACGCTTGGTTCCGTAAAAGATCAATGCAGTTGACAATGGTTCCGGCAAAAGGTACCTGCAATAGCAATAATTGTTATTACTGTACTGGTAGGTTCCAGGTCAAGTCTGGTGCTGTAATACAGTACAACACATTCGAAAATACCGGTACAAACCGTGGGACGTGCCGTAGTCGACCAGTATTGAAATACACTAGCTTTCGACTGGTTTGTATAATAATGGCCAGCACGATCAAAGAATCTTCTCTGCAAATCAAAAATTCAAAACAAGAAAATAGAGTTCCGAGAACCGGCCGAGATCTATGATTCTGTCGCCCGCGCTAACATCATGGTCGAATAAATATTGGTCCCGGTTTCCTCCTATCCCACTGTACTTACCAGCACTGGTATTACCAGTACTAGGCACTCTAGCTATTGTAGCTAGTAGAGTAGAGTACTACAGTACTTTAGTTCTCCTGCGCTGGCACGCCGCCACATTCTTGAAAACCCCGAACTTGAACGATATCTGAAATAATGGTAGGAATCCTACAATACAGCAGTACCAGTAGTAGTACAACTAACTACCACTGGTAGCTGATACCTGTGATGAGGTACCTTTTATTAGTCTCCTCTATTACTTATTCTCTTATTATGGTACCAGTGGTACCTGGTATCTGGTACCAGGTACTACTACACAAAACATAAGCTTTGGGTCACAGAAGGAAGTCTCATTTATTTCCTTGAGTGATCCGTCAAACATGAGTACTACTACGCTAGTACCAGGTACCATGTACTGGTACCAGTAATCGTACCTTGTAGTAGGCTGCTACGTTAGTACCAGGTAGAAGAAATAATATTAGTTGAGCCTCATCACCTCTTTTGCTAATTAGAAAGGGAGGTTCTACTAGTAGGTACGGTACTCGTAGGCTACTACTGTAGTAGTCGTCTACAACTAGTACCACTACCTGGTACTAGTAGCTACAGAGCTAGTAGTAGTAGTACTCTACCTGGTATTAGTAAAAGTAGTACAGTACCTGGTAGAGTAAAAAATAAGTTATTACCAGTAGAAAACTAGAAAAGCATAGTACTAAAAATAGGAGTACTCTAGTACGTAACAATGCGGTACCTGGTACTAGTACCACTCTACCGTACCAGGTACTAGCTAGCTATCACTTGCTACCTGGTACCAGGTACCAGGTACCTGGTAAGTACTGTACCAGGTGATTTAGTCAAGTAGTACGGTACCAGGTAGTAGTTTGTCCAGATACCAGGTACCTGGTACCAGGTACCAGGTACAGTACCAGGTACCGTATTATTATTATGATACGTATCTCGGTTGCGAACAACTCCGAATATTTCATTATTACCAGGTACTGCTAGCGGTATTGCTACAAGCACTGCTACCTGGTGGTACATGATACTACCGTAGTAACTTTCAGATGATAAAAAGCGGCTGTCGCCCCCTTGGGACAGGAATCCAGTTTTTAAATCGGAGTAGAGGAAACACTTTAACGTGACACGACACATCACGAATCGTTCCCATTTGTCGTTAAAAAGTCAAATAGCCTTAGGATTAATAAAAATGCCGGTTTTTGAACCAACTCTTTTTACAGAATTTCGATTTTCCGGAAAGGATGGCGTCACACACGGAAGTCAATGGATTGTTTTAATTTTTTAATTTTGCGGAAGTCAAGTTCCTGATACCCAGCAAACGAACGAAATCTACTAGCTCTAGACGGCCTACTAGTAGCTAGTAGTATTACAACCAAAGACCACTCAACAATAGCAAGCGATCTCTATCTAACAGTAGACTACTGCTAATGTTTGCTGTCCGCTGATCGTACCTATAGTATTCTGGACTATTCCCTGAAAAATCTTTGACGGCATACTATCTAACACCATATATATCATTATACTGCTGGAAAACAGGCAGGTATATTAATTTTATCTCAATCCAAAATCCAATACCATGAACGCCCCGAACACTACCACGACAGGAGTTACTGTTGTAAATCCTGAACCCACTGATATTCTCTGTGGCAAGGTAAGTTCCATGTTCCATCTACAACAGTTGGTTTGATCGGGTTGGTCCTCTCATCCGCGTCTAAGTGTGCCATACTGACACTGCTCACTGTCAATTGTGTTGCCTTTCTCTTTTTGCAGGATAAACAGTGCACAAATCACATCGGTTCCATCCGCTTTCGCAACGTGATTGAAAGCTATCGACAACAATATGCCAAAAGTCGGACCAAATTTGACAAAATGATGGTACGTACACGAGCCTGTTTGCCCTGCTTCTCCATTTTCCACAGTAGAATCATTGCTTACCTTTTCCGTGAAACCGGTTCACTCACTGTTTCACTTGCTCATTCACTCCCACCGTGAACGTCCCACACACATTCTAACTTGCCAGATCACCAAGGAAATCTACGAGAGCCTCAATCAGACGTGCCGTTTCCTCAAATTTAATCGAGAGGAGAGCGTTTGGGAAGAGATCAGTCCCGAGGCCGCACGCGACAAGTGTGGTCACGCGTTGAGATTTGCCAATCGCACGAAACGGAACAAGAAGACAGGAATGCCAGTGGACACAGACCCAGCTCCTGCTTCCATGGAGCCACTGTCGCCATTGTTATCGGCGGCCATGACGACAACTGCAGCAGCAGCATCTGCTGCAGAGAGTAGAGACCCACCAACGTCGTCGTCAACAACAGGATTCACCCAACAGCAGCAGCAACAGATATCCTCGATATGGGCGAGTTTGCTGCAACAACAGCAGCAAGCTACCTCTAGCTCGACTGTTAATGCTGCTGTTCCTACTACAACAACTCCCTTTCCAAGCGAATCTTTCTCAGCTGCCACTGGTCTTCCTTGCGACACGGCAAATCACATGGACAACATTATAACTACCACCTTGACAAGTGAACAGCAACAGTTAATGTCATTGTGGAATCGTGTTGGTCAAGACTTGCAAAAACAACTGACGGTTCGGAAGCAGCAAGCGGAAGCAGTCGCACAACATCGTCGCAAATCGACCTTGGAAGATTTGTGTGCCATATTAGCGGCATCAGAACCCAGAAGGTAAAATCTCCTACTATTTACTGAAGTAACATTTTAATTTCAAGACAGCGGATTTTATTGGGGAAACATGAAGCGAAGTAATTACATATGCTTGGTAGGAATAGCATTATTAAAATTCAACCATAAAAAACGTGTTCATGAATAATTATGGGGTTCATCATTTCCCCGACGTCACCTCAGTACACCGATACTGCCAGTCCTATTGTACATTGTTGATTCTCTTTGTTTTCATCCTCCTCCCCATTCCAACAAGTTCGACAAGCATGTCGTCCCTGATCTAGCGCAACACTTTCAGGAACTCTGGTCAATACTTTGGTCCGCTTCAAGTGTTCACAGTTACCATTCAAACGATGATACGCGTTACCATTGGGTGCGTGTACTACTTGTCGATCGATCCAATGTTTCCACACTCCCCTTCCGGCGCGTCGTGCAAAAGATTGTAGCTCCAGTAACCGAGCGAGATTGTGCAGTTTCCTGCTTCCTACTGTATACACTGTCGCCAATCCTTCCTGTAGCAACAGTCCTTCATTGACGCATTCGTACGTATAATGATCGTGGAATGATCCACGGACCCAAACCCATGCCAAGAGCCTACCAAATCGATCCATATGTTGTTGTTGTTGATTATGACAATCTGGTTCGTATTGGAGCCAAATTCGACTGTCCACGGGACATTTGCGTTCGGTATAGGCCTTGGCTTGCAGTGCATATGCTTGAAGTGGTACCAATTCGGGAGTATCGATACCTAAGAATCGAACTCGATGCTTTTTGTTATTATTCAACATCACAACCGTAATGGTATCTCCATCGTAGACCGACACGACACGACACGAGTGTGTGTGGGGTGGTAGTTTCTTGTAAACCAGTGACGGTTCATCTTGGTCCTTTGACATTTTCTTGGGCATCGTTGGGGGCAATTTGACTGCTGTTGGCTTATCTTTAACTGGTTGTTGCTGTGAAGGACGGGCGTGGAGACGACCCTCAATTAATGGATCGGCGGGAGAAGAAGAAGGCTCACCATTGTTAGCGTTGGATTGAGCCGTATGTGCATGACTATGAGTGGCAGAACACGAAGAAGACCAAGAACATCCCATTTTAGAAACACCGAAAGTGATCGGTTGTTGCTATTTTGTGTTGTAGTAGGCTACTTGTAGTATTCTTGACGATTTACAAACACGAGCGTGATGAATTTGAATTTAACAAGTTCAAGAAAAAATCGTTATCAGAAAATTCATTAACTCCGTTATCTCAGTCGTGTATAATAACCCTATCCTGAGGGTACATTACATAACTTCAATTTTTTCTGAACGTGGCATGTACAGTGTTGAGGTGTTGAGAGTTCAGGATTGAGAACGACTATCCTACATGCAGCTTAACCAACTCAAGTATTTCGTATTTTTCAATTTGGATAAAGCTCTAGTGCAATGCTATTAGATGTATCGTGTGTGCAAGTACAACTAGCAGGCAAATATAAAATGCCAATGGGATAGTCTGCAGGTGCCGTTTCAATTTTCAATTATAATACAGCTTTTTTTTTAATCAGCAGTTGGTCATAAAAACAATGGACCTTTCTACTCTCTACAGATTCACGTTGAAGCTACTGCTGCCATTGCAAGCAGAACGTGAAAAGAGAAGACGTTGCAGGGCTTTTAACGCCAGCAACTGTTTCTCCATGGCAATTTCTTTCTCCTTTGCATACAACAGCGTCTGGTAAAGATCGTTCCTCGTGGCACTATTCGCGGTACTACTGCGCGTGGCGGGGGTGAGAGGTGACAAGGCCATCAGGTCTAGTGCAAAAAGCGGACTCGCACCAACGGTTGGTGTGGTGTGGCATGGTCGAATATCGTTTCCGATCATTAAGGAAGAAAAATTGTTCGGTGGAAGCGATGGTGTTATCTCTTGAGGCCGCAAAGTGTCAGTCTGGTCAGAACCAGACAACTCTTGAATGAAAGAGAAATCTTGCTGAGGACTTGCGTTAGCATTGCACTGGCTGCTGGAAGAAGAAGGGGGTTTCGTGGGTGCAAAATCTGTTGCTGGGGATGCTTCACTTCTAGCAAGAGCACCTAGCAGAAGATGAGGAGGTACTTTGAGTTGCTGGGTCTTGCGCTTGATGGCAGAAGAGAGATTCCGATTGCCCTTACAAAAGGCACTATGGGAAAATCCACCCTTTTCATCGCCACGAAGGATTTTGGAGAAGCCATACAAGTTCAATTGACGCTGAAAGCTAGCAAAACGATTCGAGGCAAAATATTTGGGCATGATCTCTTTCACAAAGGCTTCAACGTCGTGGATCTTGATTGCTCTGCCACTGGGACAAAAGGAAATGATGTGTTCTTGGTGGTTCCGTTCAGTTTCGTAGAGGATGCGGTAGAGCTTGAGTGGAAAACTTTCATTCTTGCTTCCGCGATCGCCGTATAGTTTCTTGTAGCATCGAAAGAACTCTTCGTCGGATTGTTCTGCATTCAAGGATAAGCTCGCATTGCTTCGAGGGCCGGCAGGAGGGACAGCCTGCTGCTCATCAGCTAGATGTGAACGGTCGACTTCTAACAACTGAGCAACAGAGGTTTCGCCATCTTGCCATATTGGCGTCCAGGAATGACTGTGATACAGGGGATTCATGAAAATCAAAAATAGGTATTGCCTTATGCGAGAGAAGAGAGAAACATAGGTAAGCGCATGGATCATAGTACATCAAATTTGACCAAAATACTTACCGAGATAAAATAAATAGGTTTTGTTGATAGGCTCTGCAGAGATTATGGGCAAATTCAGCAAAGAGATTACTGCTCACAGTACCTGCGAAAACGACGCACAAGAGGCAAGGATGATTGCCGAAGCATATTGTGGGACATACTACGATGTACCAGTAGTACTACTACTAGTAGTAGTAGACTA
>Ga0100380_10005546_pt1 | contig 12982 bp, 9 predicted proteins | sample CryGeymeta201504_FD_80417 | JGI IMG/M metagenome (GOLD analysis project Ga0100380, IMG submission 80417) | Groundwater microbial communities from Crystal Geyser aquifers in Utah, USA - Crystal Geyser metaG 2015-04 | ecosystem: Environmental > Aquatic > Deep subsurface > Groundwater | place: USA... | reverse complement strand
CGGATATCCGCTTTCCAGATAACCTTGACGTAACGGATTGTCTAGAAAAAGTTGCAGCCATTCCCAATTGGCTGCTTGCTATCCCAAGCCATGCATTTACAGAAGTCTTTACCCAAGCGTGGAGATTTGGAGCTCAACCTAAGCATATTTTATGGGCAACCAAAGGTTTATGCTCGAAAAGTGGAAGTTTATTGCACCAGGTGGTCCAGCAAATCGTTGGTCAAGTACAACCTGTGGCGCTTTTGTCAGGACCTTCATTTGCGCGAGAAGTTGCGCTCGGAATGCCTACTGCAGTGACAATTGCAGCTTCAGATGGTGCTGAAAGCGATTTTTGGGCGAGCTGCTTTGCTTGTAAAACATTTAATGTATACACCAGCAAGGATATCATTGGGGTTCAAGTGGGCGGCGCAGTAAAAAACATCATTGCACTTGCTGCGGGAATGTCAGATGGTCTTGGATATGGAGCGAATGCGAGGTGCGCATTGATTACCAGGGGGTTAGCTGAAATAAGTGCCTTGGCAACGACCTTAGGTGCCGATCTGCAAACGTCGCTAGGTTTATCGGGAGTCGGAGATTTAATTTTAACGTGCACGGATAATCAATCACGCAATCGGCGCTGTGGTTACCGACTTGGGCAAGGTGAAACTTACACTGAAATTCAACAATCGATAGGCCAAGTGATTGAAGGCGTAAGTGCGGTTGAGCAAGTGAGCCAGCTAGCACAAGCTTTAAAGTTAAACATGCCAATTACACAAATGCTGATGATGATTTTAAAAGGTCAAAAAACCCCTGCAGCGGCTTTTAATGATTTTTTTGCTCAAGATCCCATGCCAGAGTAAGCGTTTTATTTGTGATTGAGCGTTCGTAGTGGGCTAATAATGAACCACCTTGACTTTTAGGCATAAATATGACAAAATGCATAAAATTATAAAACAAATGAGCAGCAGCGCATCAAGTGATCAATAATAATGTTGCAAAAAATAATCTTTCTAAATGGCCCTTAGCGGGTCTCATTGACTATATTATATTTATTTCTGGGTTCGCTTTTATGGGTGGTTGGCTGATACACTTAGCACCTGTTGCCGCGATACTTAATCCATATACTCTGGCATTAGCTTCAGCAGTACCACCATTAGCGGTGTTGATAGGTGCTGAAACGCTAATGATTTTGTTAGGAGTTATCGCTGGGTCTATGATTGGAGCAGCCACTGCTCGTATCATCGGTTTAGGGTTTTTCAATTATTTTGTTTACTATGGGGGGGCTGCGCTTGCTGCGGCTTGGCTTGGTATTACCCTAGCTTCTATTTTTTTAGTGATGCCGATGCTTGTACCATTACTGACGCCAGTTTTAACGCCGGTAGTCACATCACTTGCTATAGCAATTCCTGCAATTGCAAATATCTTGACTATCCCTACTATCATTATGTCATGCATAGCTGTCACCAGTAGTGTTTTAGGTCTCATGACAGCTAAAATATTTAAAGTGGTTATTCAAGCCGTAACAGCAGGGTCGAACAAAAATGATATCGTAGCGCATCCTGTAAATAAAAATTTTAGCCAGAGTTTTAGAAAAAGAGATGAGCTTGGCTTACGAACGGTGAAAAAAGCTAACTGGAATGTGGAGAATGTGTTTGTAGCAAATCAAAACAAGCATCGTCATACTCACACCGTAAATGATACACCTATCCCTCATTTGCCACCTAGGCAAAAAGTTGCTGATACTTCAAATAGTAGTAAAGTTATGGCGAATACACTTTTTGCTCACCAAAGTAAAAGTAAAGATATTATACGTGTAAATCCGAATTATTTGTATAGCAGCTCTGATATTGATAGCATTTTTTCAGCTATCAAATATCAAACAAATCGCAGCTCTTCAACATTTTGCTACTTAACAGCGCAATCACCCACAAATCTTAGTGCTAAACGTTGGATTGCAGTTTCTAATGCTGCTGCAGAAAAATCTAAAGCACGTGGCGCTGCTCAGTCAACACCATTGCATCTAATCGATAAAAATATTGCGAATTTTTCTGATAAATATCATTATAGACTCAATTTATTACGTTTAAAAATTAATAAAAATCCTGCGTTAGTCAATTATTTTAAAATTTTAATCAATAAATTAGGAAGCTATGAGTTATCAGAATTACTTAATTTATTTAAAGATCCGGTGCGTACACAAGAGTGTGAGACTTATTATTTAGAGTTAACCAAAGAAATGAGCGAAATTAATATCGCAGCAAGTCAGCTTGTAACGGATGAATCTTTGGAAGATCAAACAAGTTTAAAAGCAATCATCAAACATTTTATCATTCCAATGTTTGATGTTGAATTTGTAAAGCAAATTGATTTAATTTCGAATGAAGATAGTGAAAAAATAAAAAAAGGCATATTAGCTTTTGATTCACAAGATTATGAGGAAGAAGCTTATAATTTTATGAAATCTCTTTTTAAATTAGGCTTTTCTGATAAAGATTTTATTTGTAGTTGGGCAAGCCTCTACGAAAATAGTAATGATAAGTATGATATGCTTGAAGAATTATTACCTAAAGTTTTAGAAAAAAAAGAAAATAATGGTGTACTAGCTATTCCTTACAACCTGGGGTCAAAAGGGCTAAATAATTTTGGTCAGCATTGGGTTTGTATGGAGATATGTTTAGAAAATGTCGGAAATAAAATTCTTATTAATGGTGATATTTTCGATCCAGTTAAAGGTAGCTGTAACAATAGTTATTTACAACAAGCTTTGATGCAAGCAGCATGGCATTCATTGCAAATACAAATCAGTCAAAAAATAAAAAGTTATAATGCTTTTGGGCAACTCAATAGTGATATTTTTTGTCATAAGCTTTTCGAATTTAAACAATCACCACAATCGACTGATGAACTTAGGTATCCATTATATCAATTTTTACAGTCAAAGATTAATAAGAAAGAAAATCTAGTGATCGAAAAAGACAATCTCAAAGCATCAATCAAATATTATTTGAAGCAGGCATATTTGTTTGAAGATATTTGGGTCGAACGATTATATAATTTTTTAATCGATGAATTGCAACCAATAGAAATTCTAGAACATTGTGGTGATAAAAAACCTTTACAGCGTGACTCTAGTTCCTGTGGAGTGATTACTTCTCAATTTATTTTAGATCTGATTACTGGCAAAAACAGACTAGAGGAAGAACTCCCACTAAATACTTTAAAATTGCGAAGAGATCATTACCAGATGGTGCTCGATTTTATCAAATCTGATTCTAGCAGTGAAGATGAAGCAAAGCAAAGAATTAATTATTTTATTAATCCAAAATATAATGATGAAGAGAAAAAAATATTTGAAATAATACCAAAATCAGAGCAGGCGACTGTGCCAATTGAAGCACAAATTGAAGTTAATACTTCAACTTTTCAGATTAGTATATAGCTAGAATCTCTTTTACAAAACAGCGTTTTTTAGGAATGCAATTCATTGATCGGAACACATCAAGTTGATAATGTTTTTTCGCTTGAGAGTAGAGTTCTAAAGTCACATTATTGGCATGATTTGAGACTATTGTTGTGATATTTCTTTTTTGTTGCTTGTGCGCAAGATCAGCTAATTGTTGTTGGTCTTCAATCGTAAATTCCTCTCCGAAATATTTAAATGCTAATGATTGATGATTGCTAATATAAGGGGGGTCGCAATAGATTACATCACCAGGCTGTGCCATAGCAAAAATTTTACTATAATGTTTATTATGTAATTGTGCGAGTTGCAATTTATTTATAAAAATATTTAATGTATCTTCTGCTAAACTAACTTTTTTGTAGCTCCCAAAGGGTACATTAAAGATTCCAGATTGATTATAACGACACAAGCCGTTATATCCATGTCGATTTAAGTATATAAATAAAACCCCACGTTGATAGGGGTCTTGAGTCTCATTAAAATACTGACGTAACTCAAGATAACGTTCTTTACAATTATTTTCGGGCGTAAATAGTTTTTTAACATCTTGAATAAACTTCGATTTATATTTTTTCAAACTTTTATAAGCATTCATTAAATCCGTATTAATATCGTTGACGACATAACGCGAATAAGATGAGTTGAGAAAAACCACACCACTGCCAAAAAAAGGTTCTAATAATCGTTGCCCAGGAGGAAGGTGTTTTAGGATTTGGCTAATCAATTGGTATTTACTTCCAGCCCATTTTAAAAACGAACGTCGATATGGCATGTATGTTTTTTGTCCTTGACAATGAATCGATAACTGGGCAGCATACAGCTTTCCACTTGAAGCTATTGTGCCAGAAAATGAAGTGAAAGCTAAGCAATTTCTTAATTCAATTGATCCAAACTTGCCGAATGATACCGTACAGATATTAACTTTTACTTATGCTGATTTTTTCTCAGAGGTTGATAGTTTTTGGCAAATATTAGATGTCAAGCAGTGCCAAAAGGCAGATAATTTTTATTTTGAAGAGCATCGAACTCAACATATCATTGCCCATGGCTTACTACGTTTAGTTTTAGCTCACTATACCTTACAAGAGCCTCAAGATATTGTTTTTAATATTGAGTCAAAAGGTAAACCATTTTTACATGAAAATTCAGGCGAGTGGCAATTTAATATGTCGCATACTAATAGTCTGGTAAGCATTGCTATTGGTAAAAAGTCACAAGTTGGCGTTGATATTGAAACAGTAAAATTTGATAAAAATATTGAAGGAATTGCCCAACGTTTTTTTGCGCCTAGTGAGTCGGCAGAGTTCGCTAATTATTCTGGTGCTTTACAAACGGAGAAATTTTATCGTTTGTGGACACATAAAGAAGCAGTACTAAAAGCTACTGGAGAAGGTATAGCAGGTGGATTAGACAGCTGGGTTTTTAATTTGTCTGAAGTGCCAATAAGCTTGCGTGCTGCGCCATTACACATGGATTGCAACTGCTGGTCTTTTTTTCATCAGTATTTAAAAAATCAATCAGCTATGCTGACAGCAGCAGTGTATCATCCTAACGTTGAGTTCTTGAGTTGCATGATTCAAGTGTAATCAATATCGTCGTTATTTCTCTATTTCTTTCTTAATTTAAGTAAATCTGCTAGGGCAACGAGTGTTAAGCCGCTGGTAATTAAAACAATAGCTATGATTAAGTGTAAATCTAATGTTTCACCTAAAATTAAGTTAGAAGAAATGATGCCTAGTAAAGGAATAATAAGCAGTGCAATCGAACTATTAATGACAGGCAATTTCCGACTGACAGTGACTAAAGACAAATAGCCCACTGCGGTAGCGATGACTCCACAATAGAGATTGGTACTGATGAGTTTAATATTCCAATCAATCACTGGTTGAGGTTCAGAAATCATAGCGACGATAAGTACTGGTATACACCCTATCAATAACTGCCAAGGGAAAACTGCGATAGGTGATGGCGTCCACTTTGCATAACGAATGTAGAGCATTGGCCCCGCTGTACAAATCGCTGCTAGCATCAGGCAAATATTTCCGAACACTTGATTGGAATGGCCCCAATCAAAGGTAAAAGGATTAAACATAACGAGCATGCCAATGAAGCCGCAAGCTAAGCCTGACAGCTTAGTTAAGCTGCATTTTTCCTTAAAAGCCAGCACAGCCACTGGGGTCACAAAAAATGGTGTCAAATAGGCTAAAATCGCCGCACGACTAGCGTCGGTATGAGCGACGCCATAGCTGATCATCATTTGATAAAATCCGAGTTGAATTAGACCTACAATTAAGATAATTGGAATTTCACGTTTTTCAGGAAGACGTAATTTACCTAACATAGCGGTAATGCTAAAGACCGTCACAATCGCGATCAACAAGCGGCCAAAACTAAACCATACAGGCGGAATATATTGCACTCCGATTTTTGCTAATGGCCAGCTAAACCCCCAAGATAAAATCATTAGCACAAGTACGATATATGCTTGAGAGCGGTCAGTATCGGTGTTATTTGTTGTCATGAGATATGCGTTCCTATTAGTTGTCCCATTGTTATTTTTTGATGAGTATTTAAATTTTCTCCAAATACTATACTGTTCTTTGGAAATAATGCAATAACAGTCGAGCCGTAAATAAATTGGCCGATTTCATCTCCTTTGGCAAATGAGTATTCATTTATACCATAATGCCAAGTGGTAATTTTATTAGAATCGCATGGCGTTACAGTTCCAGCCCAAGTGGTTTTAATGCTTGCAACGAGCATCGCACCAATTAACACAATAGCGATTGGTCCAATTTCAGTATTAAAAAAGCACACCACTCGCTCATTACGGGCAAATAAACCCTTAACGTGCTTGGTTGTTGTTGGATTAACTGAAAATAACCGCCCAGGAATATAAGTCATTTGTATCAGTTGCCCACTGATAGGCATGTGCACTCGATGATAGTCACTGGGCGCGAGATAAATTGTCATCGCTTCACTTTCAGCAAGAGATTTGCTTAACGCTGAATCACTATCGCCGAGCAACTGAGATACAGAATAGTGATGACCTTTGGCAATTAATTGAGGAAAAGTGCTTGTTGCGCCTATTTGGCAAATGGTGCCATCGGCTGGCGCAATGATGCCACTAGGGTGATGGCCTAGCGGACGGGCTTGGCTATTTAATTTTCGAGCAAAAAATTCATTGAAATTGCGATAGGCTTTAGGGTCACATGGGTCAGCTTCAGCGACATTAACTTTGAAATGCTTAATAAATAAACGAATCAGCCACTGGTTGAGCTTAGGATGGTTAGAGTTAGCTATTTTCCCTAGCAATCGCGATAAAAAATGTTGGGGCAAGCAATATTGCCAAATGACTTTTATTTTTCCTAGCACTTAATGTAAGTTATTTTAATTAAAATACGAATATAGCAAAATTGAGTAGTGAAGTCACGAAGACTTTGCCCATATATTTACTAGAGACTGTCCACCCTGTTTTTTAAAATCTAAACACCTCTAAAATTGACTTATTTATAACCATTTAAAATTAAACAGCATTTTTGATGGCGTTATGGCAAAATGTCGCTGACATCATTTAGGATTCAGCATTCAATCTAAATACAGTCAGTCAGAGCCAGACAAGGTCAGTGAATACTAATCATTGATGAGTAGTAGGCAATTGGATGAGTCCTTGAACACAATTGATTTTTCTCAATCATAAATAAGCTTAAATGCCACTGATTGAAGATCAAATATCACTGCACAATTAACACCGTTTGATTTACAGTCATTATTTTTGCATGTTTGTTTGAAAATATTTATTGTTTTTTATAAATTTTTTGATATACTCAGACATGTTATTGGTGTTCCGCATCGATAACAGCTTATAAAAATTATCATGAGCGGGCCAGAAAAGTTCACGAGACTTTGACTGACCCTACCATGCCAACTAAACGAAAGGAGTTGACAATGGATACACTTAGTTTATCGATTTTCATTCATTGCTTCAAGCATTTTAACGACCGTTCGAACGGTCATTCACTATTTCAACGGTTAAATTCGTCTTAAAATTTGGACTTTTTTAGTTCATGTTTTTAATAAATGACTCATTTACACTGAGAGAAATGAGATAGTGATCACGCAAATTACTTGCGCCAGCCAAGGCGTGGCAATGGTTAAGCGAATGTTCATGACGAGCATTTGCAAGCTTAATTTTGTCTGCGTCTTGTCAGCGTTGGAATTGAGTCTAAGGAGGCTATAATGAAGCCAGAATCGATTAAACAACCTCATGATAGAATTGTTCGTGTGGCCATGGTTGGGTTTTTCAACCATGGCTATCATGGATTTTCCATGGATGCTTGTGCTGCCCAAGTCGGAATCAAAAAAAGCAGTCTTTATTATTATATTAAAAGTAAAGTCAATCTAGCTCTACAAGTCTTAGCTGCGCTGACCGAACGTTCAGTGAAGGTGATTTGTGAGCAACAGTCACGCTACTCGATTCCTGAAGGTGCTTATTTAGCAATATTACCTGTACGGCTATGGGAATCAGGGGAGCCCAAATTACGGCAAGAAATATTATCATATTATGAAGATTGGCGATTTAATTTTTTAGGAGAAAAAAGTTATTTATCTTCTATTGGTCATTCTAACTTTTGCGAACGGCACTTTCTGATGTGGTTGGGTTATTGGGAAATGCAGTCGATTGGGATTTTTACCAACGTTCAATTAGAGTCAGAGCCTGATGAATGAAGAGATAAGGTTTAAAAATGATTGGTAGCCAATAATAAACTCATTGCCAGATCGTGTGATCAGGAAAAAAAGTATTTAATCATTGCTTAAAAAGTGACGGTTTTTAGGTTTTAAATCTATGGTGCGCCCTAGTTTTATTTTTAAGAAAATCATATATGAGTGCATCTTTATAGTAATAAGCTTTATTGATATCAATCTTATGATTTATTGAATGGTGCTTTTCTTGTTGAAGTTTTCTTTCTATATGTGCTTTGATGAATTTTTCTTGAGCGGGCATACGCTGCACCTGATTATAATTTCAGCCGCATTTTTGACAGATAATAGGATTTTATCAAAAATCCTCATCAAATAATTAATTGCTGAACTGAATTTTTTCCGTTAATTTTTCTTCGAACTCATTTTTTTCAGCTTCTGTTTGGTTAACATTCTTAAAAAAGCTATGTTCATGCACTGCAGTAGAATTTTTTAGATTTAAATCTTGAACAGAGCTGGCAACCACTGCTCGAGCAGACTTTACTTTGTGCTGACGCACACTATTGAGTACATCCAATAGTTCCGGACAATTTTCGGCTAATTCTAAGAGGCAAGTCTCTTGCTCGTTAAAAGTAAAAGTTTTGAGGGGTTGTAGGCCTTGAGGGGTTTGAGCTAATTTTGCAATAAGCATTTTTGCAATGTGAATACGATTGTTTCGAATCACGTTTGCGATAAGGATTTCGCCATTATTATTGTCGTGATTAATGGTTATTTCATTATGTTGGAGGAGCAGGTGAACGATATTTTCGTACCCTCTGCTGCAAATCTTCCAGAGTATTTCATTTTTGCCCTGCTCGGTTTGGTTTAAGAAAATACCGTTGTGTTGAAGGAGGAGGGCGGCAATATCTTCATGACCGCCGCGACAAGCATTATCTAGAGGGGTTCGACCATTCCTATCTGTTTGGCTGACTATAATATGATCTTGTTGTAGTAAGAATTTAACCACCTGAGTATGGCCTCGCCTACAAGCGTAGTGGAGGGGCATTGAGAGATATTTGTCGGCTTGATTAATGTCAATATTTGGTTTTGTTAATAGCCTACGGACAATACTGACCATACCAGCTCTACAAGCGTGGCGAAGTGGGGTCGCTTTAGAGTCATCCGTTAGGTTAATGTTAATATTGGGATAGGTGAGTAATAGCTTGGCGATATTTTCATGTCTTCGTTGGCATGCGATATGAAGAGGCGTTTTTCCACTTGAATCGACCTGGTTGGGTTCGATTTCATTTTTTTCGAGCAATAATTTAACAATACTTTCATGTCTTTGATTACAGGCGACATGAAAGGGGTTGCGCCATTTGTATTGGTTAGGTTGATATCGATATTATTTTGTTGCAGGAGTTGTTTAACGATCCGTTCATGCCCTCTCTCACAAGCGATATGAAGCGGCGTGTCTGCTTGTTGGTTTTTTTCATGAATGTTGATATTGTGTTGCAGCAAGAGTTCTAGAATGTCGTCATGACCATATTGACAAGCAAAGTCTAATGGGGTCATCCTGAAGATAAAAGGACGAGCGGCAGGCTGATGAATATCGATATTTTTTTGTTGAAGCAGTATTTTGACAATATCACTGTAATTTCTAGAGGCTGCCATTTGAATGGGCGGCACCCCGGAGCTATCGAGTGAATTAATCTTGATTTCCTCTTGTTGCAAGAGTAACTGGACGATATCTATATGACCATTGCAACAAGCGTAATGTAGAGGAGTCATACCATCATTGCTGCCTTGATTGATATCGATTTCATTCGAGCGTAAGCAATTTTGAACATCTTCAATATTACCTTGCTGACATGAATTGATAAACTTGACTTGGTTAGCAAGCATTTTTCGCTTTTTACATGAGGCCGCCTCAAAATCATGATTATGGTCTCGAGTAGATTTCGCTTCGTGCTGACGTACACTATTGAGTACATCCAATATTTCTGGATAATTTTCAGCTAATTCTAAGAGGCAAGTGTCTTTGATAGTAGCGCCAAAGGAGTTATTTTTAAATATGAAGGGCTTAAGGGGTTGTAGGCCTTCGGGGGGTTGAGCTAATTTTGCAATAAGCATTTTTGCAATGTGAATACGATTTTTTTGAATCGCGTGTGCGATAAGGATTTCGCCATTATTATTGTCGCGATTAATGGTTATTTCATTATGTTGGAGGAGCATTTGAACGATATTTTCGTATCCTCGATTGCAAGCCATTTCAAGTATTTTATTTTTACTTTGCTCGGTTTGATTTAAGAAGATATCTTTGTGTTGAAGCAGGAGGGCAACGATACTTTCATGTCCTTTATTACAGGCGATATGAAGGGGTGTTGCGCCTTTTTTATTGGTTATGTTGACATCGATATTGTTTTGTTTTAAGAGTCGTTCAACGATACTTTCATGTCCTTTTTCACAGGCGATATAAAGCGGTGTTTCTGCTTGATAGTTTTTTTCATTAATATTGACATTGTGTTGTAGCAAGAGCTCTAAAATATCATCATGACCATATTGACAGACGAAGTCTAAAGGAGTCATCTTGAAAGTAAAAGGACGAGCGGTAGGCTGATGAATATCGATATTTTTTTGTTGTAGTAATATTTTGACAATGTCACTGTGTCTATTGGAAGCAGCCATTTGAAGGGGGGGCACCCCAGAGCTATCCAGTGAATTAATATTAATTTCCTCTTGTTGCAAGAGTAATTGGACGATATTTATATAACCATTGCAACAAGCGTAATGTAAAGGAGTCATGCCATCATTGGTGCCTTGATTGATATCGATTTCATTTGAGCGTAAGAAATTTTGAACGGCTTCAATATTACCCTGCTGGCATGCATTGATCAATTTTTCTTGATAGGTCATGATGTGGTCTCCGTCCATATAATAAAAATGTAACGCATATATTGATAGCGATATAGAGCGTTCTTACAGGGTTACAATATACCATGATTTTTATTTGTTGAGCAAATCAATATTTATATTTAATTTCATCAGTGGTTTTTTCTTCGAGCTCATTTGTTTCGGATTCAGTTTGGTTGACATCCTTAAAAAAGCCATGTTCATGCACTACAGTAGAATTTTTTATATTTAAATCTTGAACAGGGCTGTCCACGACTGCTCGAGCAGACTTTACTTTATGCTGACGCACACTATTGAGCACATCCGATGTTTCGGGACAATTTTCAGCCAATTCTAAGAGGCAAGTGTCTTGCTTGTTAAAAGTAAAAGTTTTGAGGGGTTGCAAGGCTTCAGGGGTTTGAGCTAATTTTCCAATAAGCATTTTTGCAATGTGAATACGATTAGACTGAATTGCATTTGCGATAAGGATTTCGCCATTATTATTGTCGCGATTAATGGTTATTTCATTATGTTGGAGGAGCATGTAAACGATATTTTCGTTTCCTTGGTTACAAGCCATTTCAAGCATTTTATTTTTGCTTTGCTCGGTTTGATTTAAGAAGATATCTTGGTGTTGAAGGAGGAGGGCCGCAATATCTTCATGACCGCCGCGACAAGCATTGTCAAGCGGAGTTTGATTGCGTTTGTCTGTTTGGCTGACCCTGATCTGATCTTGTTGTAGTAAGAGTTTGACCACTTGAGTATGGCCTTGCCAACAAGCATGATGGAGAGGCGTTAAAAGTCTACTATCGATTTGATTAATGTCAATATTTGGTGTTGATAATAGCTTATGGACAACATTGACCATACCAGCTCTACAAGCTTGAAGGAGAAGGGTCACTTTAGAGTCATCCGTTAGATTAATGATAATGTTGGGATAGGTGAGTAATAGCTCAGCGATATTTTCATAATTTCGTTGGCATGCGATATGAAGGGGTGTATTTCCATTTGAATCGACCTGGTTAGGTTTGATTTCATTTTTTTCAAGTAATAATTTAACAATATTTTCATGGCCTTTATTACAGGCGATATGAAGGGGGGTTGCGCCTTTTTTATTGGTTAGGTTGACATCGATATTATTTTGTTGCAAGAGTCGTTCAACGATCCGTTCATGTCCGCTCTCACAGGCGATATAAAGCGGCGTTTCTACTTGTTGGTTTTTTTCATGAATGTTGATATTGTGTTGCAGCAAGAGTTCTAGAATGTCGTCATGACCACATTGACAAGCAAAATCTAATGGAGTCATCCTGAAGGTAAAAGGACGAGCGTTAGGCTGATGAATACCGATGTTTTTTTGTTGAAGCAGTATTTTGACGATGTCACTGTGTCTATTAGAAGCAGCCATTTGAATGGGCGGCACCCCGGAGCTATCGAGTGCATTAATGTTGATTTCCTCTTGTTGTAAGAGTAATCGGACAATATCAATATGACCACTGCAACAAGCGTGATGTAAAGGAGTCATACCATCATTGCTGCCTTGATTGATATCGATTTCATCCGAGCGTAGGCACTTTTGAACGGCTTTAATATTGCCCTGCTGACATGCATTGATAAGCTTGACTTTCTTTGCAAGCATTTTTCGTTCTTTAGTCGAAACAGCCTCAACACCATGGTTATAGTCTCGAGGAGATTTTATTTTTTGCTGGCATATGTCGTTGAGCATATCCAATATTTCTGGACAATTTTCAGCTAATTCTAAGAGGCAAGTGTCTTTGATAGTAGCGTCAAAGCGATTGTTTTTAAATATGAAGGGTTTAAGGGGATGCAGACCTTCGGGGGTTTGAGCTAATTTTGAAATAAGCATTTTTGCAATGTGAATATGATTGTTTTGAATCGCGTGTGCGATAAGGATTTCACCATTATTATTGTCGCGATTAATGGTTATTTCATTGTGTTGGAGGAGCATGT
>Ga0100380_10005539_pt1 | contig 12990 bp, 12 predicted proteins | sample CryGeymeta201504_FD_80417 | JGI IMG/M metagenome (GOLD analysis project Ga0100380, IMG submission 80417) | Groundwater microbial communities from Crystal Geyser aquifers in Utah, USA - Crystal Geyser metaG 2015-04 | ecosystem: Environmental > Aquatic > Deep subsurface > Groundwater | place... | reverse complement strand
TTTTCTATTTTTCTTACATAGGTGTTATATTGAAGATCGTTTCCTTTATAAAGTTTCATTTTTGTATCTAAATATTTATTTAGTTTTTTTGATAAGACTTCGAAGTTTCTTTTTCTAGAAAAGAAGTCTTCATCATCACTGTTAATGTTATCGGTATCGCAGTCTGTGTCGATAACTGTGTTAGGCTGTCGATTTTTAGCATAAATTCTATTTTATGCTTATTATTAATATTTTACTGTGACATTGCTTCTTCATTTGTTTCCATACCGTTTTTAACTATATTTTGTATCTCATTTACTTTATTATCAAACATATTATTTGCAATAGATGGGGTATCCAAGCCCCATCTACGTTGTCTATGATATATCTCCATTGGATAAGTTCTCTCAGGACGCTCATATAAAGTCTTTGTGCCAAAAGGAATTGGTTTTCGTGGAAGTAAATTAATAAGACTTAAAAAGTAATGAACTTTACTAGTAGGAGTAGCCCCGCAGGCTAACCAGTACGAGGCTCTCTTTTTATTAATTACAATGGATCTATCAACAGTTTTGGTTCTACGAGGAATCCAAAGTCCTATACGTTCTATAATTCGTCCTTTAATGCATTTATTTTTTCCTTGTATGACAATCCACCTAAGATGATAAAGATTAATGAAAAGTTAATAAAAGTAATGAATAATTTGATGTAAATTATTAATTCTTTTTTAATGCATCTTTTATGCAGATATTGTTATTAAAGTTGAATTTTACCAGTATGGATGATTCTTTTTTCCATGATTTTGTAGTCTAATCATACATTGGACCATTAAATAATAATTTTAATTGTATTCAAATTAAATAAATATATTGTATTATTTACTAGTAATTAATATTTGTAATTAAGTAATTAAATTAATATATGTTATATTAAGTTGGGGATTGGGGATTGGGGATTGGGGATTGTTGATTGTGCTCAATCTCCAATACCCAATCCTCAATCACAAATACCATATTACTATAATAAATAGATCTTAAAACTTAAAATAAGTTAGTTAATTAAAATCTTATTGTTAATTTATAAAATAAAGATAAACTAATTATAATTTCAATAAATATTTATTAAACTATATATAGTTATATACAATAGTCATCTTTTAACCTCCTCTAAGTCTTAAAACTAAGTGAATAGTTGATTCTTTTTGTACGTTATAATCAGAAAGAGTTTTATTATCTTCTAAGTTTTTACCGGCGAATATTAATCTTTGAGAATCTCTTGGAATTCCTTCTTTATCTTGAATTTTAGCTTTTACACTTTCAATAGAATCAGAACCTTCGACATCGAATGTAATTGTTTTTCCAGTTAATGTTTTAACGAAGATTTGCATTCCTCCTCTAAGTCTTAAAACTAAGTGTAAATTTGATTCATTTTGGACATTATAATCAGCGAGGGTTTTATTATCTTCTAAGTTTTTACCAGCAAAAATTAATCTTTGAGAGTCTCTTGGGACTCCTTCTTTATCTTGAATTTTGGCTTTTACACTTTCAACGGTATCAGAACTTTCCACATCAAGTTTTATTGATTTACCAGTAAGAGTTCTCACGAAAATCTGTTTTGATCCTCCTCTAAGTCTTAAAACTAAGTGTAAATTTGATTCATTTTGGACATTATAATCAGCTAGAGTTCTATTATCTTCTAAGTTTTTACCAGCGAAAATTAATCTTTGAGAATCTCTTGGGACTCCTTCTTTATCTTGAATTTTAGCTTTTACACTTTCAACGGTATCAGAACTTTCAACATCAAGTTTTATTGATTTACCAGTTAAAGTTCTTACAAAAATTTGTTTTGAGCCTCCCCTAAGTCTTAAGACTAAATGAATAGTTGATTCATTTTGTATATTGTAGTCATCAACAGTTTTTCCTTCGTCTAAGCCTTTTCCAGCGAAGATAAGTCTTTGGTCAGTAGGTGGGATTCCTTCTTTATCTTGAATTTGTCTTTTGACCATTTCAATAGTATCAGAGCTTTCAAGGTCTAATTTAATAGTTTTTCCAGATAAGGTTTTAATAAATACTTGCATTCTTAATTGATTTTCTTACTTTTGCGTCTTTCTGAACAGTACTTTAGAGATATTCTGCTTTATTCTGACAGTGATTATAATATTATAGTGAAGTACACTCTATTTATGAGAATTTTGATATATTCTATACATTAAATTTATGTTGTTTATATAATATTATAAATTTTATTCATAATAACATTAATATAACTTTTATAATAATATTATTATATTTATTTTTGTTTATTAACAACTACTTGTAAATATTTTACAGCAAATTAATATAATTATTATTATATATTAAATTGCAAAAAAATATGTGTTATATTAAAAATGGGAGAATCAGTACGATTTATCTATCTCATACGTCCTGTTCTTTTTTTAATTCCAGAAATTGAAAAGAGCAAAATCGAATTAAAAAAGCAACAAAAGTTTATATGGACTGCTATTACTTTATTTATCTTTTTAATTTGTTCTCAAATTCCATTATATGGTATTTATAAATCAGAAGGAGCTGATCCACTTCACTGGATGAGAGTTATCTTAGCATCTAACAGAGGTACTCTTATGGAGCTCGGAATAAGTCCTTTAATTACTTCTAGTATGATAATGCAGGTTTTGGCTGGAACAAAAATAATAGAAGTTGATCAATCGTTAAAGTCGGATAGGGATCTGTATGAAGCTGCTACTAAGTGTAATTATTTTATATTTGTTTAATAGAAATTAATATACATTTCATAACATATAACATTATAATATCTATTCTAGTATTTGGAATATTAATAACGATCGGAGAAGCTTTAGCCTACGTAATGTCAGGAATGTATGGTGATGTTAATCAAATCGGAATTTTTAACTGCTTTTTATTAATTGCCCAACTAGTCATCGCAGGAATATTAGTTATGTTACTTGACGAATTATTAAGTAAAGGTTACGGACTTGGATCAGGAATTTCTTTGTTTATCGCTACAAATATTGCAGAAACTATCATTTGGAAAGCCTTTTCACCATTTACTGTTACTTCAGATACAGGCGTAGAATACGAAGGAGCAATTATTGCTTTTATTCATTTCCTAATTACTAAAAAAAATAAAGTTCAAGCTTTACATAGAGCCTTCTATAGACCAAATGTCCCAAATCTATCCAATTTTATTGCTACTATCGTTGTTTTCTTAGTTGTTATATACTTCCAAGTAATTATTAACTTACTTAATTATAATACTTAATTTTAAATAGGGTTTCAGAATGGAAATAAAAATAGCTCATAAGAAGAACCCAGGTGTATATGCAACTCAACCTATTAAACTATTCTATTGTTCCAATACCCCTATTATTTTACAATCAGCTCTTGTTTCAAATCTTTATTTCATTTCACAAATATTATATAAAAGATATAAGAACTTCCTTATTATTCGATTATTAGGACAATGGCAAGATACTGAAGGTGGACATTCTATTCCTGTAGGAGGACTGTCTTATTATATTTCACCACCTAGAGATTTGCTAGATTTCCTTAGAGATCCTCTTCATGGTTTGTTTTATTTTGCTTTTGTTTTAATATCATGTGGACTATTTGCGAAAACGTGGATTGAGCTTTCAGGAAAAAGTTCAAGAGATATAGCCAAACAACTAAAAGAAAATGCCTTTTTCCTAGAAGGATTCAGAGAGCATGAGGATAATGTGTATCAACAATTAAATAGGTACAATTTCAATTAAATATAATTAAAGATATATACCAGTCGCTGCTGCACTTGGAGGAATATGTATTGGATTCTTAACAATCTTCGCAGACTTTATGGGTGCTATTGGTTCAGGTAAATTAATAATACATAACTAGTTTTATCAATAACTTATATTAACTAATATTAGGCACTGGTATACTTCTAGCTGTTACGATTATTTACGAGTATTTCGATGACTACTCAAAAGATAAGAAAAAGAAATTACAATCACCTGTCGGAGCATCCTCTTAATCATAATTATATTTAAAGTTTTACGTTATTTTATGATAATAAATATAATAAATTATTCAATATTACTTATGCATATTTAGTTATAAATTAATTTTTATACTATGTATTATTTTAATATTATTTCTTAATATTTATTCATTTATATGACTTTAAAATATAAAGACCATTCTGATTTAAAAGAATTTGAAAAAACTTATTTAAGAAACAAAGATATAAAATTTAAAGACATCGAAGAATACTTTGTTAATAATATGAATGAAGGTGAAAAGAAAATTTATAAGTTTAATAAAACAATTAAAGAATTATCTATACTTACTATTATTTCTATTGCGAATTTGTTATTTTTAAGGAAGATTAGTAAAAATAAAAGAATAAATATAAATATAAGTAAGTCTGATAAACAACACACGAATGATATTTCTAATGTTTTTCCGGCGTCTGGTTCTAATTCGTCATTTGATGTCATTAAACAATTTTTTATGTTTAATCTTATTGGTTTTTACTTTGGATTTTCGTTTTATTATTATTCTATAAAGTCTATTGATAAATTGTTCTATAAAGTGAGTAAGAAAGATGATAAGAAACTCTTAATGAAAATTGTTTATAGGAAAAAGTTAAAAAAGAATTATAAGCATTCTTGTAATACAATTAATATTTTTATTGATTATTATTGTATTCAGATTCAGAATAAAAGAGAAATTAATCAACTATAATTTAGACAATACTAGCAGTTATTAATAAAGAATAAGAGTAAACCTGAAGTTAGTTGCTTATATAAATTATGTATTATAATGTGCTAATGAAATAAGCAATAAGTATGTAATAAGTATAATAAATGTAATTAAATATTTAACCTAATTTAATAACTTTTATAAGTATATAAAATTTATAATCATTAATCATTATTAATATGTTTATATAACTTTTTATTAATATTATATTTAATATTATTATTTTTATTCATATTTTAATGAATATTTTATTTAAAAGTTTCCTAAGAAAGGCAAAATTCGGAAATTTATCAAATAATATATTCTTAGGAAGTGGCTTTAACAGTTTAAATTTACTTAAAAGTGGAAATAACATTATTAAAATACAAAATAACTTATTTTGCAACGATGAAAGAAATGGAGACCCAAGAGATTCTCGCGAATCTAGAGGACCATTAAAATGTTTTAACTGCGGTGAAGAAGGACATATGTCAAGAAATTGCCCTAATCCAAAAGTAGAAAGAAGAAGATCAAATTTTAGTAGTGATAGAGGAGATAGAGGTAATAGAGATTCTAGAGGTCCTATGAAATGTTTCAATTGTGGCGAAGAGGGACATATGTCTAGAGAATGTACTCAACCAAAAGCCGAAAGAAGAGAAAGAGATTTATCAAGTGTTACATGTTATAAATGTGGTGAAAAAGGACATATGGCAAATGATTGTACAAGTCAAACTAGCGTAGGAGGAGGTCGTGGAGGAGAAAGAACTGATAGTAGACAATGTTATAATTGTGGTCATTCTGGACATATTTCTAGAGACTGCCCAGATACTCCTAAAAGAAAATGCCATAATTGCGGACATCCAGGACATATAGCAAGTCAATGTACAGAACCAAGAAGACCAAGAGATAACTTTGATAGAAGAGTGTAATATGAATTGTAATTATTTCTTTTCTTTATTAATAAAATATTCAAGTAAATAAAATATTATTATTAAATAAGTGTTCATTATATAAGAAATAAATTTATAATTATATAACATTTAATACATTTTTACTATAGTAACTATAACACAATTTTAGCTATAATAACTATATTGAGTTAATAAATTATTTAATTGTTATAATATATTAAAATTGATAAAATGAAAGCTGATGAATCTCCGAAGAATGTAGGATTTTTCAAAAAATTAATGAAGATGCTTGGTTTCTATAAAGAAGAAGATAAAACAGGAAATAACCAACAAATAACTCAAATAAATTCAAATAAAGATATGTGGGTACCTGATGATAAAGCATTGACTTGTTTATATGGCTGCGGAAAAGAATTTTCGGCATTGTTTTTAAGAAAGCATCATTGTCGTATTTGCGGAAATGTATTTTGTAAGGATTGTTGTAGCAAAGTAGTTGAAGGTACTTATTGGGGATCAAAGAAACCAATAAAAGTATGTGACTATTGTTTTGACAATTTCAAAAAACTTGATGAAAGTTTAGTAAAAACCTTTATAAATCCCGATAACATTAACATAATCGAGGATATAGAATCAGTCAATGATAATATACTAAGTATTAAGCGTGAAACTAAATTTGCTGAATATTGCAACAAATCAAAGGAACAATATGATGAAAGTTTTAAATTTCTAAATTTTGACAACAAAAAGTACGAAGACAATGTATTAAAAAACCTAGACTCGTATTCCGAAAGTTTAATACGTAATTTTATTGAAGTAATATTAAAAAGAGAAAACTTATATGATAAATGGTTTAAAAAAATATACGAACTAACAAGACATACAATAAGTAATGTGAATCCATCTTTCAAGGATTTAAATGATAAATTAGACATAAACGAATATGTTAAGATTAAGACTATCCTATATAAAGATAACTCATTAACTGCCTATATTGACGGATATACCTTTGAGAAAAATGTTTATTCTAAGAAAATGCAAACCCATATTGAGAATCCTAAGATATTGTTATTGGATTGCGGATTAGAATATTATAGAAATAGTGAAAAGTTTTCTCAAGAACAGACTTTTACTCAGTTGCCAGCGTACTTTAATATTATTATAAAGAAGATTGAGTTAGTTAATCCAAATGTAATTTTAGTTAATAAAGGAGTATCAAGAAAAATACAGGAAGCTCTAACGGATAAAATTACTCTTGTTATGAATGTAAAATCACGAGACTTAAAACGTATTGCTAGAATGACTCAAACTTTATTACTTCCAAGTACTGATCTAATCGATTCAAGGTCAGTCTTAGGAAACTGTAAAGAATTTAAAGTTGAAAAGATAAAGAATTATTCTCAAGTAAATAACAATAATAATAATGATAAACAAGGAAATCTAAAAAATAATGAATATAACCTAATGATGTTTAAAGGATGTAATCCTAATCTTGGGTGTACTTTAATTTTAAGTGGTCCTGATCAAGCAGAGTTAAAGACATTAAAAAAGATTTTGAATATAATTTTACTTACCGCAAGAGATATTTATCTTCAAAAGCATATATTATACTTTTCTAATTATACATTGCCTTATAATATTGAATTATATCAAGACTATGATGAAGAATCAAAAACAAGGAAAAACTCTGATTATGGATGTATTATGAAAAAGAAATCTATTCACCACTTATCAAAATTTGAATTAGAGAACATACCTTATATTAACGATTTTGATAATGGCTTTGATACTTCAATATTAAATGAAGAACATAGAAAAATGCAGTTTGTTAAACTAACGATTACTCAAGGGCATTGTCAATTTAACTTAAACGATAAAAATCTAGTAAATCCTTCAGATAAAGCTGGATACACAAATAACTCTTTCACAATGCATGATTTTGTAGAAACAGACATTCTCAAAAAAATAAATGGAGTCTGTAGGGAACCCCAAGAAATTGATTTGAAATTTTTCTCAGATGAGGAAAAAGAAGACAAGGCAATAGGTAAACTTATATTAGATTTATGTGCTGAGAAGGACACAAGATGTGATTATTGCAAGAAGAATAAGTCTAGCCATATCTATTATGTCAACAGAAAAACAGGGAGATTAAAAGTTCAGATGTTATTAAACCAAGAAGATCATCTCGATAAGATATTAGAATTTATTAATAAAGATTCAGACTATATTACTATGTTTAATAACTTCAGCAATGAAGAAGAAAAAGACAATAAAATAAGTAAGTATATTTATTTAATCCTTATTTATTATATTAATTTATATAAATTTTTAGCGGACTATAACACAGACATATACTCTTATGGCTTTTGTAATATTTGTAAAAATGTTGTTACACCGCTTGTAAAGTTGCCTAGAGAATTCTTCAACTATTCCGTTTCTAAATATTTTAAATTCTTCTTATTTAACCACGATATAAAAAACAGAGATGATAAAAAAGGATTTAACCTAATGAGATATTCAGATTTTGCAAAGAATGATTGCAACCACTTTATATTTAAAGACATAAGTAGAATATTCGTAACTAATATCGGATCAGTTAAGTTTTCTTACGAGCAGTCTCCGCTGTATTTAATTGATAGTGGACCTTTATCAGATAAAGATATACGATATAATGCGAATGTAGATATAATTATTTATTAACTTAATAATTTAATATTTTAGATGATAGAAGCCCAAAACGATTACATAATTGATGTTACTTCTGAAGTACTAAACTTAATCAATCAAAACTTTAAGACCCTTCAAGATGAAGTAAATGAATATAAAATTTTGTTTAAAGAAGACAAAAAAATTAATAATTACTTAGATACAGTTAATAAACATATTCTCAAACTTAAAAGTAATGAACATGAAATTCAAAAATTTATATCGAGAATATTTCATCCATCAAATTTTGAAGAATATTCACGTCTAATATCATTTAAGAAGAAAATATTCTTGAAAATAGTGCAACTTAAATACTTTAGTAATTTCTTGATTAAGCTAATTATAAAAATTAAAAAGTTAATGATGATTAAGCAAAAACCAAATATACTTGAAACTGATTCAAATTTTTGTATCGACCATTTAACTCATGACGACCTTACCGAAAACAACTTTATCATCATTGAGAAAAATTCCTATTATGATCGTATGGTCAAAGAAGTTTGTTTTTCTGACGACTCTCATTCTAAATACGCCGCCGATGTCACCGATTATGACCTAGGGGCTATCATAGCATTTAGTCTTGCATCTGATTCTTATTCTCAATATATTTGCAAAAACAATAAACTCAAATTAGTTGAAATTAAATGTGAGCGTAAAGATAAATCTATGAAGGAGAAAATAGATCTATTATATAATAATTTTGACTACTTAAACCCGTCATTACAGTCTCGACCTGTAACGCCAAAAAGTTCCATGGTTAACCAAGTGCATATTTTAAGTTCAGTCAGTATGGATAAAAGTGATGAGTCAAAAAAGTATGATGATGGTCATAGTAATAGTGTAGCAAAAATAAACACTGTTTCTTTTAGAAAAGATAAGGATAATAAAATAACTAATTATGATAAATTAGAAAACAAAGATACTAAAGAAAACAAAGAGGTTAAAGAGAACAAAGATTTCAGAGATGCCAAATATAATATTGAAAATGAAGATAAAAACCTGTTAGCGTCCCAAGATGAAGAGGTTTATAAAACTTTATTACTTTTTGACCCAAGTAGAAATAATTATAACTTCCAAAATTTAGGTATTTTATTATACTTTATTTAAATTCATAAAAATAATTATTTAATCTCTTATAGATAATCATAAAATTCACCAACATCTAGAAACAGAATTACTTTCAGATGATAAGTCTCTATTTAGTTTTAATATCTCTAGTCAACATTATAATAACATAATTAAAAATTATTCAGCTAATATAGATTATCATATTAAAAAAAAGGATTTAAAGGTAAAATTAGTTGATTGATATAATACTAATAATATATAGATTGAGAAGGAATTTAATATCGATAACAATAACCTTAATATTCATAATAATCACAATAAGGATAATAAAGATATAACAAATCTATCTAAAAGTTCAAAGGAAATAAAAGATAATAAAGATATAACAAATTTAACTAAGAGCAATAAAGATATTAAAGAAAATAAAGAAAGCAAAGAAAATAAAGAAAGCAAAGAAAGCAAAGAAAGCAAAGAAAATAAAGATAATAAAGATAATAAAGATAATAAAGATCAAAGTAATGATCAAAGTAATGATCAAAACAAGGATCTAAACAAGGATCTAAACAAAGATCAATATAAAGAAGCTAATAAAGAACAGAACAAAGATACAAACAAAGATAACAAGGAACAAATTAAAGATCAGAACAAAGATACAACAAAAGAGGCAACAAAAGAGATATTAAAAGATACAACAAAAGAGGCAACAAAAGAGATATTAAAAGAGACAACCAAAGAGATAAACAAAGAACTAAAAATCAAAGAAATTAAGCAAAAAGATCTTGCCCTCAGTAAAGAGCCAAGTAGAGAATTTGTGCATAAAGAAACAAAAGATAAGGATGGAAAAGACAATAAAGAGATTAAGGATAAAATGGATAAAATTACTTTAGAAACAAATCAAAACAATCAACATAATGAAGATTTAATTATATCACTAGTTGGTTTGCCTGCTGAAGATACTAAAACTTTCTTTTCTGAATATGAAGCTATTGATAAGGAAATAGGTGAAGTATTTAATTCATTTAAAAATGATGATATGCACTCAGGTAAAATAACATAATAACATATATAATATAATATAATTTACATAATTATTAATATTTTAGTTGATATTAAAAAGCCTAAATCAACAGTTACTAAAAAAGTCTTTGAGTTTATTGAGGATACATATATAAATCCTCAGGAATATGAAGTGACAGCTTACTATCCCAGACAATTCGAAGCACTTCGAATTACCTATTGTGCTACATATGAAGAATTTATTTCATCAGTAATATAAATTTATAATTAACAAATAACTTAAAATTTAGCTAGCTAAATCTATTCCTTGGTCAAATGTCACAGGAGGGAAATCAAAAGCTGACTTTTATAAATCTCATGATAATAGATATGTATTAAAAAGTGTTAACAAGCATGAGTTTAAAATGTTTAATGAAACTGGTTTCCAATATTTTCATCATAATGCAAAATATCTATTTCATAAGATGCCCAGTGCATTAGCTAAAATATTAGGTGCGTTTAAAGTCAAAATAAAAACTCCTAAAATGAATAAGTTTGATAACAATTACATCATTCTTATGGAAAATTTATTCTATACAAAAGACAAAAAAGAAGGTGGAAAAGGAATCCGCACATACGATTTAAAAGGTTCAAAACTTAACAGATATATACCAAAGAGAGAACAAAAAATAGATCAAGTACTACCAGACACTAACTTTAAGGTATAATAACTTGAAATAATAAATAATAACAACAACCTTATATAACGTAATTCAATAACATAACTTACTTAACAAAATATAGGAAGACTTCAATGGAATGCCAATCGCGTTAGAAAAAAATATGGCAGAATTAATGAAATTTGCTGTTCACAACGATAGTCTTATTCTTTCCAAAATGAATGTAGTTGATTATTCATTACTTCTTATAATTAATGAAAATTGGGCTGATAACGTAAAGGAGCAATTAAAATCTTGTAACTTTGACGATGGGAATAATAATGAAATATTAGAAATTAATCTAAAACACATAAGAATAGGTATTATTGATTATGTTAGAAAATACACATGGGATAAACAACTTGAACATGTTGGAAAAATTATAATAAATAGATTACAAATACCAACAATTGTTAATCCGACAATTTATAAGGAGAGATTTAAGGAGGCTATTGATGACTATTTTATTGGTCTTTAAATAATATTAAGTAATTAAATATAATAATTATACTACTTTGTTTTACATATATTAATGTTATTAATTATATTTATATACAAATTAATTAATATTAGTATATATGAAATAACTTAAACAAAAAAATAAATTATACTTATAAATCTTCATATATTTTATCTAATTATTTACTAAAATCGTTGTAATTTGTTCCAGTTTTACCCTTTGTATACTTGCTGTCATTTTTATTTCCAGATTTGTTAGTGTTTCCAGAATTACCAGTGCTTCCTGTATTTACATTTTTAGTATTTCCGTTGTTTGTTGTAACTTTAGGTTTTGAACTTTGATTTGGCTATTATATTATAAAATAAATTACCTCTGAGTCGAATAAAGAATGTAGTTTTGATTTTTTACCCTCTTCTTTATTTTCTGAAGTTTCAGTATTATCAGTACTATCTTTCTTTTCTTCTTTAGTTCCTGATTCTTCATTATTATTATTATTAACATTATTGTTGATGTTAGTGTTGTTTGTTTCATTTGTAGTATTTTTAAGAACTGTCTTACCTTTAGGATAAAAATCTTTAGATTTGTCATAAACTAACTTATTGGATGTTGATACTGTGTTATTTTCAGAATTATATTCAGAATTTTTGTTATTGCTATTATAGTTGTTATTGCTATCATAGTTGTTATTGCTATTATAGTTGTTATAGTTATTATTGCTATTGTTATTATTAGGGTATTTGTTGTTATTATAAGTATTTTTGTTTTGGTTACTGCTAATTTTTAAGTTTCCAAAATTGTCAAGATCTTCAGGGCAAAAATTATCATCAAGGTCATCGTAATTGTCTTTCTCACCACCATAACCATAGTCATCATCTAAATCATCTTCGTAATCATCTGTAGGTAAATTTAAATTTTTACTACCATATTCATTATCATCATAATAATCATCATAATCATTACTTTTCTGAGTCGTATTAGGATAATAATTATAATCTGCGTCATAATAATCACCTGAATTATAAGAATTATATATTTACCATCTTTGCCAACTCCATCTCTATTATAGTAAAAGCCTTCATTATCCCAAAAACCTAATCTTATTAGCTATAAATACTTCCATTAGGAGTGTGGTAAAAATCGAAATCATCATAGTAGCCATCTTTTACTTCAGCGAATTTTCTGTCGATAAACTCTTTGCTCTCCTTTGAGTCTTTGTTGTTTTTCATCTTTAAATTCGATATGAAAATATATTATAAATTAATTAATTAATAATATATAAAAATAATAATTATTATCATATTTTATAATTGAAGTATATAAGTTTATAGTATTACTATGTATGAATTATGTATAAATTATTGGGGATTGGGGATTGGGGATTGGGCCAATCCCCAATCCCCAATCCCCATTTATATTTT
>Ga0100380_10005537_pt1 | contig 12991 bp, 8 predicted proteins | sample CryGeymeta201504_FD_80417 | JGI IMG/M metagenome (GOLD analysis project Ga0100380, IMG submission 80417) | Groundwater microbial communities from Crystal Geyser aquifers in Utah, USA - Crystal Geyser metaG 2015-04 | ecosystem: Environmental > Aquatic > Deep subsurface > Groundwater | place: USA... | reverse complement strand
TCTAGTGGTGTTGTCGTCGTCGTCAAGGCAGATGGGGGAGTGAACGAAAACGCGGTCCCAGCAGAATCTCCGCACCGCTTTAGCTTTGCTGATAAGGTTGCAGCATTTGATCGTAAGCTAGATCTTTCGACCATCAAGGGGGAGGCACTACTACTACTACCACAACAATCGAAAGTCAAACCCAGTAGAACGGCTCTACCAAAGTGCTTCAACAGCAACAACAACAGTAGTAAAGGAGTATCGCGCTTTTTTGCCACAGTGATGACTGGTCAAGTTGAGAATGTTACCGAACCTGGTATTGCTTCTCCTCGACAAATAATAATGACGTCGCCCCAGCAGTGTGAAGACAATGTTGCAAACAACGCTCCGCGCAACAGCGACTTTGGCCCATCGTTGCAAAGGAGAGCCTGCTAAAAAAAAAGAAAGGGACACGACACGCTAGCTCCTCAGTTATTATAATATGCTTTATATATTTTGTAGGACATTTAATTTCACAACTTATTGTTAATACTAATATAATATAATATCTCTGCATTGTCAACCTTGTGTGTACAGAACTACAACTACTGGTTTTCCTTTTCTACATTTGTCAGCACCATCAAGAAATTAATGTACTTTTTTTTTGTGGTCCTTGTTTGACGCGTTACATGCCGACACCATGATGATCATTAATAATTATCCTTCGTTTCAGTGTTTGGCCCATTCACTTTCCTCTTTTGAGCAGCACCAGGTTCTCTCTGTGGCTTTGCTGCATACTATATAGAGCCTACTAGGAGCTGGGACGTTCGTCAGCGTCGACTTTCTAGGCTCGTCTTCAATTGGAACAAGAGTCCTGTTGCTGTAGTTTTTTTCTTCTTCTTCTTCTTCTTCCAGCATCTGTCCCATAGCAGCAGTATGCTCTGTGTGTGTGTGTGTGTGTCAGTAGTATTATTTCATCATGTAACGACGCCGTAGTATTGATCTGGAGGACTTTCTTGTTCTGGTAAGAACCATACTATTCTGTGTAGTATCACTGCCCTGCTGCCTCTTCTTTGCAAGACGAAGATTCCAATACCAACAAGACTACTCATTGTGATGACGATTGTTAGACCGAATAAAAAGAGTTGTTGTTGTTGTTGTCGATGCTGCTGCTGCTGCTGCTGTTGCTGCAATAGTGTAACGACGGTGCTCTGGGAGCATACCAGATCAACGGATCTTCCATTTCGTGGCTGCAGTGGTCGTGTCGTTTTGTTATATTCCGATGCAACGGTTGCCAGCACACATTTATCATTGCGATAATTCATTATCAAACGTTCCAACGTATAAAATTGTTGTATGGACATGGACGATCGTACCCTCTGTAGTACGAACCAGGTGACATTGTCCTGTGTACATGGAGGTATTGTAAAGCTGCCACGGTATTTATAAAAAGATTCAGAAGACGAGAAGAGTTGATTGTTACTGTTGTTGTCATCGTTTCGATGGTCGCTTGAAATGCTTTGTTCATAAGGCACAGTGTCACCACCTCCGCTGTCTCCGTCTTGCTTTTCTTGATTGTCGTCGTCGTCGTGGTCGTTGTCACAATCGCTTTTCACATTCGACCATTGTAACAACAGTCTGGCCAGAATCGGATCGTCACCTTCGGCGTCTGTGATTGCCTCGAATCGAATAGCGATGACTAATACTTGGGACATGTCTTTACCAGATGAGTGTACCAAATGAAGTTCTACGTGCTTCATGGTCCTATCATCGTCGTCATAGTAAATGTCATGTTGTTGTTGTTGTTCTGGTCGATGTTCCCATCCTAAATGCACGTGTAACGAAGTGAGCATCCATACAATATTAGTATCGTCGTCCTTCCAAGTACTGCACTGCTGTTGGTTGTTGTTGTCATTGTTGTTGTTGATGATGATTATTTTGGCCTCCAGATTATGATCCGTAATGGCATATTCTAATTGACTACTCGTACTGTTGTTGTTGTTGAATAGACATTCGGGTTTATAAAATTCATCCACCGAGTCATCTGGAACAATCATTGTACACTGTGGTTGGTAATTATTTTTTCTTCCAAAACCAAGAAAGGAATGATGATTTGCTAGTAGTAATGATGTGACGGGGGGAACAGGAATAGGAATAGGCGATTGAAGGTTTCCATCACACTGATTATTATCATTACTACTACTAGTACTGGAATCATCATCATCATCATCAGTACTAGTAGTAGATACCAACAAGGACCATCGTTGGGGATTGTAGTCGTCGAAGGAATTGTAGCTAAAGCCACAGCTTTCACTTGCATGAACAACAACTGATAATGCCAACAACAACAACAACAATGATAATAAAAGGAAGAAGATGACGCTATGGTTCATTTTGTTCCCTCTCGTATTAACCGTCTCTTGGATGGCATCATCGAGAGAGAGAGAGAGAGAGAGAGAGAGAGAGAGAGAGAGAGAATTCAACAAGGTGTGCAAACGGTGCATCCACACAAAAAATGAAGCCTAGCTAGTAGCATTACTTGACATTATTATTTAAGATATTTACGTTGAACCAAAATTCAAGCTAAGAACAAATGTGCGACGTTTGATGTCATTGGAAAAATAAATCAACAGCCAACCAAACCTTGACGATTGTTTGAAACATCATCCATCATGACAGGTGAATAATAATAATTGATGCAGTTTCTTATGAATATGTATTAATTTTTTTTCATTGATACGATTTTGCTGCTGATCTGTTGATAAATAAAATAGAAGTAGTCTCGTTGCTCTGGAAATCATTCGTTGACCTATTGGTATTTGTGCCGACCAAAGAATTTTTTTTCCCTTTCCAGCAGCACCCAAAGAATACTCCCTCATTCTCACAAAACTCACACACACCCCAGGCCACCACCCTGCTGCACAACAACAACAACAACCCGCAACCAACGACCGACGACCGACGACTCGTCTACTCGTTTACTACTTATTATTATTATTAGTAGTAGTACGATGAAATCCAAAGAATTAAAGATACTACGAAAAAAAATTGACAAGGCCAGTAAAACAAGTTACGACTTTGCTATTAACGGTACTGCTACGACGACGACGAATGGGATCATTATTGCCAATGGTAAAGAAAATAATATTGTGAGTCATGGTAAACCCGTCATGCTTAAATATTGGAATGCGGATCATGATGATACTACTACTACTACTAGTAGTACCATCCCACCCTCGTCTTCGATCATCAGTCCTAGTCGTAGTGACAAGAAACAACAACCACAACGACAACAAGAACAGTATCATTATTTTTTACTACAAGAAATAATGGAAATCTTTGTTGAAAATATGGGAGAACAATATCGTAACTCTTCGTGGGGGTTAAATTTGGAAGAGAAAAAGAACGAACTAACTCATACCAAAGCTCGGTATTTGATCTTGCTGTTGGATCAGGAACAGTACGACGACAACAACAACAACAACAACAACAACAACAACAACAACACAAGTGATGGTCACCATAATACTATGACGACGATGATCGGATTTTGTCACTACAGGTTCGAGTACGACGACGAAGAATCTCCATCGGGTGCGGTGTTGTACGTGTACGAATTACAAATTCGTGCCGGTCACCATCGACAAGGACTGGGGAAGCGAATGATGACCATTTTAGAGGATGTGGCCCAGAGTTTGGACATTCCAAAGATTATGCTAACGGTCTTTCGCCACAACCAGCAGGCCATGGATTTCTATTTGCGTATGCAGTACGAAGTGGATGACAGCAGTCCCAGCAAAAACAACGAACTGGTAGACTACGAAATATTGAGTAAACAAGTGTTGTAAAATTCCGTTTGAAGAATTAAAAAATGTATGGAGAACGAGTATGATTTCATTGCGTAATACTACTAGTAGTATGCCATGGAAACAAAGCTATATGGGGTAGATGGATCAGGAAACAAAACAACGGCAACGTGCTACTAGCTACGGATTCGCTTTTAGGTATTGGAAATGGGAAAAAAATATTCACAACTTCTTTTCACGGACCGAGGTGCTGCATAGTTGCTTCAAGTACAATTCTTCTCCTTACTAGCGCGAAGTCAGGGAAGGGGAGGGGGGGAAGCAATGCCTCGTGCAAGCCTCGCATCTACTAAAACATCATTATCAGGCCAGCTAATTCATAACTTGTTTGCTTGCATTGGGGACTGCAGCTTAACCGCTGGGTTTAGCTCCAGTGCTGCCGCTAGCTAAGCTAGTTGCGTGTACAGCAGGTACTAGTGCCCGTCTAATACTAATAGAAGTAGAGTACTCTAGTACTAGTAGTAGAGCTCGTACGGGTAAATCAAATGCATGCCCAGGTGATGCTAGACTAGATTCAATATCCAAAAAATTACTTTACTACTGCTGGTACTCCGAGTACTACTACTAGTAGGTAGCTAGTCTACGCTACTAGCTACTACAAGTACTACTGAGGAGTACTAAGAATGACCGATTAAACAGTTGCAACAGAAACGGTTATAAAACATCAGTAGGAAGTAGGATATGCAAACCTACCGTCTCGTCTCCTCTACTTTGAGACAATCAACTACGGTTCTTTTAAAAAGCCGATCGATTAACGCATCATTTTCAACAAAGCATTACTTTAGCAGTTGCAGCAACATGGGTATTTCGTACGAGACTCTGAAAAAGCAGAATGCGGAAACCTCCAACGCCATTATCGAGCATTGGTCGTCCTCCGAATCCTTTGCCAAACTGGCAAACTATGAAGGTGATCTCACCGTCACGCGAGACCAAGAAGATGCCGACAAACTGCAAGTAGGAATTGATTATGCCAAAGCCAAGGGTGTGATTGATCCTGATTACGTACCAGAGCCTTATGTACACTTGGATGTCCTGGGCAAAACTCCGGATCAAGTGGCGAAAGATATTTTGGATACTGTGGCCAAAAACAGCTCTGGAAATAGTGAAAGTGGATCCGTTATTGTTTTGTGTGGTTTGTCAGGAACTGGAAAGGTATGTCTGTTGTTTTGCGGGTGATATGTGTGTCAGCGGATGCGCTCTATACTACTGTACACAGTGCATGATAAAAAAGCTCATAAAAAAAAAATTGTCTGGAATTTCACATACATCGCAAAATCCATGCGATATACCTACAAGGGGACGACCGTGACAAAATTGCGGAGCAATTTGGAAGAAACTGGAAAGGAGGTTGTTACTTGGTCCAATGGAAACATTTTTCGTAGTGTTACTTTACTCGCGGCAACTTGGTGTGAGCAACAGGAGGGCATTGATGGATTCGACAAGGAAAAGGCACTCACCAAAGAAAATTTGGAAACTTTTATGGGTATGTTGTCCTTCGGAAAGAACGCAGAAGGTCACTACGACACCCACATTCATGGATTAGGTTTGGATCTACATGTTTCCAAAGTGCAAAACACAGAACTAAAGGCGGCCAAAGTTTCGAAAAATATTCCCACTGTCGCCGAAGTGACGCAAGGGGAAGTGATTTTGTTTGCTGCGAAGGCAGTTGACACATTGCGAGAAGCTGGTAAAATGGTCTTGTTGGAAGGACGAGAACAAACGGTGAACTACGTCAAAACACCTCATCGATTCATCCTCGTGCTCAGCGACGAATCTTTAATTGGAAAGAGACGGGCAGCACAGCGTGTCATGGCGGGAGCGTTGGATGCCTTGAATGACAATGATAATGATGCGGACGAAGCCGCTGTGGACAAAGCTCTGCAAAAGACGCTGGAAAACATGGTTGCAGAAATCCAATAAATACATTAATACATCATGTTCTTTGTGTGGAACCAAATTTGGTGAACATATTGGGAATTGAAAAGTCCAAGTTTATCGACGATGCTTCTGGCCTACTAAAGAACATTAGTATATAACGCTGTTTTGTTTCTGCTAAAGAATAATATTATTTTTTATTTGTAGTATTTAATGCAGTAGTACTACTGTATCTGTTAATAATACTACGGTTCAATTGGATTGCAGATTGCGCTGTTTAATGACGATGACATTTACGTAGTCTGCTCTTTAGATATTCATGCACACTTGCTCAAGCTCCCTCCACGATTCATAAGCATTGTTCCGTGTGTTGGATGCGTTGAATCCCTCATCACCAACCTTAACTTTCTACAGTACCGAGTACCTGGTACGGTACAGTAGTTGCTACTACTAGCTAGCTAGTAGTAGACTAGCTAGACCCTACAAGCAAGCAAGTACTCTACAGTATTATAATTTTATTGCAGGTTGCATGTTGCATCCACCTTACGGTAGTTGCTTAGTATCAATCACATATTATTACTAGCATCACCATCATGGAACAGACATCCAACATTCAAGAGGAACCAGCAACACCGTACATACGATCAGCGGAAGCTTTCAAGGTCGGAGGAGGCGGTGCATCATGCTGTGGTCCGCTTGCCTGCTGCCTCTTTATTTGCTGTTGTGTTTTGCCGGCGATTGCTGTCGGCGCGGCGTATTATTATGCCAACAAGACAATGGAAGCTTCCGGTGCCGACAATTGGCAAGACTATTTGAGTGGTTATGTTGGTGGAGATGGAGAAAGTGGTTACAATTGGCAAGATATCGTGAACAATATGGACGACGAAACCATCTCTCAATATAAAGAGAAGATGGTCAACGGAGATGATGATACTATCGCTAGTTATATTAGCCAATACATGGGTGGTGATGATGATGATGCAAATGGCAGATACCTACGAGTCAGTTATTGAATATTGATTGAATGATTGGAATGAGGAGTTGATGCATGCTGGATGAAAGGAGCAGAGAACAGTACGGCAAAGGCAGCCACGACCCCAGAATACATTTTTGTATTTCAAATTACAAGGTGGCAGTGTTGTCCGTTCCAGAGATGATGAAAAACGAGGATAGCGAATGCGGATTACGATTTGATTGTTCGACCAAACATGCAGCGTTAAGTATCCCAGGATCACATTTCATCTGGGCTTGTCGCACAGCTGTCTAAGAGGCTCTGTTGTACCAAAACAACCAAAAAGATCATTGACGTCGATTCAATCGGTCAAGCACTTCAACTTGCTTTTTGTCTTTCGGATTTCTGTAGCGACGATCGTTCCTTAATGAGATTGATTGGTGATCGACAACCAAATTTATTAGCTTTTTGTTTATTACCACTCTAATGACAGATAATCGATCTCTGACGTCTTACGAATCTGGATTCGCCAAGGTCACTCTTTGATCGCTCTTGCAATCATTGAGACATGTTCTCACATCATGTAAGCAAAACCGTTGCAAACCTCAAACCACCTCGCAATCAGATCCAGCATTCTGGATCAACACTTTCGAACCCGGCCGCGCTGTGCATGCCGCTGTCATTTCATTTTACCTGGAAACCATGTCCGCGAGCGAGGTCTTGGTTTGGCCCAAAGCTGTGCTTCCCGCATACAACAAAAACACGGCATAGACCATACAATTGTCGCCGGAAACAAAAAACAAGAACCGAGGACAGATACGGAATTCACTGGATGTGTCAAAACTTGGAGTAATGTCACATACTCGCTGCTGCAGACGAAATTTTCATGACTCGTTCTGTGATAGGATCAAGCTCAACGAAACAAGCTTGAATTCATCGTCAAGAGCGGAGTACTTGGAGCTTGGAGTGTCTATCATGCACATCTTTTGCACTATTTTTGCCCTTGTTATTAGTCATTAGAAACAGGAAGAAGTAGAAGCAGCAGTGTAGTAGTGTAGTAGTGTAGCAGTAGCAGCAGCAACAGTTAATGACCCATCAAGGGCTCTTCGTATTCAGGCTGTCACTCTTTTACCTCTCCTTTACAACGGGCATGGTAGGTTGTATTGCCAGAATTATGAAAACGATTGTTTTGCCGCTCTAAACAAGTAGATGGCCACAACATTTCCGCGGGATTGTAGATACTGGAAATGGAAAAATACTAAAACTAAACGGGATTGAGGCGTACTTAAGTAGTACCACAGTACCTTCTTTGCTTCCGAATCTTGTTTCAACAATCAAGCACTCGTACGGAACGGAACATTAATTGCTGATCTTTTTTATGAAGCACATAAAGGTCTGATGAATCCACCATTGAATAAGTTAAATCACATATTCTCCACAATTATTTTTATTCGATCGAAAATCCTTTATTATTTCTTCATTCCATTCTTGTGTTTGTTTATTATTTTATCCCATTTTCAAGTCGCCAGTGAAGCACTATTGCCCTGTTTACTGTACCACTTGTATCCTTGTTTCAAATGCAAAAACGCTAAAAGCTCTCATTCATTATTTCAGTATCTGGTACTACCAGGTAAGTAAAACAAACCAGAGAAGACGCGTTACTCTTGGTCAAACTTTGTCTGCTCGTCAAAATAATGTCAGAATTTTTTTGACCAAAACCCATGTACTAGCACAAATAATATTCCAAGACAAGAAAAGTAAGCACATAAGTCATCATGTCTGTCTATTGCCGATTACCCAGCGAATTCAACCGAGAGGGTGTGGCACTCTATCATTCAGGTGATCTTTTCAAGGCATCGCAATGCTTTCAGTATGCTTTGGAAGCGTTGGATTGTAAATACTCCTGTGACAAACGAAAGGTAGCGTCTTCTCATAAGAGTGTTGTCGACGACGTAGCTCTTCATTGCTACGGGGAATGCGGACACTTCATTTACAGTGCACCTTTTGTGACGAGGAGAATACAACGTAAAGCCTACGTTTCTACGGTCGAGCTTCATGCGCAACGAGCGGCCATTCTATTTAATCTCGGCCTATCCTTTCATCAACAAAGTTTGCAGACAAGCACTAACAAAGTTCATTTGTTGAGAGCTGCCATGGGATATTATAATACATGCCTGAAGCTTTTGAAAGTTGATAAATTGTTAAAAACATGCGCTAATCTCTGCATTGCCGTATTGAACAACAAGGCTTCGCTGTACTTTGAGGTTATGGCATTCGACGAAGGATACAAGACATTCCAATTTCTCGCATCGATAATGAGAGATAGTATGTATTATCAATCTGTCACCTTGCCTCAAGAGGTTTTGACTAGCATTGTCCTCAACATTGCAAATTCCGGGCCGCCAAAACTGGCACATGCAGCATGAAAGTACTAATAAAGATACAACATGTTATCTATTGTGCGTTCTCATTGCAATATCTCCTCCGATTGTTCATCGTCAATGGCTGGCCTCGACTGCGGGGACAGCAACAATTGCGATAGGGCAACAACAAATTCTAAAACCTTGAAATGACCTGCGCCAACAAATAGGAACGTACTCTAAATTAAACAACGATAGCCAGACGAGTGCATCAAAATCAAATATGCTAGTACTAATTGACTAGGGATGAGTTGAGTTGGTTAAGCATGACTGTACCAGAAGGGGCACGCTAGAGACACTCAAGTACCTCTGCTGGACCGAAGTATTCTGTGAACTCCAGGAAACCTTAAAAGAAAAAGAAAATAGCTCGCACGACTTCGCATCTTTCTTCATCACCACTCCAAATACGTAAGTCACGCTTCTAGTAGCACTGAGTAGGCCCGTCGTTCTCGACCTTTCCGTGTCCAGGTACAGAAAAAATACTTCTACCCTTTAAAAGTTTTGTCGTCTGCCGTGACTACAAAAAATTTAGGAACAGTCGCTGAAAATAATGATCCAATCAGTGGTCAACCAGGATATCTACTTTTGTGATTGTGTTGGGCGATTTTTTGATCTCGTCGTTCTTTTTAGCAGTACGTTGGAATAATTGTGCCCAACACAATCTGAACGAGTGGTGGTGTGGTAGACTACAGTAGTGAAAAGCTTTCATCAGCGGAAACTAAGAAATAACTGCATTACTAGTGACCAACACAAAAACTCAGTTCGGAGATCTACTTAAGTTCTAGTAGTACTAGTACAGTACCTAACAGTACTACGTACCTGGTAGGACTACCATACTAGTAGTACGGTACAAAAGTACTATTGTTGAAACACAGAATTTGGGTGAAAAGACGTTCTGTTCTTAAAGCATAAGGCATAGGACGAAGTTCTTAGAACAGATCTTTCTTCAACAAAGAGGATTCATTTCATCTTTCGTTGGAATTGTTGCCCTCCTTCTACCAACTCATCCGAAATCGAACAAATAAAGCATCCTTCGCATTTTAAAGGCAAACAATAATGATCTTTGTTTGGTCGCCATTAACCATGATCAAGACCCTGCTCGTTCTTTTCCTTGCCTTTCTTCCAACACTACTCCATGCTCATGGTTGTTCCAAAGTTGATCTTTCCAGTGAATTAGGGCTGGCGAACTTTTTAGACCGACCAACAAATTTAGTTCCCGAGGCGATGAAAGAATTTGCCAACCAGTATCCGAATTCAACAGGTGTCTACGATTGCCACGAAGGTGTGAACGACCATGAAGTTGGCTACACCGGCTTGTGCAACAGCAACGGAACCGTTTGTGCGTGCACGGCCTTGTTCAATTTCGAACCTTGTGTCTCCTGCACACTGAGCTGTCACACTGTGACGAATGGATCAGAATTGACCATAAATAGCTTTACAGCCGACTGCAGTAACATCCAGCCCGCTGGAAGTGTTGCGGGACCTTGCAAAATCGGTTGCGGATTTGATACGGACGGTTGCTTCGAGACTGACGCTGATGACACTCCCAATGAGTCCTCTGAAAGCACTGCCAATAGTCGTAGCAATTACGCATTTTCTGTGGTCTTGGCTTGGGTCGTGGGATCTTTTCTTTTTTCCCTCTAATAAAAGAGGAAATCATCAGCGCTGCGGTGGAGACAATATTTAAACGAGAAGCTGACAGTGCAACATCTGACAATGTCGAAAAACGAATAAGAAAGAGACGCAACCACTCGATTTATTTCTCAACTTTGTATTGGCAGCACTGACACAGTTCAGCGTTTTCCATTGCGTTGTGCTGCCGCTAGCTAGATACTCGTATTAGCTCAATAAAATTGCTAACAGTGGGCTACATTTGTGTCCCTACATTGCTTTAGATAATTTTCTATGGCATGACATTGATCGCCAAGTCGAAGTTTGCCTTTGAAAATTATGTCGGGTCTCCCTACTTCTATGCGACAAAAGGGGATGCAGCAGCGAGGTGAACTCATCAAATAGACCAGAACGCGTAACAGTGTGCCGTACAGGAATTTTTGCTTTTGGATCTCTGGATCGTTTTACCAGAAAAACAACAAGGTGACCCACACGCCAATTCGAATTGCTATTTACTCCGAGTAAAATCTACTACGTACTCAACTATCAATATGATGCGGGCAGGGTGGGCAGAGTACTAGCTAGGTACGGTGCGTAGTAAAATTGCCAACGCATCATACTCTACATTACCAGGTAAAGGCAACAAGCATTCCAGTCACGATCGAATGGGACTGCTAGTTTTATTATTAGAGTAGCAATAATGTACTAGTCTAGTAGTGTGTGTGTGTGTGTGTAACTGACTTCCAGTGCTATGGCGTTGGTCTTGGGGATACCAATCCCCGACCAGTGGGTAGTATTTTACGTTTTGATCGTCTTCAACGAACTAGACCCTATGTTTTTTTTATTCATCGCTCGCTCCCTCCGGATAGAGAAATAATAATAGCTGCTGCTCATCTCGATAACCGCTTCATTCTACTTCAACAGTCTCAACGTTGCTTAGTCAAACTAGATTTCATCGTTCAGTGGAGTAGATTAAGGTTTAAGGCTTTCTCTTGTAATTCATCTGTTGCACGTTGCGATGTGGCAACCTGCCACTGCACGATTAGCATCCATTCCAGTGGAAATTCAGGTAGGAATCATTGCAATTATCATGACGACGTTGTACATCAAATGGCACCGAAAGACTGCATCTGTTGATGCTATTGCCTACGCTGCAAAGATTCGGGATCAAGAGGCAAGCAAATCTTTGCTCTCGGAGAGTGAAAGTGGGAGGCCCAACTGTGATATTGCTGCTGCTGATGATGATGATGATGATGATACTGCTGCTTCCAACGCTCTAGACCAATTTGAGTCGCAGAAAAAATTACAGACAGCTGACATTAGATTAATTAGAAAAGAAAGTTCGATCGGAAATGATCAGCGTAGTGGCAGTCTCGGAGAAAACCCCGACAATATTCATCTGCAGCCTACGAGTACTTCAGCAGCAAATGAAGCATACTCAGAAAATCCAAAGGATTACAAGAAAAACGACAAGAGCCCAGATGAAGAATACAGCTCTCTCAGCTTGAATGACTACAAGAGCGGCAACAATCAGTGGAGATGTGCTTGTGAAGGAGGTTTTCTGCCTACGAGTATGCTAGGAGGAGCTGGAGCCGTTTTCAACATGGGCATTGGAAATTGCTATCACACAAAGGGAGAAATGAAGTAACAAGAGTCACCAGCTAGCTAGTAGTGAGACTTTCGGGACCAAGTTATCTATGCGACGTGCTGCAAGACATAAGGCGCGTATCATTGGTTGGTCTGTGCATCTGTCACTACGGATTGTAGACAGCTGCACGCTCAAAGATGACTAGGTACACAGAAGAAAGAGCGTGCTGACCGCTAAAATAATTGGACCATCGATTTTTACAAATCACTTGCCCTATTGCGACACGGGGAAGGACCGCTCTTGTCGGGTCACTGCTGATGATAGTCTAAGGATTATGCGGATTATCCAACTGCTTTGAAAACGAGACAGGTATCTCATTAGCATTTCTGGCTCGTTCTAGGTGGTTCGTTTGGCATGTCTATGCTGACACGCATGAAAAATGACTTCTCGTTCTACGAATGTAAGAGCTCGCAACTCAGCACAACCATTTGCCAGCCAAGCATACAGCAATCATGGGAAAGGCAATAGACATGGAAGCTACATGATTGTTTGAAAATTAAAAAGACCATGTCCTACTTCTTGTTGTAATCAACTGGCAAAGTCAAAAGAAAATTGATTATTATTGATACTAAGGACAGGATTGGCAAATTAAGCCCAGGTGGACTACGGCAGTTTACCTTGTCTCCTGTGATAGGACTCAGGAGTTAGGTGTTACTCTATTAGG
>Ga0100380_10005484_pt1 | contig 13057 bp, 11 predicted proteins | sample CryGeymeta201504_FD_80417 | JGI IMG/M metagenome (GOLD analysis project Ga0100380, IMG submission 80417) | Groundwater microbial communities from Crystal Geyser aquifers in Utah, USA - Crystal Geyser metaG 2015-04 | ecosystem: Environmental > Aquatic > Deep subsurface > Groundwater | place... | reverse complement strand
CTGCTTGGTCGGATAGTGCGTGTTTGCGTGCCGACAATAAAGACTCACTTGTGTTGAAAGTGGTAGGGGCCTTTGATCCGAATGACAAGCAAAACTTCCCGGATAGCCTCATTACAAAGAAGACCAAAGAAATTCGCTACCATATTCGTTTTCAAAACACGGGTACAGATACGGCACTAAATGTTTGGGTAATCGATACGCTCGACCTCAAATTGCCACTGGCATTTGTTAAGTTAGATGCGGTGAGTCACCCGTTTCAATTACAAAAAGAAGCCCTAGCTTATGGGGTGCAGATTTATGAGTTTAAGGGCATCATGCTCCCGGATAGTGGAACCAATATGGAGGCAAGTAATGGGTATATTTCTTACCGAGTTGGCCTAAGCAATGAAATCAGCCACGGAGATATTATCACCAACCGTGCATTCATTTATTTCGATTATCAGCATCCAATAGAAACCAATATGGTTCAGAATGAGATGCAGGATGACGAAAGTGGCGTTCCAATTGCAGGAATAAATGACCCTTATTTGGTTTACCCAAATCCATCCAAAGGAAGGTTTAATGTCGTAAACTTTACGGGTGAAGAAACCAAATGTATGGTATACGATTCTCAAGGGAAAGTATTGGGGACCTGGACACTCGGAGCTGATGGAGAAACTGAGCTTGACTTGACCCGTTTAAGTCCAGGAGTCTACTACCTGCGATTCCCTGAATGGAATGCACATGAGTCAGTGGTAATCAGCCACTAATTTTTTCACCGCAACTGTATTAAGATTTTATTGCTCAGAGAATAGAGAGGCATTCATACCCTCTTCTTTCTTTCATAAGACATGCTTGAGCAGTCAAAATAAAAAAGCCGACCCAATGGATCGGCTTTAGATGTATATCAAAGTTTTGCTCTCTAAAAACTATTCTTCAATTACCACGCCAGACTCTCCTTTAAATGGAGATTTAACGGTTGAAACTTGCGTTTGAAGTTTTCTGTGTTGTTTTTTCAAACGAGAGGTAGTTTTATTTCTGCGTTCTTTACGTTGTAAGGTAGTTACAGCCATGTTCGTATTCTTTAAAGGACTGCAAAAATAAGGGCTGTTTATGAAAAAGCCAAACTTATTATGAAATTCTAATAACCTAATATATTCATCATCTGCTGATGGCTCTGTTCTTCTGCAAAAAGCTCGTCTTGGAGCACCCCGTTTTCATCGCGGTTTATCAATACATGCTTCGGTGCAGGAATCAAACAATGCTGAATACCGCCATATCCTCCGATAGATTCTTGATAAGCACCGGTATGAAAAAAGCCCATATATAATTTTTCTCCTTCCTTCACCTTTGGCATAAAGACTTGATTGGTATGGGTGTCAGAATTATAAAAGTCTTGACCATCGCAAGTGATTCCCCCAAGATTAGTCCGTTGAAATGTTTTGTCCCAATGATTAATAGCAAGGAGGATAAACTTTTGGCCGATGCCCCAGGTATCAGGCAAAGTCGTAATAAAGCTACTATCGATCATATACCATTGTTCGGCATCATTTTGTTGTTTCTTACCAAGTATTGAATACAAAACTGCTCCGCTTTCTGCAACAGTATAGGACCCGAATTCAGTAAAAATATCGGGCACTGCTACTCCTCGGTCATCGCAAATAGTTTTGATATAGTATACAATTTGATCAATCATATAGCCATAGTCGAGTTCTACGCCCAAGGAGGTATAGATAGGCATTCCACCTCCAATGTCTAAGGTGCTGAGTTCAGGACAAACTTCTTTAAGGTCGCAGTAGACATTAATTAGTCGAACTAATTCCGACCAGTAATAGGTGGTGTCTTTGATGCCTGTATTGATGAAAAAATGCATCATCTTGAGCTTATAGCGCGAGTCTTTCGATAATTCATTCTGATAGAACTCCAGCACCTTTTTAGAGCTCATTCCCAATCGGGAAGTATAAAAAGAATAATTGGGTTCTTCTTCTGTAGCGACTCGAATGCCTAAGTTCATAGGTGTATCATGAGCCTGGTAGAGCTTCAATTCTTCTGGATTATCCAAAACGGCAATGAGATTACCAAACCCTTCGTCTACCAACTGAACCATGTTTTGAACATAGCTTTTTGTTTTATAGCCATTGCATACAACAAAACGGTCGGAATTGAACTTGCCTTTTTTGGCCAAGTCACGTATGATATGGATATCGAAATCGGAGGAAGTTTCTAAATGGATATCATTCTTCAAAGCTTCATTCATCACAAATGAAAAATGCGAGCTTTTGGTGCAATAGCAATAGCGGTATGATCCTTTATACTCATGTTTTTCAATCGCTTGATTAAAAAGTCGCTTGGCCCGCTGAATCTGTGAACTTATTTTGGGGAGATATGTGAGCTTGAGGGGAGTCCCATATTTCTCAATTAATTCCATCATGGGTATATCATGAAAACTCAATTCATTTTCTTCCACATTAAAACCATGACGGGGAAAATAAAAGGTTTGTTCAATCAGATCTATGTATCGGTTTTTAAGCATCGAAAGAGTTTGATTAGATTTGCGGCTGTAAAAGCCATACAAAGAAAATTAATTTTTGGTGATTGAGGCGGCTTTACATTAATATAACTCACAATGAGATCGAAGAATATTAAGATAGTAGAAGTAGGAAGTGAATTAGGAGCCGGAACCCGCGGATCGAGCTTAGGACCTGCAGCCTTGCGTTATGCCGACGTGGCCAAGGGGAGAAGAAAACTAAACCGCTATCCCTACGAATGGGTTGACGATATCAATGAAAATCTTCGCTTTGCATCGAAGATGGAGTATGCTTTAAATCTTGAGCATATCACCAAAATGCTTCCACGCATTTGCGATAAGGTAGCCAATACCCTCAATGATGGTTTTTTTCCGCTTATCTTGACTGGCGATCATAGCAATGCAGCAGGAGCAATCTCAGGAGTAAAAAAACATATTGGCAATAAACGGCTTGGTGTGGTTTGGATCGATGCCCATGCTGATTTACACTCTCCCTATACAACCCCTTCTGGAAATGTGCATGGAATGCCTTTGGCCATGTTATTGGGCGAGGATAATCTGGAAAATCAATCCAATGAGCCAGATGATGAAACCATTGCATTATGGAACGAAGCCAAAATAGTCGGGGGTGCCGAAATATCTCCAAAACTTCAGGCGAATGATTTGGTGTTTATTGATATCCGCGACCTGGAGCGTCAGGAATGGGATTTTATTGATGAGAAGGGAATTGAATTTTATACACCTAAGGAAATCAAGCAATACGGCATTGAAACCGTAGCCAAAGAAACCATTGACTACTTGAAAGATTGCGATTATATCTATGTGTCATTTGATGTGGACAGTCTCGATCCAAGTGTTTCAAAAGGTACCGGAACTCCGTATCCAGATGGATTGCAGCTACATGAAGCAAAAACACTCTTGTATCATTTGATGAAACACCCTAAAACCATTGCGCTGGAGGTAACGGAAATCAATCCGCTTTTGGATGAAAATAATAGAATGGCCAAGGCCGTATTGGAGATACTTGAAGAGGTTTTATAAAATAGTGGGGGAAGAGCTTTTCTTTATTATTTGACTGACCTGCAAAATTCTATGGTGTTTACGCCATCTGCATAATCACTGAGTGTGGGTTTTTGAGCTTGACCAATTGCTGTGGTTGGGAAGTTGAACTTTCCTTTGCTTACCACTGTTTGGATGGCCTCAGCATTCGTCGAAATATGTTCCACCAATTCTGCCTCTGTGGCATAATAGGCGTAGTTAATACATCCAACAGGTGAGTATATTTTCCAATCTTCCTTTAATAACAAGAAATTATTATCGAGATGCTCTTGTTGATTGAGTAAGAAAAGGGCGCGGTGATACGTGTAGTTATTCGCGTATTTATTGTGGTTCAATACCTCATAATGATCTGGAATAGCATCGTAGAAATAGCTAGGAGTGAGGTGTTTTGGAAAAAGTATTTGTGTCACATTTCTGCATCCTAAACCATAGTATGTAAACACATCATGACCTAATTCAAAAAGTTCTGACTCACTTTCTTCTCCGGTTAGTATGGCAATACTGTTTCTGTTCTTGCGTATGATATGTGGGATATTCCTGAAATAATATTCGAAATACCGCGACGTATTATTGCTCCCAGTTGCGATCAAAGCATCAATTTCATTCAGTCGTTGCACTACCAAAAGGCGCTCTGCAAGCCAGGGATCATAGTGGCTTAATTCGTCAATTACATAGGTCATGAGCGCAGTATCGTCGCTGCTCAATTTGATATAAGCTTGGTGACCGCTTAACAACACGGAAAGTAGATCGTGCAAGCCCACCAAGGGGATATTTCCTGCCATAACAATCCCGATTTTTTTCGGTGATTCAGCAAATGATGTGAGGTTTTCCTTTTCTATCCAGGTATGAATTGATTTTTCTCTCAGCGTATCCTGCCATGTTTGCAAGGCGTGGTTGATGCTTTTCTCATCGAACCAGAGGTTCTCATTAGCGGCCTTTCTCTTGGCCATAGCGAGCTTGGCATTCTTCGGATCGGTAAAGGAATTCCCGAGTCGGGCGAAAGCGGTGCTTAATTGCGCGTAATTCATGCACGGCAAAGGTAACAATCCAAAACAAGCTTTCAATCGGCAATAAATTTTGGTAAATTCGCGGCACTAAATCGAAGGTACAAATGGCGATTATCATAACTGACGAATGTATTAACTGTGGAGCTTGTGAGCCGGAATGTCCAAATAATGCCATCTATGAAGCAGGTATTGAGTGGACTTTTGCTGATGGAACAACCCTAGCAGGTGATGTTGAATTTGAAGGAACAAGCGTTTCTGCGAATCAGAAAATGGCCCCGGTTAATTCAGAAGTATATTATATCGTTCCAGATAAATGCACCGAATGTATCGGATTTCATGAGGAGCCACAGTGTGCCGCTGTTTGTCCTGTTGATTGCTGCGTGCCTGACCCAGACCGCGTAGAGAGCGAGGAAGTCTTGCTCGAGCGTAAAAATCGCCTTCATATTTAAGTATAAACGCTATGCCACAAGGCATTTGTCACCTATCCTGCATCCCGCTACGCGCCGAGACTTCAAGCAAATCTGAACTGGTTTCTCAGCTATTGATGGGGGAGACTTACGCTGTTCTTGAGGAGACTCCAGATTGGTTGCGCATCAAAATGGATTGGGATGGATACGAAGGTTGGATTAATCGCACCCAGGCTCATTTTCCGGATTTTATTCATCCTACTCGTTTGATTACAACTTCGCCCATTTCATATGCGATAGATGGTGGAAATAGAGTTTTAAGTATGGGAAGCGAATTAAGCATTGAATCTCCTCATAGCTATATGCTTCGTCATGAAGGACATGCTATAGAAATTAGTGCGCAAAGCACAAATAGTGATGCAGTTCAATTGGCTAAAAGTTTTTTGTCAACCCCTTATTTATGGGGTGGCAGAAGTTTTATGGGCATCGATTGCTCCGGGCTTGTTCAGGTCATTGCAAAAGCCAAGCACAGAGCCATATTCCGTGATGCCAAAGACCAAGTAAACCTTGGTGAAACTGTCGCATTTATTCAAGAAGCTAAAGCCGGTGATTTAGCGTTTTTTGATAATGAGGAAGGAAATATTATTCATGTAGGTATATTGGTTTCTCCGGAAGAAATTATCCATGCCCATGGTTCTGTCCGTATTGATGCCTTTAATTCACAAGGAATCCTGAACAGAACATCCAATAAATACTCACATAATCTCCGAGTCATTAAACGTCTGGATTGGTAATGCCTTCATTCTCAAAACACGAAACTTCGCCATCGTCAGGCTGTGAAGTTTTTGCTAGCCAGGCTTATTCTTGAAGCTGCTCAGGGACCGGGAACCCTCAATCTCGCAAAGTCGATTAAAGCAAGTCGTTCGCCAAATTGGCCAACTCCGAACGTTCCCCTTTTTCTAATGTAACATGCGCATAAATGTTCTGGTCGCGAATGCGGTCAATTAAGTAGGATAGTCCATTACTTTGTGCATCGAGATACGGCGTGTCTATTTGGTAAATATCTCCGGTGAAGATAATTTTGGTTCCTTCACCAGCACGTGTAATGATGGTTTTTACCTCAAGTGGGGTCAGGTTCTGTGCTTCATCTACAATAAAAAAGATATTAGAAAGGCTTCTTCCTCGGATATAGGCAAGGGGAGTTACTACTAATTTTTCATTTTCCACCAATTCACTGATCTTGTGGTGTTCTTTATCATTTTCTTTCCATTGATTTTGGATGAATTTCAAGTTATCCCATAGTGGCTCCATATACGGGTTTAGTTTCGACTTGATATCTCCTGGTAAGTAGCCAATATCTTTATTGCTCAGTGGAATGACAGGACGGGCCAAGTAGATTTGTCGAAACATAGAACGCTGTTCCAAGGCACAGGCAAGTGCAATGAGTGTTTTCCCTGTTCCTGCCACACCTTGTATGGTAACCAGCCTAATTTCAGGGTTTAAAATAGCATCCATAGCGAAGGCCTGCTCTGCATTTTTGGGTTTAATTCCATAGGCACTGCGCTTATCTACCTTTTCCATGTTTTCGGTATAAGGGTTATAGGTAGCTAGTGCAGACTTCCGGTTATTCTTCAATATGAAGAAGTGATTCGCTAAAGGCTTGTCTTCAAATACATTTTTGGCAGGAAAGAAGCCGTCGTTATAAAGTTTTTCAAGATTATCATCATCCACATGATCTACAGAAGTGATTCCACGATAGAGTGAATCGAGATTTTGAATTTTCCCTGTTTCATAATCTTCGGCAGGAATGCTTAGGCTTTTAGCCTTGAGACGCAGGTTGACATCCTTGGTAACCAGAACGACTTTTTTGTCTTTTTCCTCCTGCTGCACATGCATTGCTGCATTCAATATTTTATGATCCGCTTTATAATCGCCAAAAACTTTCCGTGCATCAATTTCACTGCTTTCATCCATGATTACCTTAAACCGACCTTTGGTTGGTCCATTCAGAGGTATCCAATTTTGCAGCGTGAATTCTCCGGAAAGTTTATCCAAGAACCGTATGAATTCTCTTGCTTCGAAATTGATGGTATCGTTGCCCTTTTTAAAGTTGTCTAGTTCTTCAAGTACGGTAATCGGAATGGCTACATCGTGTTCTTCAAAATGATTGATTGCATTGTGGTCATACAGGATAACAGAAGTATCCAATACAAAAATTTTTCTGTCGCTGATTTTTTTCTTGGCCATATAGCTGTTCTCTGAACTCTGAAATTTTCATTTTTTTAAATGATTCAGCGGGATAAACTTTTGCACAAAACTGGGATAAAAAAATGCCCCCACCGAAATGGCAGAGGCATTTACACACACTACAATGAAATTATTATTTTATCTCAATGTTTCTTGGAGCTGCTTTCTCACTTTTTGGCAAGAATAGGTACAGGATTCCATCTTCAAATTTCGCTTCTATTTCCTCTTTCTTGATATGATCAGGTAGGGTGAAGCTTCTTTTGAATGCCCCATAATTACTTTCTACACGATGGTAAGTTTTCTCGTTTTCTTCCTTAGCGAATTTGCGCTCACCTTCAATATGAAGTAGGTCTTTATTGATTTCGATTTTCAACTCGGATCTCTTCATTCCAGGAAGACTAATTTCCAAATGAAATCCTTTTTCGTCTTCGAGGATATCTGATTTCGGACTAAACACATTGTTTTTCGCGAGGGTATTCTCGGTAAAAAAGTCGTCCATTAATTGGCCAAAAACGCTAGGCATGAATCCTTCATTCCTTGTTCTCTTTCCGGGTGATGTTTGTATTAAAGTCATAATTTATTTCTTTTTCCTTCTATAGGTCAAAGTACAGACCATGAGCAAAAACAAGACATTATGACTTAATTATATGATTATGGAAGGTTTTTTTGAGAAAAAAGTGACAATATGACCTATCTAAGTAAGGTGATATTTCCCTTCACAAGATTAAAGCGTCCATCATACCCAGCATAATTGATTATGAAAACATATACGCCGTCTGGAACTTTTGAACCTTTGTAGAAGCCGTCCCAAAAATCTGCTGGATCATCGGCGGAATAAATAAGCTCGCCCCATCTATCATATATATTGATGGAGAAGGTTTTGATGGAGGCATACGACCACGTATAGCGATCATTTATTCCATCACCATTCGGACTGAAGGCATTTGGTACATAAAGAATAGGGTCGAATCCAAAGCAAACTTCATTGGACCAGGAAACGGTTCCAGTCGTTTTTTCAGTGGCTTTTACACGGTAGCAATGGCGGTATGTTTCTGTGCCGTCATCATAGAAATCGGTCGTGTCTGAGCCTGTATTGTTTTGCATCACATAGCCATTTGAGCCCGCTTGACGGTACAGTTCGTAGTGGTTTACTCCATCATCCCAGCCCATATAGCGCGACCATTTCACATAGACGGCATAGGGATCATCTTCAGGCTTATATCCACGTATACGAACATGCTGATGGATTTCTGAAAAGATGCTGTCGCCGCAAAGATTGAAACCGAGTATTCTATACTGGTAATCATTATCGTCTGTGTTTAATCCAGCATCTATAAAGAATTCGGTACCAAGGTCTCGAGTGCCAGCACTTACCCAAGAACTGAGTGGGGTTTTTCGCTGAATCACAAAGTTTTGGTTGTATCGAGGTGCATTGAGCAATTCCCACTTAAGCTCCATCTTGCTATCATCACCTAAAACAACAGAAATAAATTCCATGTCAATCGATGGATTGTCTGCAAATACTTCTAAACGAAGGGTATCGCCCGGACATCCAAAGTCTGAAATTTCTTGTACTGCAATTTGGCTAACTGCTTGTCCGTTAAAGTCAAGCATCACCTGCTGCGTGCCTTGCCCAGATGCAATATTTCCTCCGTCAAAACTCCAATTGTATAAGGAAGTTGGGAAGCCTTGAACGCCATACAATACTTGGTCGAAGCGAGGGAAACAAATAATCGGATCACCGCTAATTCCAATTGTTCGAGGTCGTGGGTGCACAATGATGGGTTTGGTGTTAACTGGTCCTATACAGCCGTATTCTGAGGTCTCGATATTTGTGATAGTGAAGTTTCCTTCTTGTGCTGGGAAAATATAGATAGAATCGTTGCCCTGTCCTTTAAAGTTTCCTCCATCATAAGTCCACTCGTAGGTGCTATTTGAAAAACCAATATGGGTATAGAGCGAAGAGTCGTTGCTTTGGCATATCTCGTCCGGACCTATAATTGCCTTTGCTTTAGGTATCGGAGCTAAAAATACGAATAAGGTATCCGGCTCGCTTGAACATGTTTTATTATTGACACTGTCGTAGGCTGTTTCGTAAACCGAGATTGTGGCAGATCCGGTTGGTCCCCAATCGACAATAACTTGAGCACCACTGTCATCATATTGAATAATCCCTCCTGCTATATTCCAGAAGTAGGTGGAGCCATTGGTGTTAATTACTTCATAGGGCACCGCAGACGTAAATTCACAAAGTGTATCCTCGAGAAGAGGAACCATACCTTTTAGGTTATGATTAATATCCACTACCATGCGAACCGGATCACTCTCACATCCGAATTTATTTGTTTCGAATACTTGGACATACCCTACCGCTATATCGCCCCAGTTAACTTGGATAGCGGGACCATTGCCTCCACTTGCCTGAATGCCTTTGTCGACGGTCCAAGTATAGAAGGCGCTTGGGTCAGGAGTTTGTACAGAATAATCTATTAATACGGCATTCGGACAAACTGAAGGGCTTCCTAATAAGGAGTCAATTTTATTTTCGATTACATTTACCCAGAAAGTATCAGCCTCACTTGGGCAGCCTGCTGAATTAGTTTGTATCACTCGAACATAACCTTGACCTGGGCCATTCCATGTGGTTTGTATTACTTGAGTTCCAGCGCCTGAATTGATGGAGCCCCCTTTAATTGACCAGTTGTATGTATAGCCTGCAGTTGCAGGAATTGAATAAGTCGAACCTGCGCTAAAAGAGCATACTGAATCCGGACCGCCAATATTAGGTTTATTCGGTGCAGGGAGCAGCGTAATGTCCTTATTCACAACTTGACCGACGCAGCCACCGGCATTGATTTCCTTGACTTTGACAGTCCCAAAGGAGCCATTGTCCCAATCAACTAATATCGAATTGGTGCCTTGGCCTGATGTAATTGAACCACCCGAAACTTCCCACTCAAAGGTGGAGCCCGCCTGACCTGATGTTGAGTAGGCAATGCCATTTTGGTCAGCACAGAGTGGGGTAGGACCCGTTATTTGGCTAGCGCCAACAAAAGGAACTACAGTAATATTGATATTGATGAGCTTTCTTTTCGGAGGGCATCCATCGTCCATCACCTCAAAAGTGGCAGGATAAGGAGTCGTTCGGGCGGAGCCACAGGGTGGGGTCCAACAGAACTCAGAGCTCACATTTCCTGTTCCTGATTTTTCAGTAAAAGTGGCTTGGCTGCCATTGTTCCCGTCAAATATCTCGCCGCTTCCTTTCAGTTTGATATTGTCATTATCCGCATCACTTCCAATCACATCAAAGCAAATTTTTTCTCCTTCGGTGACAGTGAAGTCTGTGGTACCATTTGAAGTGGTAATATTCGGAATCGCATTTGCCGGACAGTTGATCACAATCATTTGGATGTCCAAACGAATTTTACTGATAAGCACCCCGTTTCGGTATTCAGACACATCGATAGCTATGGAGTATCTACCGGTGCTGGGAGATCTTAGGTTAGTTAAGCCATTTCTCGAGTCGATGGTTGCAATCCCTGAATTACCAAATGGGTTATTCACATTGAAATTAGAACGGTAAATTACCTTATCAAAATTCGGAATATCGGGAAAACTAAAAGGTAAAACAGGCATTGGTTCAGCCTTGCTGCCTCCGGTCCATGGAGTACTTAACTCATAAACCAAGGAGTCGCCATCTATATCCTTTGCCGCATTCGAGAAAGAGGTGAGATCATTTCGGCAAATATATGGGGCAGGAACTTCTGTGAAATAAGGCGAGCTATTATTGATAGAAGTGTTGGGGATATAGGCATAATAGGTTTGTCCCATATCGTCGATGATATTCTCCTGGGTGTTGCGGCAGCAACGTCGAAATACTAGATGATAGCCAAGCGTACTTGCTGGAACATCTACCAACCCTTGATAGATTGCCTGCCGGATGCATACCTGATCATCAAAATCGCAGTCGACTCCACCACTCGGCGGGTCAACAGGGACCTCTGTTATTTTTGCTAGTGCCAGAACTTTGGATAAGGTTTTTGTGGAATTGTTATTATAGATACCAACGTCTATTTCATTATCAAAAGCCACGTTTGAAGCTTGGCAATCGCGGTACATTTTAACGGTCACACGGTAACGGTAATTGCCATTATTTTGTAAACCCAAATACTCATAGCTCATGCTTCCTCCCACCAAGTGGGTGGCAGTTGCATCGACAAAAGCAAATAAGCCGATGAGCATATAGAGAATTGAGTAAATTTTTTTCAAGGCAATTTCTGTGTAAGATAAGGAAGAGCAATTAGCATTCCAAAGCAATGACACTTGGATAGACGAACACTCCCAATAGTTTAACGACGTTTTAAATAGAAAAATGTTGCCTAAAGGCAGTTTTTATTTAAAAAAATTATTCTACTTTTGCACCCTCTTTGGCGGGATAGCTCAGTTGGTTAGAGCGTCGGATTCATAACCCGGAGGTCACGAGTTCAAATCTCGTTCCCGCTACCACATTGAAGCCTTACCTTTTGGTAGGGCTTTTTTATGCGCTTAGTCTGCACAAGGCGCTACTTCTAATGTTGGGAATACGAATCCAACACCCGGTTTTATTTGATCGCTAAACCGGCATTCTTGACAAGAGTATAAAGAATCATAAGATGGCTTAGAAATAAAGGAGCCTTTGGCGGTAATCGTTTCATTTCGAATGGTTGTCATTATTGCCAAATATTGAAATCTGCCATATGCAGTATCTCCATTTATAACCGCGTTCCAACCTTCGTTTATATCTTGACTTGAATAAACAATATTGCCATTTTGGTAGATGCTATAATCGATGCCAGTTATTCCTGTAGCAATGAAAAAGAAGCGGTTATTGATTTTTGCGCCATGGTGGTCGGGAACAATCAAATTTGGACAAAAAACGGATACTGAATCTGAGTTGTAATTGGCGGGCTCAATACTGAAATCTTGTTGACAATGGAGTACCGTGCGATTATCTGCATCCTTTGGTTTTTTACATGCTACCATAAGCGAAGCAAGAATAGTAACGAATAGAAAAACGATGCTTATTTTGATAAAGTCTGAGAATTTCGGAGACATAGGAAAGTTTAACCATTAGATGGTTCAAAGTGTGAAATGGTTGCCTAGAAAGGAATGTGCTTTGTCTCTAATGGTGCCCTCAATTTAACTGGAGTTGGTATATAGACTGGAGCCTTAGAGGTTCAGCTTTTTAATGAAGTGGAAACCAACAATGCTATAGCCCGAGCGAAAATAAAATTTATGACCAGCTGAATTATTGACGTAGGCATTGAGTTCAATGCTGTGGAAGCCTTCTCCTTCACACTTGGCTTCTAATTCTTTCATGAGTTTCGCGCCAATTCCTTTTGATTGCCAGTCATCTGCAACAGCAAAATTGTCAATCTCCAATTGCTTTCCACTGTACAGTTTGGTCAAGGTCCAAGCGCCGCACATGGCTACTAGTTTCCCGTCTTCCTCCCAGCCGAAGCAGCGGTAGTTTTGATAGTCGAAAAGCTCATGTAATCGAGCTTCAAGGACAATTGGTTCTGTCTCTGGATTGAGAATGCCTGCCAACGGGAGCATGCGAAGTATATCCTTAGGCGAGAGTGTCGTAAACATGTTAAGGCAAAGTAAGCGATGCGCATTTAATTTCAAATACTTTGAATCTCAATATCACGTTTTATACGTAAAATAATTTACATGTGTCTCCGCTAATTTACCACCAACATTGGCATAACACTTATGTTTATTAGCCTTTCAAAGATTTTTGTCCCGTATAATCTACGGTTCACTTTATAACAAAACTCTGCTAAGTAGCG
>Ga0100380_10005480_pt1 | contig 13061 bp, 4 predicted proteins | sample CryGeymeta201504_FD_80417 | JGI IMG/M metagenome (GOLD analysis project Ga0100380, IMG submission 80417) | Groundwater microbial communities from Crystal Geyser aquifers in Utah, USA - Crystal Geyser metaG 2015-04 | ecosystem: Environmental > Aquatic > Deep subsurface > Groundwater | place: USA... | reverse complement strand
TTGTTTTTTCTTTGGATGTCATGTGATTGTTGGTTTTTGGGGTGTGGGGGTATTGTGGGGAGTGTAGATGGGGAGAGGGACCCCCCCCCCCCCCCCCCGAAATATGATATTCTACTACTAGAATTAGTAGTAGTAGTAGCAGACTTCTGCTAGCTGATGCTGCTTTTGCTGCCTTTCCTCCTCCTGCTGCTCTCCACACGGCAAGGATCGAATTTCTGGGGGAGTGCACCAGTAAAAATCAGTATTGTAGCCAGCTGCTACTGTACTGTAAATTGAAAACGCCGATTCATCCGCGGGTCAAAGTCAGCATGATAAATTCTTTTGTTGTTTGACCTTGCAACAATTGCCTCAGACTGAGTCGCAAATTCAACCTTCCGTTTCAGCAGGCTTTATGTTCCATATCTAGCTAAAATAGCTTTCTACCTACGGTACTAGTTAGCTGGTTCTGTTGCGAGGGCCCAGACTACTACGGTACCAGGTACCTGTTACGGTAGAATAGTACTGGTACTTGGTACTGCTATTTGGAGCTAGTAGAGTAACTAGAGAACCTACTACTAGTAGTACTGCGAATAAGTACTACTAGTAGCTAGTACTAGTAATATAGTACTACCAGATACTAGCACTACTAGTAGTCGTACAGTAGACTGCGTACTCTAGTTTTCATCAAGAAGGAGACTACGATTGTGGGGTCAACGTCAGTCCTTCGTTTGAGTTCCCGAAAGGGTGAGGGTGATTGTGATCGCGTTTGATGTTTTGCGGTAGATTCTCTAGTACTCGTACTACCAGGTACCACTACTCTACTCTCTACTACTAGTAGCCAGTAACTCTACTACTACTCAGTAGCTAGTAGCTAAGTACTCTAGCTAGAGTAGAGTAGTCTAGCTAGTAGTACTACTAGAGTGGTAGTAGTCACAGCTCTACTAGCTAGCAATAGCTACTAGCTAGCTGGTAGTAGTAGTAGTAGCTAGCTACTCAGTAGTAGTGCTACTAGTAAACCTAGCTAGCTAGGAGTAGCTAGTAGAGTAGGTACTGTAGTAGCTAGAGTAGCATTATTACCTCGTCCGGGGGGCAATGTAATAAACAAAGTAGAGTAGTACTCCTACCTGGTAATAAATATTTATTTTAGTATTTCTTTTACGGGTTTGGCAGAATTCCTGTCACTTTTGGTGCTTGATTGCCATAGGGGTCTAGTTAAATTGAAGGACTGCTACCACGGTTCGCTGCTACTCAACTAGCTGGGTACAATGTGCAATTAGTTTCTCTTTCTTGGTTTCATCTCTGATCTATCTCTACTACGTAGCAAATCATCTATTGTAGCGACGTGCAGAACAAGCAAACCTCAAGGCTCATTCCTTTGCACTCGGGTTCCGCATACTGTTTTTCATCTCTTTCAAACTTTCAAACCAGTCATCTGTCTTGCTCAATCATATCCATCATTTTTCCAGGTTTTACAAGATACGACTCAACTCTCGTCAATCAACCCATTGAATCAGCATGACGACATTGGGATATCTCCGCGGTGTACGAGAATGGGCCATGCCCACCCGCAAAAGTTCGGCCTTTTTGGAAAAGGGTGTCTTAACACCGGAAGAGTTCGTGGCCGCGGGTGACGAGCTGGTGTTTAAATGCCCGACATGGTCGTGGGAGGCTGGTGATCCCGAAAAAACTCGTCCTTATCTGCCCAAGGGTAAGTGCAATATATAGTGCAGGTGATAAGCCATGGTAGTTTCTTTCGGTTTGTGGCATTTCTGCGTATCTGATTATTATTCGGTACTGTATTTGATTTGTTTTATATGCTTGCTCAAACTTTACTTGTATTTTGACAGACAAACAATTCCTGGTAACTCGCAATGTGCCCTGTCAAAATCGTGTGGCTTCCATGGAGAGCAATATGACCATGGAGGAGGCTGGAGAAGATGGTGAAGATTGGTTAGTTTCGCATATGGTGAAGGAAACGAATTTGGAGGATGAATTTGATATCCTAGACGAAGATGGTGAAGTTGTTCAACAGCCTACACCACCTGCTGGCGAGGCCGATGGCAACGGAGAAGAAGACGAGTACGCCGAAATGGATGGATTCGAAGACAGCAATATATTGCAAGATGATGCTGCTGCTGCACCCGAACAAGCTGCCGACGACGATCATCTTTTGAAAGTTCGGACCTATGACTTATCCATCACCTACGACAAATACTACCAGACCCCCCGTGTTTGGATGATGGGCAAGAGCGCCGAAGGACAACCACTATCGGGCAAACAAATGATGGAAGATGTTATCAGCGATTATGCTAATCGAACTGTTACGATAGAAAATCATCCTCACGTGGCGGGTCCGCATGCGAGCATTCATCCCTGCCAGCACGGAAAGGTTATGAAAACGATTGTCCGAAATCTAATCCGATCTTCCTCGTCGTCTGGCAGTGGTGGTGGGGAAGGAGACGAAGAAAGGGGACCCTCAGTAGAAATGTACCTGTTTATCTTTTTGAAGTTTGTCAGTTCTATGATTCCTACCATCAATTACGATTTTACTATGGATGTTCAAGCTTCGACTTCGAAATAAAGAGAGGAGAAGGTTTGAGGTCTTTTGATTGCGATGGAAGCAACGTTTGTGATTGTTTGCTATGATCTCTAATGAATAGCAGTATAATAGTACTTACGGCAATTTGATGGGTGTTTTGTTGCGAGTTAGTGTTATGATTTTATAATTTCCGGCTGGGATGAACAAGACACGATTGGATTTACATGTGAGCTGTGATAAAGTCTTTCAGGTCGGCCAGTACTTTTTCCTTGTCTTCTTTGAGCTCGTTGTGAATTTCGTGCATCAGGTTGGGATACATCTTGATGGTTTTGTCCTTGGAACCGCAAGCATCGAAATACTCTTGCGTTGCTTTTGGATCCGTAATGACATCCTTTTCTCCGTGTGCCAAAAAGATGGGCAATGTCATATTGCTGGCGGTAGGGATGATGTCGGCTCGTCCTGACTCTAACAAACTAAACGCCAGACCGATAGAAATCATGTCGTGTGTCATGTCATCGCTTTTAAAGGCTTCGACTACGTTTTGATCGCGACTTAGTTTGCTAACATCCAATCCGGAAGGAAGCGTAGTATTGGGAACGACAGCTCTCAAACAGGACAAGAGTGAGGACATGAACGCTTGGTAACAATTTTTTTCCACGCCGAGGGCTGAAGCAGTGGCCACCACGGCTTTCACTCTGTCTTGGTTGGCTTTCGATTTACTGAGAAATGTCAGCACAACAGCACCACCCATGCTATGTCCATAGAGCATTGGTTTTTGTGTGATTTTGTATGCCTTTTGAATGAACTGCAAGAAGGTATCCAAATCATCGGCCAAATGAGATAGATCTTTGGCCAGTCCTTTTCGTCCCTCCGATCGTCCATGACCCCGAACATCGTACGAGTAAACGGTAATACCCGTACCTTCGAGAATGCTCAAAATATTACTGTACCGGTCCGAATGTTCTCCCAAACCGTGATGGATGACCAAAACCTTGTTACCCGGTTTGGCATTGGATACGGAAGAAGGAATCCAACGCTGGCAGAAAAGTTTCAAGTTATCAGACGTTTGAAACGTCGACTGTTCATTTTGGTAACTCATGATTATCTACCAAAAAAAAAACTGGAAGAGGATGCAGGAATATTTTGAATAGTAGTAGTTGTGGTGGTGGGGTTTGCGGTGGACGATGTTAGTTTTTTTGTTTTGGTTGACAGACGGTATGCAAGATGCAAGAAGGAAATCTTTCTCGACGGCAAGCTGATGACAGCAGTTTTGCTTTTCACAAGGTAGATAGAAATTACTGAATTTAGCTGGCTAATGTACTCCTGGTACATACTACTAGTATCTGACATTTATTTAGAGCAGCACTTAATAATTGCGCTCTCAAACAAGGTCAAAATCCACCTGGGCTAAATATATTTAGAATTTTTTTGTTCAGAGGCCGTCGAACGCGAGAAAGCACTCGTACAGTTGACTGAGCTATCCATTATGAACTCTGTAGAGCAACAATGGCAATAATGTCTGCATCGCTGAGATAAGATAGGATTGTTTAACCAAAAATAAATCCAATCTCTTTTTTGACGTTGCTTTGACAAGCAAAACCAAACCTGCTCGTGCTACAGCTGTGAGCAGAAATGGCTTTACGCAAACACAGTAAAGGAAAGACTACTAGCGCCTCGTCTCCTTTAATCGAGAAAATGGATACGTTTCATAATGACAACAGATCCTACGGCCTGAACGACAACAATAATAATATTTGTAATAATAACAGTGAAATGGACGATACTACGAACAAGAATGATCCATTTAGTAGTAGATGTACAAATGCCGATGAAAACGATTACGATGGAGACAAGGAAGAACGGCGGTCCTCCATACGCTTGTTGGGCTCAGTGTTACCCAGCATTACACCATCGCGATCTTGGGAAATTAAATCAGCTCCGTCTTCCTCTTCTCAACATCATTCTCATGGAGTGATTCCTATTGTACGTCCATCATCGTCTTCAAATTTAGGTCTGCCGTTTGGAAAGGGCCATGGGCGGCAACCAAATTCTGCTTCTTCTTGCAGCCTACCACAATCTACAACACCTGCTGCTTCGGGTCTGCCACCTCCATTTGTGATACAGGTTACCGTTATTGCTTCCCTGGGTGGCGTTTTGTTTGGTTATGATATGGGTGTCATTGCCGGTGCACTTCCACAGTTAAAAACCAATTTTAATTTAACCAGCAACCAAGAAGAACTGGTGGTATCCATACTGTACCTGGGAGGTGGTCTCGGAGCTGCTTTGGGTGGGACGCTGTGCGATGTGCTGGGACGAAAAATTGCTATTCTGCTCACCGATATTGGTTTCATGGTTGGCGCTTTGGTGTTGTTTACGGCGCCACATGTTACCTCGGTCTGCGTCGGTCGCGTTATTGTGGGCTTTGCCGTGGCTGTTTCCGGTATTGCTGATGTGAGTTATTTGCACGAAATTGCACCGACGCAATGGCGAGGAGCCATTGTGAGTGTCAACGAGGCGTGCATATCCTTGGGCTTTCTGTTGGCCTTTATTGTTGGGGCAGTACTAGCACCATCATCATCGCAAGATGAACCCAAAAATGCCGCGGAAGACAACAACGCTCTACCGCCACCCAATGGTTGGCGATACATGTTTGGTATCGGTGGTGTCCTCGCATTCATCCAGTTCTTGGGTATGTGGACCATGCCAGAAAGTCCAATCTGGTTAAGGGAACAGGGTCGACTCGATGAAAGCAAAGCGGCAGTGCGGAGAATACATGGCAGGGATGAACTGCCCTTAGAAGATCACGACGGAAGCGACAACAAAGAAAAAGAGCACGAGGATGTAGCAACAACAGCCACAATAACAGAAACTACGAATCGGGCATCATTTCAGCAACACATTCATAGAAAGTCGCCGCTCCGCTGTCCTCGCGATGCTATGATTGCGAGCAATGTCAATTATGAATCCTTATCTTCTGTTACTTCTGCTGCTTGTGAAGTCCCCGAAAGCACAGCGTTGACTGGCTGTTGGAAAATTCAACACCAATGTCGAACAGCCATACTGCAATGTCACGCCGTATACTTTCGTGTGAAACACGTCTTTTCCATGTATCGACGACAAGTGTGGATAGCTCTGTTTCTGAGTGTCGCGCAACAATTTTGTGGTCAGACCAGCGTCTTGAATTACGCACCTACTATTTTGCAAGCAGTTGTCAAACAAGACAATGCTGCGACGAATGGCACCGGTGATGGAGCTAGTGACGAGGTGTCCGGTTGGGCAACCTTATCGATTGGAGTTGTCAAGTTTATTGCCACCGTCCTGGTGATTTGGAAAATTGAAGTTGTAGGTCGAAGACGATTGCTGCTGGTTGGAATGGGGACAATTGCCTTTGGGCTGCTCTTGATTGCTGTAGCGTTCAGTGCCAATAGTTCTTATCTTGAAGAAAAGCAAGAGGCAGCAGGTAACAATGTGGTAGAGACTGGAAGTGGTATCTACTTTGCGCTGCCGGGCGTTTTGCTGGTCGTCTCGGGCTACTCCATGTCGTTTGGTCCGTTGACGTGGTTGTTGACCTCGGAACTGTTTCCCACTGACATTCGTGGTCGAGCACTGGGAACAAGTACCATTGTGACATATCTGTGCGCTGCTTTGGTAACATACTCGTTCTTGACGGCCCAAGCAGTGGTAGGAACAACTGTGGTCTTTTTGATGTATATGCTCGTTACTCTTCTAGGCATGGTCTTCACGTGCAGTGCCATTCCTGATACTGGTGGAAAGACGTTGGAGGAAATTGACACAGATCTTGCGAAAATGCCATTTTGGAAGAATGTGGCTACTTCTAGTTTCTGGAGTTTTTGCGTTTGTTGTTGCTATGGTGATAGTGGCGGCGATGAAAGTGATGAACCAAAACAAAGACGGGTTCGTCGCAGAGATTCGGAAGGTCTTGGTATGGTTGTAGACACCCCAGTGGCTTCCACTTTCCATGGCTCGGGTCGTTTAGCGGAGATGGAGCTGACTTAAACAATACGTTTGCTAGGAGTTGTTCGTAGTTCGTACTACTATTGAATGCTCAAAGTAGGTAGTACTACTACCTATCTGTTCGCAAACTATGAAGAAGTTATTATTACTGTTCTACCACCAGTAGGGTACGTAACCGGCTGTGTCGCTGTGCAAGATTAGAGTTCGTGATTTTAGGGTTCACATAGGGTTCTTCAAAGAGCAAGGCGATCCAATGACGAACAAAAGTATTTAGGAACGGACCAACAACGTTCATTCTTTAGCCAAGAAAGCGACAAAAGAAGGGCTTTTACTACTCTACTAGTACTGAGTATTTATTTTGTTCCAATAGCCATCACTACTACCAGGTACTCGAGTACGAGTACTCAAGTACTACTACTACTAGTAGCTAGTAGACAAACGAGGTAACCACCAGCACCAGAGTCTTGAAGCGGGGAATTGATGATTTGATTGCTTTGGTAGAGTTGTTCAAAAAGAAAAAGGAGAACGGATTTGTTTGCTACACACGACAATTATATCCAGATACCAGTACAAAAAAAGATGAACAAGCCGCGATTATTGCGAACACAAACGAAACCTCTGTCTCGTGATGATACAAGACGGTCGCCACAACACGCAAGAGATGCATCAAAGCAACACCGAAGTAGCAGTCAAAAACGAAAGCAAGGACCTCCCAGAGACATTGCGGCTCACCACTACCACCACCACCACCAGCAGCAGCAGCAGCAGCAGCAGCAGCAGCAGCAGCAACCACTGCACCACAGTAGTAGCAGAAATTATGGGGATTTCGGCATGAGCAGCGCTAGCAGTAGCCAGAGCAGCAGCTCTGAACGTAGCCAGAGTATTCGTGTTGGCGGTAAAAGAGGATCTGTCGACCAAAACCTGTACAAACAACAAAAATCAAAGTCCTACATTAGTAGTACGTCCACAGCATCGTCGCAACCCGAAAGTCACAGCACGCGGAAGACTGAAAGCGGTGATGCTACCTCCAAGAAATTGTACTACGAATCGCCTCGCATTGAAGTTCCCGATTCAAAACTGTTTCCAAATTCGCCAACGAAGCGAAGATCACTGCAGACCGCCGATGATCGATGGCAAGTCATGAGTCAACAAGCAGGATCGCACAAACAAGATTCCAGTGTTTTGCATGTTTCTCGTAGGCACATGACACCACAAGTCTTAAAGGCGGGAGTAACGCCTGCAGTGGCCAATCGCGTCAAGGAATTGCATTTGCGATTAGAACAAGCCGAAGATATGTTACCGGAATGGTTGGACGTCATTGCGACTAAATTTCCCAATTTGAAACACTTGATTTTGACCAAAGGTGAGGATGATGATGAGGACGATGAGGATCACAATAGTGATGATGATGAGGAACACAATAATGAAAATGTTACTCCTGCTAAAAAAGTAGCATCAGAACAACCGATGCAGCTGCGACGACTATACATTCTGTATCGATTACCTCAATTGACCAGTATTGACAACGTTCCAGTCACAAAATCAGAACGTCGTTTAGCACGACCCGATGATCCCAATGGAAACCGTGTAAGTAGCAGGGAACCAGAAGATTGGTTTCCCTTATCCAAGAATAACAACAAGAGCAAAAACAAAAGCCCACAAAAATCCAGCAATCCTCCGAGTCCTCAAAATCCAACGAAATCAAGAACCGTCAAAAACAACAAACGAAGTCAATCGAAAGGGCTCCAAGAAAGCGAACAAGACGAGGAGAAAGAACAGCAGCAGACGTGTGCCTTGAATCAATTGCAAAGTGTTGACTCTGAGAAAGAATACGAGCTCGGTGCCGATCTCGCTAATGCCATACAACGGATTACTGAACCGCGTAAGAATTCTCAAAGGAAAGCCTCTCCCAATCATGACAAACCAGATGCCACAAAAACAGGTGGTGGCAAACAACACCATACAGACCGTAGAATATTGACGGGGGCTACCAATGGTAGCAAAGACAATGATCGCGCCAATTATGTTGTGGTTGACAATCGTGATTCTACTGTCGCATCTACATATGGGTGTGGGCACTGGGGTGCCGCATGCTTTGCTCCCTTTCAAGTTTGTACTACTACGGGTGGACAATTACGGGCCAAAAAGACCAATGAAACCGTCAGTGCCAGACAACACAGGAATGAAAACAATACCAACCACAATAGCAACAAGAGGGAAAACAAAGGGGCATCACTCTCGTCGCTACGGGAATCCAGGTCCGGGATCTCACCACAACCGTCCAAATCCTACAAGTACTCTTCCTTGGTGGACAAAACCTTGCAAGAAGAACAGCTGCAAGAGGAAAGACGACGGCTGTCGCGAGGATCAACCATGAGCCACGATGAATCGACACTGCCGTCCAGTCGACGGTCCAAGAAATACTCCAAAGTTTTGGAACAATCAATTGATGAGGAAACAAGGTGTTGCAGTCAGGATGATGAGGAGAATGGCAATCGGATTGTGGAACAAAAACCAAGGCGTCGATCATCTGGTCCAGCCAGGCAATCCGAAGCAGAACAACAAATTGCGATCCAGGCAAAACCGCGAACCAAGGACAAAACATCGCAATCGAACACCAAGCCTCAACATGAGGCAGAAGCACCAGTTTTGGACGACGATGAAGTGGGCACCATGACGGGCGTGAGCATTTGTGTTGAACGTGGAGCCAACAGTAGCATCTCTGTGGCTACCATTCCCGCTGTACTCCGCCGACAAGCGGCTAAAATTGAAAGCAAGAATCTGGCAGCCCGCCGTAATATGACAGGTGTGACCATTGATGTTCCACCGCAAACGCCCAATGACGCGCAAAAAATACCTACCAACAAACCCAATCACAAGCTTAAAAAGCAAACTTCTGACCAGAAAGTAGATAATGACAACTACAAAGCAAAGAAATTTGACAATGCTACCAAGAAGCTTGACGATGATGAGATAATTTCCAAAGCAGCGAAGACAAAATCTAAGTCCTCAAATACGAAGAAAGGCGAGGACAACGAAGTTGCCGCGAAGAAAGCTCCCGAACCTATTACTCCAATAAATAGTGTGCAGGAGACAATTGAGGCAACGGAAACCATGAAAAGTCTGGATGGTCCAACAGACCAAGAGATTGTTGATATGGTGTTAAAAGGCAAACCATTGCTTTCTGAAACAAAGGAGACGCTTCCGTCGCTTTCTCAAGGTGTAAATATGAAGACAACCAGTGCAAATTATGCCGACGGCATGATGCAAAAGTTGATGCGAATTGAAACGAATCTTCAAATAGACACTCTGACACCACAAGACCATCACAAACACGCCAAGCAATCACAATTAACACCAGGAGAAAATTCCGTTACGTCTTCGGAAGCACGCAATGCCAAGATTTACAATAAAGTGAAAGCAAATCAGACGAAAAAGAAATTGAAAGAGAAACAAACTTCTCCGGATGCCCAAAAGTGTTCAACTGGAAATTTTCAAGAAATGGAATCGCGTCTGAATTCTTTGATCAACAAGCCAAGCAAACTCTCGGCGTCCTCCATGTTGCCTTCTCTTGGTGGACAGCCATCGCATCATTCTGAAAACGATCAAACGAGAATGGCGGACACCGTTAGTAAATCGGATGCCAATAGGAAGAACAGTGCACCTATTACACATCGTCGCAAGCACGAGAAAAAATTTGCCTCGCCAGTTCGTCAGCGACAATCTACTACCGCCACCGCCAAATCGCCTGCTAAACCAGAATCATCTCCTCTTGAAAAGCTTGAAACAAGTATGGCAGGTCTGTTTGCGACCTTAATTGGACAAATGTCTCCGCAACGACGTGCCCTTCCCTCACCTATCAGCGGCAGTCGCACAATGCCAGAAAAAAACAAGAAGCATGATTCGTTTTTCTCTAAGGACATAGAAAAAACTCTGAATAGGTTAGCGGGGGACAAATCAAAAGACGATGACTCGACGCTGTTCGTGGTGGAGATTCAGAGGAAGGACGTGACCGAAAGTCTTACCCACGATCCTGGCATTCGTCCTGGCAAAGATAAAATTCACATTGAAGCACCTTCTGTAATTAAAGTTTCATCTCCCACAGCACAGTCATCAATAACAAATTTTTCCTTGTCCCCAAAGGCGACAGTGCGGTTCCCGTCACCAGTAGTCAGAGCTGGGCAGCAAATTAACCCCCACATCATCGACTTGACCGACAATAGCTCGATTACTCCCTTTCCAAACACCGGCAGTCCTGAAGTTATCAACCTGGTGGACGTGGCGAATCAGTATCTGACTCTACCTGCGACTCCTGCCAAGGGTCATGTAACCGAAGATTCCAGTGAACCTGTCGGCACAGATGGAAATTTGAAAGCAACTCCTGGAATCGAGACGCAGGGATCGAAACTTGGATTAATTATCAATCTTCCTCCTATTGACGAGAATGGAACTGAAGCTACAGCCCAATCGCTTGAAGCAGTGGGCGAAATCGATGGGGGATGTGTTGTGGCAGCAGCCACAGGCGCAGCTGCTGGCGCAATAGCTCACAGTGACAATACGTGCACACCTAGTGCATTGGATCGGTATGACTTTTCGGCTTCGAATTATCCTTCCGAATTCATTCCAGTGAAGGATGCGCCTACAGTAAACACCATTGTCGAATCGAGCAATTTTTTCCCTCGAGAGATAGTTACGGGACCGGCTGCTGCTGCCAACGCAACTCCCGCTGTGGACGACAAGCCTTCCGCTGTGGACGCAGCGTCTGCACCAGGCGAAATGAACAGTTACCCGACGGAAATTGTTGTTTATCGCGAAAGAGAGAGCGTCAAAAACTTGGCGACTGCTGGACCAAATGAATCGATCTTGTCTTTGTTGGAACAGGACGCACCAGCCGGTTGTCTGCCTCCTACTCCTACAGTTTGCGAACGTGAAGAAATGGCTCGTCGTGAGACCATTCCCTCTGTAGGTGGCGGTGGTCCAACACTTCCTCGCGAAGTGCTTGCACTGCTGGAAGAGAGGGAAGGTTTGGGACCCACAAGTTCGGAAGAAGCTATGGCTTTGCTACCGAACGAAATCATTCTGAAAGTCGAAAACACCCTCTCCGACGACCATCGCGAAGCAACACAAAATTACGATAGACCACCGCGAGAGATTGTTTCGCCCGCTCTTGCATTTAATCATGAACATATTTCGTCGTTATTCGGGGGAATGCGGTCGATCTTGGATGAGTACAAAAGAAGAAATGACATTTTTCAGGATGGTGCTACCGATAGTGATTGTCTAAATTACAATCCAGATGTTCCAGGATCGCTGCCAAGCCAAGTCGTGGCTCCGCGTTTGTCGAGTGATGAGGAAGACGAACCCTATGCGGGTGTTGGGGCTTACGCAGGTCCTGATGAAATTCCAAGACTGGGAGTTGTATCAACAACGTACAACGGATCCTCTACCGGTGACTATGCCGTTGATGGTAGAGCTCAACAAGCTCCACCAAAATTTGGTGTAAAAAAGATGAGAAATACCACGCCCTTCTCGCGAACGTCCCCAGTAGCCGAACGATTTCGACGGAATGCCGGCATTGGCAACCATTTGACACCTGAAAGTGATCCTTCACTGCAATTCAAGGTAGCTAAAAGCGGCAGCGTAGAGCCCAATCTGGTTCCCAAAATTTTCCACGGCACACGACAGAACAGCCAAGATAGCTCCTTCTCCCCTCATATGGGATCCTTGCCTTCGAATGTTGTGGTGCAATTAAATGAATCTACCGCGGTACCAGCCAACCCACCCAAAAAGACGCAACCTCTTTCTAAATCACTGACGTCGCCGTTCCCCCTGCAGTTTCGAAAGTCTTTTACAGTGAACCCGGCTGATAATGATAATAAGCAGAATCTTGGCGAAAGTTCTACGGCCGCCGCTCATAATGTTGTTTTGTCAGAGTCCGACAAGCCTCTTTCGCTGAGGTTGGTACCTTCTCAAATAGCGGTCGACGCGCCATGGAGTCATCATGGTGGACAGAGCAATTTACTTCCAACGCCCAAACAAACCATTGATCGACCAAGATCTCCTGCTGTGAAGCAATTCAAAAAGCCCGTGGCGTCACCATTATTTCAAGCCAGGGCAAAGAAGAATTTACCTCCACCCCATCCTGCGAGCAACCCCAAGCCAATGGTAGTACCGGCTGCGAGCCCTCGCTCGGAAAGGATGAACAAAGCCATGTCGCGCTGGAAAGAAAGACGATCCGCTAGATCAAATTCCCTCGTAGATGAATTCGACGGTGACGACGACGACGACGACGTGGACGAAGAAGGTGTCACTGACTCTGAGAACGAGCTTGTATCCTATTCGGAATGACAACGAAAGTAATTTTATTTTTTCGTATGGTGTGTCAAGTATTTTTATTTTTTATTATCATAGCATTTGTTATCACCATTCCCGGGATATGGAAAATTCCCGGGGCTGTGTATCCAATTTTCTGGGATATCCATATCCCGGGCTTGTTTGACGATTTAGTGATCACCAATTCAGGGATATTGAAAAATCACGGGATGTATTTTATGCTTATATTCGGAAT
>Ga0100380_10005461_pt1 | contig 13090 bp, 8 predicted proteins | sample CryGeymeta201504_FD_80417 | JGI IMG/M metagenome (GOLD analysis project Ga0100380, IMG submission 80417) | Groundwater microbial communities from Crystal Geyser aquifers in Utah, USA - Crystal Geyser metaG 2015-04 | ecosystem: Environmental > Aquatic > Deep subsurface > Groundwater | place: USA... | reverse complement strand
TGCTGTTGCTGTTGCTGTTGCTGTTGCTGTTGCTGTTGCTGTTGCTGTTGCTGTTGCTGTTGCTGTTGCTGTTGCTGTTGCTGTTGCTGTTGCTGTTGCTGTTGCTGTTGCTGCTCGACAACTCGGTCGACGGTCGCGGTCGCGGTCGCGGTTGGTTGCTGCACATTTTCTTGTGGTCGTTGCTCCATGCGGGGAGGAGTTGTTTGGCTGCGTCGATAACAAGAACGATGACGACAATAAGCCATGACAGCACGAGAACCGTGAACCAAAGTCCATGTCGCGAAGAGAACGATACTTACCTGGAAGCCAAAGGCGTGCACAAAATAATAGGCGACCGTGGCAACGAGGATGCTTTTGGCTGTCCACTCAATGAGTGAAAGAGCAAACGAGAAAAGGCAAGCAAGGATGAAGAAAAGTTTCCCGCCAAACCAAGTTGCGGTCGAAAAAATATTCGACACGATCCAATAAAGGACGCGGGCGTTCAAGTGCGTGAACCAACGCACGGTGGTAAGGAAGAGGGAGGTTATCACTGTCGCCGCGGAAACAAGACCACGACGAGTCTTGAATAGGGAAGTGGCGAAAAAAGAAAAAAAGGGAAACAGAAAAAGGAGGATGGAAGAGATCATTTTGATCGCAAACTCGGCCGTTTTGGTACAAGCAAAGACGGCAAGCTTAAGGAGGATGGAGGTGATGATGAGGGTGATGATGATGGTGATGTGAGTCGACAAAGATGTCATTGTAATGATGTTTGAAATTGTTTGTTTGGTATTAACTTAAGGTGTACACGCTCTTTGGTGATTCGATAAGTTGTGTTGCAAAAGCTGAATATTTTTTTACGTGCAACTCTCTTCGGTGAAATAGCGAAACCATCGTGCATCGTGGTGGTTTTCGCTGGCGAGATGAATTCGTTTCGTTGTGGTTTCGCTACCAGTTCCACGGTACTGTACATGTAACAAGGGAAGAGCTATTTTTTTCAAGTAAAGTAACAAGAGTTCGACACACGGTTGAGCGGTGTTCACAATGGAAGAACAGTTCTTCCAATACTGATTGCTATTGAGTTCGTATTGTCCTTGGACAAATACTGTGGAGTTTTGAAGTATGGCTGCGTAACCCCAGTGTACTACTACTATCGATGATGCCTTGTATTGACGAGTCGCACGTTGCTCGTTGGTTCACTTCCAATATACCTGTAATTAAGACTTACTAATTTACGAATGTATTCACTCGATATCTCCACACTGGCTTTTTACATGGTATCAGTTACCAAGCCTCTAATCACGATGGCAATACAGCATACAGCCGGTATCCGGGCTACGACCGTACGAGTCAATAGTTGGCTCCGTACTTCTTTCGGGTAAGACGACAAGGTGTCACGACGATGCGAGTTTCTAGAACGAACAAGAGCCGGAGCTGCAATAGTTCAAAGTTTTGAAGACACGATCAATCGATTTGGTTTGAAGTTTGAATGAACCGGGGGATCTACAAGACCTCAATACGTCGTCACTGCCATGAGAGAGAAGGATGCAACCAGCCGATGATGACTGTCGTACACTGCGAAAAGTGACAGATCAATGGGATCGCTCAATCGTCAAATCGCGCAAAACCGACTGAGGAAGCGCAACTACTTGGCCTTTTCAAACCAACCAACTCCGCCGGCATTATGGATAACGACAACACTACGAACGACGATGGGAAGGAAACCTTGCTACTTGCCACTGTGCGGCATGGACGTTCGATCCTGTCCAAGTCCACAAGCTGCTGACATCTATTTGTACATTTTTAGGGTGAGCACGAAACGGACCCGAGCAACTTTGCACACATCATCCCCTCTAAGACTACTACTAATGGTCTAGCTAGTAGTAGAGTAGTAGCAGCAATACTACTGTAGTCGAGTAAAAAATTATAGACTAGTACTAGAGTAGTAGAGTACTACTAGCTAGTAGTAGGTCTGGTAGAATAGTAAGTCTACTAGTACCACTACTGCTATTAGAGAAATGCATACTACCTGGTACCACTCGTAGTAAATAGTAATAACTCGTCAGAGTACGATAATAATAATAATGACCGTGCCAGAAACCAACTGACACGAGTGAGTGTCTTGAGTCTTTTTCATCAGTAGTCCTACAGTAGCTTGCCACAAGTCGCAACATATATGATACTAGTAGGTCTACTAGTATGTAGTAGAAGTGAGAAGTGATTTCTAGCACGAAGCACTACGACTACAGGAAATTAGAAAAAAGTAAGTACTCTAAAGATTAGTTGCAAGATTCTTTCACCCCTTCCAACAAGATAAAAGACAGCAAGCATCACCATCGAAATCTCTACTGCATCCAACAATGGCAATCAATGCACCATTATCCCCCCTGGTAAGTGAATGTTTGGTCCCCCACAAGACTTCGAGAAACCTTCGCTCCAACGCTACTTCTACCACGACCACTACTACCCCAACCAGTAACATAATAACGTACAGTGAAAGTTGCAAAAAACGATTTTGGTGGATCATTATTGGCGTAGCAGTACTAGTACTACTACTTTTATTTTTGGATGCCATTGATATTGATCCTGTGACGGGTGCTGTAACAGTGCAGCCCAAGATTCCCTTTATGAAACACGTGACGCGCGGATCTAGTGGAGCTGCATTGACACGACCACCTCGAACAAAAGCAGCAACAACAGCAACAGCGAAATCGTTCGGAATTTCTGGAGATTCTTTCTTGGATAAAGAATTGGAAAATGATGATTTGGTTGTCGAGAATGATCCGTGAGACTTTCGAGTGTCGACTTTCCCCTAAAATATTAGACCTAAATATACCTTCGCGAATAAGTCTATTGCTCCTACTTTCGGAATAGATCTTCTGTTGTCACCAATGTCGTCGCGAGAGGTCAGGGACGAATGACTTCTGACTCTTGTACAACTAGTGCCTCTCAAAGATCGCGTAGAAAATGGTAATTTATATTAGTATTTTAATAGTAATAGCCAAGAACTGGTAATGTAGTAATGACTCATGAAGTGCCTTACGGTTTCAAGAAGAATAAGTCTGGAGCAGAAGAAGTAGCATCAACTTGTGGTTTTTCAATGACTATGGTTCTATCATCATGGGTAACATCACCATCAAAAAAAGCACAAGAGAGGGAAAGAGAAGAAGTAGATGTCTGGCTTTCCTTCCACGCCTGTTGAAGACGTAACTGCAACTGGGACTTCATCGTCTCAAAATTTACGGTCTGGGTGGTTTGATGCTGAACATATCCTCCAAATTCATTTGCTAGTTTCAACATACCTCTACCAGCAGTTGTCATTTTGCTCAAGGCTTCTGCATAGGTAGTATCAGAATATTCTCCGACGTAGGTACTGTTCATCAACTCAGCATTGTTCTCCAGTTGCGTGATAAATTCTCGACTTTCTTGAACCAGCACGTGCAAAAGATTGCTGTGCAATACATCAGCAACGGCATTCGTCAAATGATGATTCCATTGTTCTTTCTTACTTTTGTTTCTATAGCTTCTGGCATTTTCGTTTGAAGATTTGGCAAGTGCCTCCGTTTGTGCCTCCAGCAGAGCTGTCACGAATTCATCTGCGTCCATTTCATCCGCCAAGAAAGCTACCGTAATGTCATCCATTTGTTTTGTATGTTGATGTTCTGTTGTTGCAACAGATGTCGTTGACATTTTTGTTCCGACAAATAAAGATTGGAACCGGGATGACGACCTGCTGGAAAAAAGTGGTAGTGATGGTTGTCTTGTAATCACGAAGGCACGTACCGTAGCAGGATGGAACCGACGCTAGAGCAACCACCAAGAATACAATCAACTTCATTTTTTATTCAGTGGTAGCGAATAGTAATAACTTTTGCTTGCTTGTTTGTGGCAAGGTCGATCAATGTTATGGTTGGTATTTGGTATCTTTCTTTTTTAATGGGTAGCAATGTAGCAGGTGTGCGTAGATTGTGAGAAAGCGAACGAAATGACCGTTTAATGAAAACTGTCAATTTCATGATGACTGGTATCTACAGTCACAACTCTTTACTTCGGCTACTGTAAATTCTTTAAAAGTAGTTCTAATTGTGGTCTTGTCTACTAGTAGTACCAGGTATTGCAATACTACTAGAGCTAACTGCGGTAGCTACTCCGATTTTAGTCAGTCTTTCATGTACCACCAGGTACTAGCTAGTACTGTAGTACGTATTAAATAATAGAAACAATCGGAATAATAAAATAAGTTGTACTGGTACTAGACCACCAGTCTGGAGACTACCAGGTACTACTTGTGTGATGTCGATGTACTCTACTACCAGGTATTAGCTGACCCCTACTAGTAGACTACCAGGTAGTATTGAGTTACCAGGTACGGTATACCGCAGCAGAAATTTCCAATAACGCGGTTGTTTTGAAGACTCCATGAGTACAATATATCCTAATACTGATGGTCTCTGACTCTGGCAGCAGCAGCAGCAGCAGCAGCAGCAGCAGCAGCAGCAGCAGCAGCAGCAGCAGCAGCAGCAGCAGCAGCAGCAGCAGCAGCAGCAGCAATAGAATCGATTGCCACCAAGAAGCTGTTATTCACTAGTACTACTAGCTAGCTAGTACCAGTACAACGTAAGGTTCGAAAGTTGAAATGTATGAAGTATTGTTTAGAGTATAGGAGGAGCTATGATTCCTTATTTCGTCTCTAAACTCAAAACCGAATCGCAATAGCAGTAGGAATGTTCCTGCCACTATTGGTTTCTTCCTGAACACTGTCCAATGCTACTTAGTATCGTTTGATGGAAAGATGCTTAGGTATCTTTTCGTTTGATGGTATTGGCGTGATCTTTTCCAGCTCGCTCATCCAATCTAATAATTCTTGGCAATGCTCCTCCTGCTCCTCCTCGTCCTCTTGAATGCTGTTGTCATTGCCATCGTCACCATCGTCATCAATGACAGTAGACGCAGTAGTGGACGCTGTCTTGGAAGATCCATTGGAATACTGCCTGGGTGGTTTACTGACGGTTGCAACCTCGGCTTCGGACGTCAACTGTACTATCGTGTTGTCCTTGCTTTTGAAGTATCGCTTCAATGATCCTCTGCTGTCATGATACCTGTTCCGAGAGATACTGTAAGCAGCGTCGCTATCGCATTCCCCTTGCAAACTAGATTGGATGATATCCGCGTTCCTTGGTGTTTTTGTTGTTGCAGCATGATCAACTGATTCTTCTTCTTCCTCTTCGATGGAGGCTGCAAAGAACAGAGAGGGTTGACTGGATTGAAAGGATGACAATCGCACGCTACTGTTCGAAAGACTGCAGTGACTTGACAAACTTCGATCCAATGCCAACGTATTAAAGGATGCATCCATGCCTACCGTAGTGACGGTAGTTTCATCATCTTCATCATGGAATTGATGGACCTTCTCTTGTTCCTTTCTTGAAGAATCAGTATTGATATTGATATCAATATTAATTGCCATGTGACGACCCATGCGCTTTGCCAACCGCACGGCCTCGCGCGTGTGCACCAGGGATGCCATAGCGAGCAACATATCATCCGTAGGTTCGGATAGACTCAGTACTTCCCACTGTCGATCTTGTTCGTCTAGTACAGCTTTAACCGTGGCTTGTCTCCATTCCATGCGTTCCGCATGACCTTCGTGTGTTCGCCGTTCCAGGCCCCACATCGTGGTAGCAGTCATATTGGGGCTAGTCGTCGAACTTGACGCAGTAGTATCCGTATCCGTATCCGTATCCCACTGGTGACCTTCGTCAATCAAGTCAGGGAATTGAGCGTACAACTCCAGTGTGGATTTCATCTCTTCGAGCATATCCTCGGTTTCATGGTGATCGTACCAAACATGCGAATACAGGTGCAACGGTACGGCTTGGTACTCGTGAACGGTATTTTGAAATTCGTTGATGCGAGCGGATTTCTTTGCTTTGGCGCTGGTGCAGTGATTCCTCTCGTTCTTACTTTCGTTCTTACTTCTACTATTGCTAGTACCAGTACTAGTCAAAGTACAGCTGCTCTCCACAGGGCAGCTCTTGGCCTTATCGCACAGCTTGCGCGGATCATGATGATGCTGCTTTTTAAATTTGTGCCGAGGACTCATGGGAGGTCTGGTAGTAGTACCGGTAGTGGTAGGGGACAACGAACTAAATACCATCTTGCAATCTTGACGGAAACGTAGCTGAAAAGATTTTAGTCGAATGAAAAATGTTCCACTATAAGAAACAAGATCATACCAGGGTAAGCCAGGATAGGAGCGACAGAGGAACACAGGACTGTGTGAGGTTAAATTGTTAAATAATGAGGTATGAGGTGGAAGCGAAAACAATATGAAGACAAATAATGACAGGTGGGTGACGATAATAGATAATATCTCCATTGTCGAATGTTTAGAGTTTAGAAGGCCTACCTGGATGCTACTTCAATCTTCAATCTTCAATAGCACTTAGTAGTCTACTAGTTGTCTAGTGTATTGTGGAAAAATAATGATATTATTATTATTATATTCTGGAGTATGTATCTGATATCTTGGGAACGACGAATACCTAGTACTAGAGTAGTACGTCTACTCTGTCGCTGCCTGGTTTGTTTTGGATTCTTGGCCTAAATTGGGTTCACTCCGATGTTTTATTGATATTCATTAAATACTACTGTACCTGGTACTGGTACTACTATAGTAGGAGTAGTAGTGCTCATTATTATCATCAAAACACATTTCGATGAGCTTCTGAGGCAATAATATTTACTTTCGCTACTTATTATTGTTTACAGGTAAGGTGTTCGAGGCTGGTTGCCGAAGTTTATCACCTGTTAAACGATCGCAAACTGGTACTCTACCTGTTAGATACCAGGTACAGTAGTACTGTACCAGGTTTGAATATCACCTTTCATTGATAGATCTGGGTCCTGGGAAAAATGGACTGCAGTCACGACTATTAATGATTTATTTTTAGTTTTCCTGACAATAAAAGAAAGTGTCCTTCATTCCACTGGTTGCATCCCTAATTTTCAAAGCGACCCTTTCAACGCACTGGGTCTTTATCAAAAACTAGGTATCGACTGAATTTTCGCTGTTATTTCATCAGTCAAGGATACAAATATCGTAATTATTTTTAACATTATCGTAATCGGTCATTTTGGAATCTAAACTCGGAAGGAAGATCAATAATGTCGGACAAGGTGATTGTACCAGTATGGTACTGTACCTGGTACCGTACATCGATACAAGAGTGGCATCGCGCGAATCATACCAGGTACCTAGTACACTGGAGAAGGAATCCACGAGGCTTTAATAATTATCAATTCGCATCGACTGATAACCAAACTACAGCACCAGCAGTAGAGCCCATTACTGTTATCGACTACCTTAAGCCTCGTGAATTCACAAGGCGCGTACCTAGTAGATACCAGTAGCATATTTACTGCCACTACTAGTACTATGGTACGGTACAAGGTAGTGGTGCCAGGTACCGTAGGTGCCAGCATTTCCAGAATAATGACCCAGGTCTAAAATGAGCACAAGAGTTGTTTTTGTCTCCCCAAATCTCCAAATACAATAGCATCCAAAGGTACGGTATCCATCGAACGGAACAAGAATCTGGTGCTAACTACCAGGTACCAGTAACGGTAGAAACTGTAGAAAGTACGTGCTACTTGTACTACCTGGTACTCGAGTACCAGGTACTACTAGCTACAGTAGTCGGCACTACTAGGTACTACATTAGGTTCTAAGTAGTGGTATTAGTCTAGTAGTATCCACCGGAGGCAATTATTTACTAGTACCACTCGGCCTTAGCTATTAGTAGTGGTACGGAGTAGCTATTCGTCATGGATACGGTTTATCAAGGTTTGATTTCCCTACTCATTAGATGCTGTAGAGGGAGTAGTCGCAGCTGCTGGCCGGGCTAGACAACATTAAAAAGCACGAAATAGAGTGTAACATAAGCTCAGCTCCAAAACTACTCATAGGTACTACTAGTAGATACGTGTGGCTAGCTAGGAGTTTTCTTACCTCGAGGAGGAAGTTGCAAGCGTAGTAGTTGCGGCGAGTTCAGTAGTGCTTCATCAGAAGAACATTTTTTTGGTAGTTTAACACACATGAATACATAATTTTATAATTTTTCTTCTTCTGAATTCTACACCTCTTCCTGCTAGCTAGCACTCATAGTAGTATCTACTGAATAGCTAGTAATGATACTAACTACAGGTGTCTCAAGCTTAGGGCTGCAGTGGCTGGGAACGAGCCGCTCTTTTTCTTCTTCAGTACCGTGCTTGTCGTTTTCAGGCGGTAACAGGTTCATTGGAAACTCGAAGGAAACTCCTTCGCGGCCGAGCTCCAACGACGGCTGCAGCAGCAGTCGTCGAGTCCTCAATCTCTTTCTCTTCTTTGTTAGTCATTCCGTAGTGAAGCAGCGCGTCAGCAAAGATTTCTGCACCCTCCTCATCTGCGGCACGCTCCATCATGGAAATGATTTGCTGTGGATCCAGCTTTGTTTGGGATTTGTTGCTACTGCTTCGTCTGCGATGATGATCCCGATGATGATCCCGATGACGATCACCACTGCCACTGCCACTGCCACTGCCACTGCCAATACCAGCAGGCACGTCTTCGGATGACTTATTACGACGAAAAGCTGGAAAACGTAATGATTCGCCTCTCGTCATTTCGCTGCTCTTGTGGCGGCGTACACCAGGTCTTCGAGGTTTGTCTTCTGTGTCAAGAGACTTTTGGTCGTTGCTCTTGCTGCTGTGGCTGTTACTGCTGCTGTGACGTCTTCTACCGTCACTGCTACCGCGGCTGCTGCGACTGCGACTGCTACTGGTGCTAGTGGTCCTACGCACCGATACTACCTTAATGGGCACGATCGGCACGATATTCATATTGCCCTCGAGAAAATCGTTCATGAATTCATCCATATCATCGTCTACTTTAGTGCTGGGAGCCATTATTGATTATTGTAGTAATTTTTATCTTAGTCGAAAAAAAGTGAGAGAATCGGAGCAGTATCTTGACAAACTTTTTCCACAGATGCAACATACTAGTAGTATGCTACCTGTTACCAGGTATTACTAGCTACGGTAGTAGCAGAACCCTGACTACGGGTAGTATCTGCTACCTGGTACCTGGTTCTGGTAGAACGGAGAACGTAGAAGGTTGATCGTAGAACATTGAATTTCCATTCTATACTACTAGGGTTTAATAGACTACCACTCTGTACTACCAGTAGCTACCAGTAGTACCTGGTACCGGTACAGTACCTGGTAGTGGTATCGGTAATTTACTTTGGCGAAGGGAAGATGGAGATTTATTTATTTTAACAACATCATGATCGTATTTTTTCAGTGTCCATCAGGTGAACATTATTTTGTTGGAATCCTGTGGTGTCCACCGGCAGAGAACAGTCCCAGCATAGTTCCAACATGAAGTACCAGCACTACTGTTCCAGTATTGGCTCGTTTCCATCTACAGTGACATTTGCAATGGCTTCTCTTGAAGTCTTTTTCATTCCAATTGACATCCATGGAGTCTTGTCGTCTTACCAGTATCATAAAGATTCAGAGCTGGTCGTAGTGCCCAGGTGTATGTACCAGGTACCTGGTACTGAGTACCAGGTACCAGGTAGTTGATTGTACCACTACGGAAAGTTCTCTAGCAGTACCAACATGAATCTTTTTATTTAGCCAGAAATGACAGTGGCTGGTTACCAGTACCAGGTACCGTAGTTCCAGTTTTTTATCATGCGAATCGGAAAGTCTCGCTGCGGCTACTGACTACCTGGTACCTGGTAGCACTATTAATTTTGTAATGTTGTACGAGTGGTAGTACTACTAACTGGTACACCACTATTGTCATGATTGGGTGGTTTGGCTACCCTGGTACCAGGTAGTCTACTCTAGCAATTGGTACTGGTACTCTACTGGGCCCACTATTACTCTAGTAGACTAGTAGATCTATTTATTGTTACCTCGTTCCGTAGCTACAGTAGTAGTTGCAACAACTCGTAGGGTGGTGGTAATCTACTACTACTACAGTACCTGGTAACAGAGTACTAACTACTACTCGCTCTGCTGTAGTAGTACTACCTGGTAGTACTACTAGCTAGTACTACTACAAGGTTAAAATTATTGACAATTTCTATGAGTGTCATAGCACAAACGAAATCAAAGATGTTTTTTTGTATTTTTTTATTTGTTTGTTTGTTTCTTCTCTCCATTACAAGTTACAAGTAGGGAACTCCTGTTCGTCCATGGGTACGAGCTTCAAAGATGGCGTGAACAAATTTGCGTACCAAGAAGGAGTATACTTCATCACCCAAATGGACAAGTTTGTACATGGTTTGTTGATTGGCATCCTTCTTATCGGCCACTTCCCGATGATCTGGCCGACTGCTACTGATCCAGTAGGTATCCATAACAGGAATTTGATGTTCGGTATGCACCACGTCCCATGCCAATTCGTTAATCCAACCACAAAAGTTGGGTTCCAATGGAAACTTCTGTCCTCGTGTTTGTGGCCACGATACACCAAAGAGACCCCACTTGGGCCAACCAGCTACAGTACTTTGCCATATTCGGAGTGATGCAGGAAAGCTCTTCACGACCTTGGTCAAATCTCGAACGTCCTGACGGTACACATCGTAACACGATCCATCGTATTTGAGTCCCTTGGCTTCACCTGTTAAGGAACAGCGATTCGTAATTTCGTGCAATCCAGCATTGTACAAGACCATGAAATTATCACCACGATTTCGTGGTTCCTGTACGTGATGATGTATGGTGTCGACGGTTTTGTTAAAGGTTTGTGGCCAATTTCCCATCATGTCAACGTATGTGAGTTTTAATCGTCCATCCAAAAAGGTCCAACTGTGTCCCCTATCATAATTTTGAACGTTCTGATTGTTCGACACGACCATTCCAATATGATCACGAAAGTAATTAAATTGATTCCTCGTATTGGAATCACCAATGTACAAGACATGAATCGCTTGATGTTTCTTCTGTTCGTTGCCACCATCTGCAGTGCCGTCCAGTACCTGTAACCACTTTTCCCGGGATGTCATATCGGCATAGGACAGTACCGTACAATCGTTGTAAAAGTATTCCATTTGAAATCCCAAGGCATTGTGGGATGCCTTGTAATTTTGTAAGTCAATCGCTTCGTACTGTGCGTATGGATTTTGTTTGCTGTGACTATCCATCGTTCGTGACGCTGGCCAGTGTCGTGTCTTGTTGGTTACCAACCACCGTCCAGTGTACAATTGACTGTGTGTTGACGTTTCGATCAATTCATGAGCTTGACAAACAGGTAATTTATTATTATGATTGTTGTTATTGTTGTTGTTGTTGTTGTTGTTTGTATTGGTGGTGGTGGTGGCAGTAGTAGTTTCGGTTTTCGTTGTAGCATCAATGACGTTATTATTACCAGTACTGTGTTCATCTTGAAAATCATCATCCTTCGTTACGGTAAAGGCAATTGGAAATCCTGGTAACATGTAACCCTCGTAGGATGGTTCACCACCCCTTCCTTTTAATGGTGTATCCATATAATTGGGTGTTAGACTAAAGGTCAATACGACTTCCAGTGTATACGTGCCCTCATCAAAAGGAATGACTGTGATATCGTAGGTCCCATTTTTGTAATCCTGTACGATACCAGGTAATAAGGATCGTCCATAGGCTCGTACAAAAAACGATGATCCACCATACCTAGCAGCCTCGTGAGAACAGTGAACACGTACGGTACAATTCTGACCCACAGATACCACTAGCATCTCGTCTTGTTGATGTTGATGTTGATGTTGCTGTTGTGATGGTTGCTGTTGTGATGGTTGTTGGATGCGTTCAAAATCACCTGCCAGTGTATGAACAGGTCTGGCCCATCCTGTGTATCCTGGTAATTCGTGTGGTAATATCGTCAAATCACGAATCGAGGAGGAGGAGGAGGAGGGTGTTCTGGCAAAGGTTGATAGTGCAGGTTGTCGGACTATCGTATGTTTCAATTTGGCCCATGCTGGTGATACTTTCTCCAACTGCTGCTGCTGCTGCTGCTGCTGATGATGATGCTGCTGATCACGATTATAATCATAATCACGATCACGATCAGTGACGGCTGTTGCTGCAGAAAGTTGTTCTAGCTGTGCTTGTAATTTTTGGCTCAAATGTAAATGACGGACTATCAAACCCCAGCTGATCATACAGGTACAACTACCAATCACAATCACCAATAATTTCAAATTCCAATGTGGTTGATGATGATGATGATGATGATTGTTTTTAGTGTTTTTATTGGCATTGACTGTTGTTGGAGATGAGACCATTGTTGTTGTTTGTGTTGGTTTGTTTGTTGGTTTGTTGGTTTGTTGGTTTGTTGGTTTGTTGGTTTGTTGGTTGGTGTATGTAGTTGTTGGTGTAGTGTTGATACTTCCACTACTCGTACTCGTACTCGTACTTGTACTTGTACTTATACTCCTACTTGTACTTGTACTGCTGCTACTGCTACCACTACGAATTGGAGGGTGATGGTGACAGGGGCATCCCCCAAATGCTACAAAAGGATTTCGGTTTTGGCTTTGGTTTTTTATGCCAGATATTAGAGACTACTACCAGGTACTCCTCTAGTAGACTACTACTAGCTAGACTAGTAGACTACTCCAGTACTACTACCTGTTAACTTCTAGAGCTAACAATAATAGTAATAATAATACCAGGAGAATTTTCAATTCTGGGTTACGTACTGGTAGGAGTAATAAAAGTAGATACTTTTTTACATACTACAAGTAGATCTAGACCTAGACTAGCTAGAGTAGGTCCTCTAGCTAGGAGATGATTATTCATGCCGTACTAGTCTAGTAGTAGACTTCTAGTCAAAACGACGAGTCTTTAAGCGAAATGACTCTTGGATCACGAACTACAAATCACTAATATACTCTATATTATTATTATTATTAACTAGACTACTAGTACGAGTATGTTTTTTAAGGTTCAAGCCATGGAGATCTGTTACCACCAAATTCGAGATTTTCCCTGACTCGAGTTTGCTACCCTTTTTTTCGAGATTTTTGGAACTCGAGATTATTTGACGATTTGGGGTATCACCAGTTTCGAGATTATTTTT
>Ga0100380_10005460_pt1 | contig 13091 bp, 10 predicted proteins | sample CryGeymeta201504_FD_80417 | JGI IMG/M metagenome (GOLD analysis project Ga0100380, IMG submission 80417) | Groundwater microbial communities from Crystal Geyser aquifers in Utah, USA - Crystal Geyser metaG 2015-04 | ecosystem: Environmental > Aquatic > Deep subsurface > Groundwater | place... | reverse complement strand
TTACTTAAGCCCAACAAATGCTACTTCCAAAAACAACCCCGGGATTGTGTTTTTCCCCATCCCGGGGCAGTTTTGGAAATCCCGGGGTAGGGATATCCCTCGATTGGTGACAACATATCGTACATCGTACGACATCGCTGTAGCGTAAAAGGACATGCTTGTAGCGCGTGTGAACTTCGTGCCTCCGGGCTATGCCAACGTCATAGTTGAAGCTTTGAGTCCCGCATGACGCTTTATAACACTTAACCCTATGCCTCGCTTTTTCAGCCAATATTATTATTTTTATTTTTTCTTCGTGGAATTCTGATGATTTCGAAAGAAGATTATTATTTAAACAACTGATGAGGACAACAAGCCACTGCAATTCTCATAGGCTGCTAATAAGAAGTACTCCGTCCCATTACTTGTTCCTTGTTATTACGCGTACAACTACCTACTACATCAGCAACCAAGCAGTTTGTTCGTTTGCGATCGAAGTCTTCCCAACACGAAACGTCCCTGCTCTACTAGCTAACTATTCAGTTATCTACTCCTAACTATCTACTGTAGCCAGCAGCCGGTGAAGCTTAAAAATTATCTCAAATTTTGTATTACAATAAAGATTTCACGAGAAACAAGAAAAAATCTTTGATCATGTCTCCAAACAAAGGTCACCAGAAAACTCATTTGAGATCGCAGTCCTCGGGTCCTTACGAGGAAAGCTGGGAACCCAAAATTGCTAAACGAATCCAGGAAATGGTTATAAAAAGAGAGCAAGCAAATCCCGAATTAGACTACCCCCTTTGTACGGTGGCTTTGGTCGGCGTGCCAGGATCTGGCAAGACCGTTAGCAGCTTTATCTTGGCCAACCTTTTGGAACAGCAAGGAATTGGATGCATGGTAATGCCTCATGATGGTTATCATTATCCCATTGAATTGCTCGAAACCTTCCCTGATGCCGAAGATGCTGTTTATCGTCGGGGTGCTCCCGATACGTTTGATCCTGTCGCTCTCAGGCGTGATTTGATGCGCATCCGTGGAGGAGATGACGATGCAACGAGCAGTGCTAATACCAATGGTCGGAATCCAGACGAAGAGGAAGGCCGCGTGATCAAATTACCAGGATTCGATCATGCCAAGGGAGATTCTGAACCGGACGTCCACACCTTTGACCGATTACACCACAAGGTCGTATTGTGCGAAGGATTGTACTTATTGCACGACAGTGATGGGTGGGAGAACATTAGCTCGCTTTTTGATCTCAAAATATTTCTGGATTCCGATGTCGATATCTGCATTGACAGATTAAAGATCCGTAACCAGTGTATTCCTGGATATACGCCAGAAGAAATCGCTATTCGCTGCGAAAAAGTCGACCGTGCTAATGCTATGACAGTCATGAAATCGAAACATCGTGCGGATATTGTGGTAAAAGCCATCGCCAGACCCATTCAAAAGGACGAAATCCCTGACAAACCAACGCTCCTCGAGGCTGCCTTGACCAGGTTGGAGCTCACCGAAGAGGAAAAAGCTGGACATCGCAGAGATAACTCGGATTGGACCATGGATATCGTATCTGGGTCGAGCGCGGGCCTTGCAGGGCTTCGCAGCCGCAGTAATTCTATCACTTCGCAAGCTTCTGAACCACCACCTCAACCAGCTGCCATGTTTGCTGGAACGTGGGAACCTGAACAAGGACTCAAAATTGTCGAGGCTGTGGATAAATTAAAATTATCGAATCCGTCAAAACTTCCTTACATGGTGGCACTTGTGGGCACTCCTGGGAGCGGAAAGAGCGTCTCGAGCTTTCTGCTTGCTAATATTTTGGAAGAAAAGGGATACCCGACAATGATTTGTCCGCACGATGGTTATCATTATCCGTTAGAACACTTGAAGACATTCCCGGATGCACAGGATTTTCTTTACCGACGAGGAGCTCCGGACACGTTCGATCCAAAAGCGCTGTATCGCGACCTCGATCGTATAAAAAATGGCGATGAAGCTGTCATCAAGCTTCCAGCCTTTGATCACGCTAAAGCTGACCCAGAACCAGATACTCATATTTTTGACCGAAAGTATCATAAGGTTGTTCTTTGTGAAGGACTTTATCTGCTACACGATCAAGATGGTTGGGAAGATATTTCAAGCTTGTTTGACTTCACCATCTTTATGAACTCGGACGTGGACGTTTGCATTGAACGTGTGAAGATTCGGAATCAGTGCATACCTGGCTACACTCCTGAAGAGATTGAGGTCCGATGCGAAAAGGTAGATCGCGTCAATGCGATGACTGTTATGCGCTCCAAAGATCGAGCACATGTTGTAGTTGACTCTTCCGCCATAAAAAAGCCAGACTAATGAATGCATGAACGCTCAACGAGCATTATTTTATTGGACCAGGACATTTTCCACTAATTTACACATAGCAAAACGATTTCTTGAAGCTTTCCGACTGGAGTATGAGTGCGTTTTGGATTCCTGTTATAAAAATGGTGATGTGAGAGTCTTTTTTGTCGTCTTTGTCCCGCATTGTGCTTCCGCTTCATAGAATGGCCCGCAACAGCGTACACAAGCGGTCGATTCCCGAATCATTAGACAATCGATGAAAACGTCAACATTAGACGGCTCTCATTCTATTGGAAGCCCGACAAAAGCTTTTCGTACTGAGGACTGATGGCCTCTACTAGCCTACCAGAAGGCCAAGTTGTCAATCCGTCATTACTTGAGTGGTAGCGTCACTCTCAAGCTTCGCATCAGTGACAATGGAATTTAAATCAATCCTGTTTCAAACCACCACCATCACTTTCATTAATGAACTAATGTAAAACATTTCCACTTTCTAAGTAGTACCTGGTAGTAGCTGGCTGGAGGGAGTCAATGAACTCTTGGATAGATTGCGCCTTCGCATTCATGAAAGCAAGTTTGTGACCTTAATAAATTAAATACCACTCGTATCTGACACTCATTTCTTAAGTAGCAGTAGTACATTAAGTCCGAAGATTTAGGCGTTCGCATTCGGGTCATCAGTCTCTATGAATATTCACACTCGTCTTATACACGGGTATGGTACCTGGTACCTGGTAAATTAAGAGACAATTTTCTTCAATACTTCTTATTCCTACACTAGTACTAGTACCTGGTACTCTAGCTACGGTACCAGGTAGCTACGAGGTACTGTACCACTATTTACAAGTAAATGACAATTAAGGAACACCTTCAATAATTTTGTACTCTAAACAGGTAGTACTGTAGTACTAGTACAAAACCTCTAGTAGCAGTACGGTTGATACTACAGTAGTACTAGTACAAACTCGGTATGCTGGTGCTGGTCATTGCACTACTACAACTGGTGCTACTACCAGGTCGTAGACTACGGTACTACTACCAGGTAATAGTAGCTAGTAGTACCCTGGTACTACTAGTAGTAGCTAGCTAGTAGAGTAGCTAGAGTAGTCTAGTACCTGGTAGCTAGCTAGTAACTGATACTACTACAACTAGCTACGTGGTAAGTAGTACTACTAGTAGTAGAACACTGGCACTACCTGGTACTATTATAGGTACTACTAGTAGTACTCGAGTACAGGTGGCGGTAGCGGTAGTTCTACCAGGACCACCAGATGCCCTACAGATTCTTCCCGGTTTACCAGTATGGTAAAAAGTGGAAGCCCAATTCTTATAATACTACTGCTAACGAGTCTTTTTTCATCTTCAACGAACGCAAGGACAGCAACGATCCGACGTCTCACCGCAAAGTAACGTTGTAAGTTGCAGTTGGAAAGTGCTGCAAAAGGAAGGCATCCGACACCAATGAGAGCTCCATTATCAAAATGTGTTATTACTGGTAGTCCTACTAGTATTCAATTTCTTTGGCACTTTGACTGGCGTCAGCTCAAAGCTCAAACTGCCCTGCACAATCATGCAATCGACCACAGTCGCCATCTTGGAGCACACTTTTTTTATTATCCTTTGAAATAGCCCAGTTAAAGCGCATCCAAATTGCCACTTAACGATGTGTAATAGATTCGACCGTCGTATCGGTGTAAAGCTCTGTAAGCGTTCACCGATAGCCTCGCCAGTTCTTGACAAACCCTCGAGGCAAAAAAATGCTCACGAGACTAGCGCCTCGAACATTCCTTTAAACATTTTTATTCCGTCGTGTTCAAGCGACGAAGAATCTGAAGAAGCCAGCACCGTGACGACAGCTCTGAAGCTGTCGCGCACAGGTGTTCTCAAGGACCAGTCATCTCGGACTGCCAGTATGGCGAGCGAATGCTCCTCAAGGCTTCCAAGACTTCCTTGCCGACAGGCAAGCATTGAAGAAGATCTCGATCGTTTCACTCATCAAGCATCTAGATCTTCTCCTGAATCAAAACCCAAGCTTCCATGTCGTTGTGCGAGCACCGAAAGTGCTGATTTTGAGGCGTGGCTCTCAGAACCCACTCACAGTGCTATAGACCCTCCTACGAGGGAAGTCGCTGGTGCAGCTAAAATCGCACCAATGGATGCTCGCCGCTACAGCTGTCCAGGAACCCGAGTCTGTCATGATCATTTCAGACATATTGCAGATCCCGATGCCGGTGGCCGTGTTCCTGTCCTTCCACGGCGCCAGAAGAGTGCGCGCAATGTTCTCGAGCGTCATTCGAGTCCAAGCATAAGAACCTCTCCAGTGATTTTATGAGTGCTGAGCTAAAGTACATGTGATGATGTAATGTCAGCTACTACTTGTATAACTCGTAAAAGAGTAGACTTTTATGCTAAATACTGTACTACGAATAACATATTCTTACATAGAACTTTATTGATCGACCCAAGAACAAAGGTCCGATGGACGAACGCGCATACATTGAAAGCGACTGCCAAAATCATTTTGGAATACTTGATTCAGTGGATAACGATTGATTGCTATACCCCATGATCCATGAGCATTAGGAAGGTTTCGATCGATCCAGCACCCCATGCCGGACACAGATGTGGGCATTTGCAGATGATTTTTCTATGCATTCTGCATTGCGCTCCTTTACAGTTATTAGCACCACCTTTAGAAAAAGAGCCCTGCAAGTCTAAATTTCACCAGATACGACTGCCGGTAAATCAGGAACACTTGATGCTAGACCCAGGCTTTCCTCTAGATCGGTATGGTTGTTCTCGCTGATGCCGTGATGATCATCGTTAATGGTTGGTGTTCCGCAAAGGAAAACAAAGGGATTCGTCACGACGGATGCAGAGTGAGTATCGCCACCATCGTTATTATCATTTTGTATCTGCAAGAGATTACTCGTATTCACTTGTTGTCGGTACCATGCTGGAAATGTTTTCACTAGAGGTGTATCTTTGGGCTTCTTCGTCGTCTTCAATCAAATCAAACGGGTCCACAATAAAATCCCGCCGGCAGCAGGGGCAAAGAGGACCTTCTCGTTGCTTCATGAGCCACTTTTCAATGCATGTAGCGTGAAAGTGATGCTCACATTCCGCATTCGATGACCAAACAATGTCGGATCCAACCTAATGTGGAGAAAGGAATGTCACAGACATAAAGTGAGGTATGTTGGCATGCCTGAAAATAATTTCAGTCCCAATGCGCCAAGTATCCAATTATCCAATTCCATACTTACTTTGTAATCAGACAAACAAATGGTGCAGAGACCTTCTGTTAATCTCATTTCACGATCATCTCCTTCAACGTAGATGCTGTCTGTACTTCTGGTCGGATCCAACAGACTGGCACCGTCCATCGGCAAGCCAGGTACGGGAATTCTTATGTACACAGTATCTTCCTCCCCATAAGGATTGTTTCGTTCCGACTTGCTAGTGCTATATTGCGCATGTACATGTTCCTCCTCCTCCTCCTCCTCCTCTTTTTCAGGTTTACCCTTCCCGCACGTTCCAATTTCCGCACGTTCCTCTTGCGACGTATCTGATTGATCCAATGTTACGTTATCACTGTGTTCTGAATCTACAGTAGCACTCGCTGTTGGTTCTGGTTGCGGATCAATGGGTATGTATTCGTGGGAATCATCGTCACCAGTATCACCACCGTCACCGTTATCATCATCGTCGTCTGTAGTATAAGCAGGAAAAACTCCATCCGAGGCGGCGGTGTCGGAATCGTCACTACCATCATCATGCATTGCACTTTTCACTGGATCACGATTGCCAAATTCATCATTAGTAGCTACATCAGCCGGCCGGAAAAGAGAAGGAGAAGCACCAACCCGCATTTCTTCTTTCGCTTTGTTGATATCAAAATTTGAATCCATCAATTGAGGAAAGTTCTCGACTCTCAAAATCTAAAATCAATAGGAAGGAATGCGTGGAAAAAGCAACAGAGGTCAGTCATCACGGGATGCTGTATAACTGTACAACCACACGATTGTGACCACCCCTCGTATACCAGTACAGCAAGCAGCAGCAAGCAGCAGCAACTGTTTCACTAAAAATACTCTATGTACTATATATATATATATATATATATATATATATATATATATCACGTACCATTCGGACAGGACCAAAGAGTTGAACGATTCGTGCGCGTCGTTCTTCAATATACTTTCGTCGTGCTGCTCGTGCTTCCGAATGATGATGTAAATGATGATGATGATGATTGCTCGTACCCGTGGTACTGCCACTAGTGCTGAGTTCTAGAGCATTGGTAAATTCCAATTCCATTTCCCGTCGAACACGTTCTTCAAAACAATGCATTCGAATGTAATAAAAAACGGGTACCACAAAACACAGTGACAGTACACACAAGTATAGTATCGTCATAATGGTACGACCATTGGGCGGTTCTTGCTGTTGCTGTTGTTGTTGCTCATTACTGCTGCTGCTGCTGCTGCTATTATCAGGCAAAAACACAAAGTCATCAATACTGTTGACTCCATTCACGATGCCATAATCGCTGCTTGGATTGTTGTTGTCGTTGTCGTTGTGAGATGACTGCTGTAGCTGTCGTCGCAGAAAGTATTCTGCACTGTAAAGTATCTGTAAAGCGTGTGTCATGTTGATGTTGACAGACTTTTCCCCCACTGTATGTTGTGTGTGCGTGTGTGTAGCTGCGCCTTTTGTTGTTGTTGTTGTTGTTGGTTTGGGGAGAATACCAGTGTCGTACAGTACCGTGCTGTATACTCTGTACTGTATACTGTATACTCTGTACTCTCTACGGTACAGCACACCAGTCCGTTGTTTTGGAAATGGTTTTATTACAATTATTTATATGCTGGATGGAGCTAGAGGCGCGGGAATGACAAAAGACAAAAAACCCAACCCGAAAAGAAAGACGCTGTCAAGAAAGATGATGAACGATGCCTAATAGCCTTTTTTCTTTCGCGAGAATGCTGTATCACATACGAGATCTCTAGTAGCTAGTTCGTACACAGAGTATCTTGTTTGTATGAAATAGGAAGTCAGCAGATTTTACTTCGGCCTTTTTGTCAAGTACAGTATGGTAGTAGTTATAATAATTGTTGTGCAGCTTTTCTTGGTTTGATTTGTATCACTTCATTCGTTTGTCAAGTTTCAAGTGGGTTAATAATCGTTGATGAAGGATTGTCAAAGAATAAAGAATACGCCCGAGTAGGAATGATGAGAAGCGACGACACGCTTCGATTTTTGTGCACTGGCAGCAATCATGTTTTGTTGTGATCAATTGTCAGTAGTAGCGTAGGTCACCTTTTCATCACCGTGTTACAGTACGAGTAGACCTACCGTACTACGTACTCCGGCTAGTACATTACGTACGATTATTAATTTTTAGCAAATAAATGACCAATAATAAAAGAAGCAGACGATTGCGTGAAAAATTATACAGTAATCTAATGTTGTCAAGTTTTTTTAGTCTGTCCAACCAACCAATGGAAAAATCGCTGAAATTCTTATCATAGCTACCAGGTACCTACTAGCTAGTACGGTAATATAATATTAATGTTGTTGTTATCACTGACATCCTGTACTGTACAGCATAGCCTCTAAATTTCTCTTCAAAATTTCTGTACGACAATGGCTGGCAGGCATACCTCTGCTGCCTAAAAATAAAAGTAATAACAACAAAAGACAGCAACAATTTCTTACAGCTCTCTGTTACAGATGGAAAATATGAATTGAATATGACTTGCAGCAGCAGCAGCAGCAGCAGATAATAGAAAAAACTATAGAGTACAACACCAACAACAACAACCAAAACTCTGAGCCATGAACCCACCCCCTCCACTGCGTGCTGCGTATTATGATGAATCCTATACTTCCTCTCCTACCACAGCAACATCCACTGACTACTATTCCTACGATGATACTTCCAATACATCATCATTATCTTCAGGTAGTGGTGGTGGTGGTGGTGGTGGTGGTGTCTGGAATTACTTTATGGCCGTTACAATATTTTTAATCTGTTGGTTAATTACGTTGGTATTACCCAAGGGTTTACGGAAACAAGTATTTGGGGCGCAACCACGACGATACGTGCGAAGACGATATGCTCCCTCCGAAATCGATACCCTTGGTGATGACATGTCCACGTTACAAAGTAGCAGTGTTGATGATTCCACACGAATGCAAATGGTGCAACAACGACGCATCACGGAACTGTCCGTGGCCCAATCCGGTACTGCAACAGCAGCATCAGCAGCAACAGCAGCAGCTCCTCACAAACCACCAATGCCACTACCACAACTACCACCACATAGAGCGAATGGACGACAGCAACAGCAACAGCAACACAGCCACATGATGATGATGAGGATGCGACCACCACGAAGTACCATGAGCGATTCAGAAACGGGAAGTGTCTTTGTTCGACCCAATGTCGCTCGAGGAAGTGCCAGGTCCCGAGCAAGTACTACGCGAGAAGCGACCTGGGCAGGAATTACTACTACTGCTACTACTGCTACTACTGCTACTAGTTATAGTAGTAGCCCGTACTATGATCATCGTCGAGGTGCATCTTTATCCGTTCCACCTCCCTCTCCCGCACATCCTGCCATTCCTAAATTACCGTCGTCTAAAATTCTTAACGAAACCATGCAACGTCTTCAAAATCGGGGCATTCGGTTGGTAGCGCACGGCGTGGCATCGGAATCCAAACGGGTCTGGATCAAATTGGATTCCGAAACAAGCACCCTGACATGGCAGACAGAATTTCCTCAAAAAATTCCCAATCAATTGGGAGAAATATCATTGGTCATGATGCGTGGTGCCCTGCACAAGATTGCCCTTCCCAATATTCTGTACGTCGATGTAGGAAAAAAGACCAATGCCTTGCTCAAACCCGAAAACGAGGACGTCCTGGATACTACCTGTTTTAGTCTCTTGACTCAAAATGGGTCGTTGGATTTGCAAGCCAATTCAAGGTTGGAACGTGATGCCCTCGTTTCGTGTTTTAGCATGGTCTTGGACGAGGTGCACTCGCAAGACTGGAGAACACTGTATGCAGAAAGTCCCGATACCTCGTCGGTGGCTGTGCAATCGAGCTGTATGTCGGGTAGTGATTTGCACATGGTGGAGTTCTAATAATGGAGTATTTGCGTGTGCGTGTCTCGTCGGTGATTTAGGTCACCGTCGATGGATGCGTTCTTATTGTTATTCCTGCTGCTGCTGCTGCTGCTGATGGGAGGATGCAAAGTTACACTCCCCCGGTACTTTGTCCAGGATGTACTTCATTTCTCCCCTGACAGCGTCACGGTAGTAGGAGCTATGTCGACGACGATTCTACAATAAGGCAATCCGTGCATGAATACATACATCTACAAGGATCAACATGGGGTGAAACTGTGTCAAGTGCTCGGGGTTGAGAGTTACGACTACAGGAGATAGTTGCAGCAGGGGCAGGGCTATTATTCTTAAATGCCATCATATTCGTGACTGAAGTTGAGTCTATGGGTTGAATGTATCTTCCAATCTATTGGCTGACGTACCTACAGACGAAAATCGACGGTGAATGTGGGTTAAGAATTATGCGTGCTTAACAATCTTTGACAACGCTTGATACCGGCAGCAGGGGCCTGATAATAATATCTTGAGCCTTTCTCAAGCCGATTGAAGGAGAAAAACGTGAATACGTCTGCCGTTAGTAGTTTAACTGATAGTTCTAGCAGTTTAACTCGTAGTTCCTGCAGGCACGACTTTTTGCCGACATCAAGCTCATCATCAAAGGTTCACTCTCTTTTTAAACTTTAAATTTGATTTTTATAATTCAAGTCATAGCCGATTCCATCCTTCAAAATGAAGCTCACTTATCTACTCGTTGCATCCTCTTGTCTCGCTGCCAGCGCCTTTGGCGTTACCCCCAGCCCTGCCTTGAGCAAGATCCCTGCTGGATTCCAAAAACCTGCTTTTCGCAAGGATACTGCCTCCAACAGCCCTCTCTTCCGTGATCCTACCGTCGTGCGAGGAGGAGCTGTTCCAGGATGGGCTGCCTACAACGATGCCTTGGATACAAATCCCTTGCTTGCCAAGGCATTGACTTCCCTCGTTGGATGGGCACTTGGAGATTTCCTTGCTCAGGTAGGTGCTTAGTTGTGCTGATATAATAGTAGTGGTGTAACTTAATCCCTCGCTGCAGAATTGCTCACTCGCGTCGCGTCACCTCTCCTCTATAAAAATTGCTACCGGAAATAAACAATAATTTATTAGATCTTTATCAGCGGAGGACCATTTGATATGCAGCGTTTCTTGACTCTCTCCTTCTTCGGTTTCATTTACCACGGACCCTCTGGCCATTACTTCTACAACTGGCTCGACAAGCAAATCCCAGGAACCGAAGCCAAAGATGTTGCCTTGAAGGTTGGAATTGACCAAATTATGTGGTGCCCCATCTTCATGAGTGTTTTCTTTGCTTACCTCGGATTGGTCAACGGAGACTCCCTTGCCACCATTGGAAACAAGATCAAGTCTGACCTTTTCAGTGCCTGCCAAGGATCCTGGAAGGTCTGGCCTGTCGTCCATGCCGTGAACTTCAAGTTTATTTCCACTAAGCATCGTTTGGTCTTCATCAACAGTGTCCAAGTTGCCTTCAACATGTTCCTTTCTCTCATCGGAACAAAGAAGGCGTAAACAGCTAGTGGTTGATAATCTTTTGTTTTCCTGTCACTGCCGAGTAGTTCATGTTGTATGCGCAAGCATTCGTCTGCAGATATGAATTTGCGTCTGGCACGAAAGCTAATCCTCGACGGCAGAAGAGCGTTTAAGGTGTTTCCTTTACAGTATGAATTATTTGCTGCGAGACTCTAAAGTGTAACGATACAGTTTTCAATTGGGATTTATGTAGTGTGTCTCTCGCGTAGTAGCATTATTTTATGCATATTACTAGTACAATATTTGTGAAACGGTCTATAGGACCACTCATGTCAACGTAATTTACCAATTCAAAAGGCGGTGTACGGGTATTTGAGACTGTACAAAGAAGTCCAAAGTTGTTGCCTTCGATTGCATTCTTTGCAAAAAGCATCTACTCGAGCAGAGTTTGATCACGGATTGGATGCACCAGAAGTGTTTGGAACAAGGCAATGAATGAGATAGACAATGGTGTGTTATTGCATTGCCAAGATTAAACGTTTCCACGCATTGCCAACAGCTGCAAAATTGTTTTGTTGACATTCTTTCGATTCATCAAAAGAGCACCAACAGATTTTACCAGCGCGCATCAATGCAGCCATCACCATTTTAATAATCATTCTCGTAATGATTCATTCTTTTCATACCCATTTTTCAAAATTCATCATCAGAATCCGACAAATCATTCATAATATTATTATCTTCCAAATAGTTCAAAGTACCTTTTGTATCCACAGCTTTGTTTTGTACGCTAAATTCAATTCCCTCTGTACTGCTGCTGCTGCTGCTGCTATTGCTGCTACTGAGATCTATTTCAATGGTTTCTTGTCGTTGTGCCATTGTTTTCTTCGAGGGTGCGGCTGCTGCTGCTGCAGGAAGCAGATTCTCCGTATTATGGGACGAAAAGCTATCCCTTTTTTGAATCGCAGATTGATGGGCAGCATTGTTGGTGGATGGTCGTTCGTTGGCTTTCGATATAAAAGGAGAATCCATATCGGCATTAAATTCTTCCTCTTCACTGCTGCTGCTGCTGCTGCTGCTGTCATTATTTGTCATGTCATTGTCCAAGACATCGCTCTTCTTTTGTTTCTTTGGAGCTCCTCCTCCTTTTTTGGCGAGACTGCCAATGTCTCTGGCATCTTGCTGTTCTTGACAAAATATCGTCAGTTTTTCGTGAATATCAGGATTTTTGCGAACCACCAATTTGACATCATCGGCTGTTATGGTTTGTCGTTTCGCGTGCGACGAGAAGAGTTCCAAATCTTGAGCCAATGACGTTGTTGCATAACAAAACGTCAGTTCGGCCAGAGCCTTGAGAGCGTTGGCGCTAAGGGTACTGCTGCTATTATCCTCTTCTTCTTTCTCGCAAATTCCCATGACTGCCATTTGTAACGATTTTCGCAGCTCCAAGGACCGACCATTTTCGTCGTCATCATAATTCTCTGCATTGTCATGATGATTCATATTATTATTTATTTCACGAACAATACAGTTTCGTGTTTCGTGTAAATCAATAATCAATACTCGAGTACACAGACTGAGACAACTACCACCAATAAGTGACAACAAATAATGATAAAAATAACTCCTGAGCTTTTGCAGTCGAGAAGAATCTTTCCAAATATTTGCCAGCCTCCGGCGCTTTTCTCGCTTTTCTTTATTTGCTTCGACTGGATTTAATATTATTATAATAATAATATTATTATTATTATTATTTATTATTATTATTATGGTGTTTTTTATTATGTTGTGATGCATTGTGTGATGTTGATGATGATGTCAACCATAAAAAATATCATTAACCTTATAGTATTCTCGGTGTGAGAAACGAAAGATCGACTCTCACCGCATGGTGTGTAGCTACTGGTAGACTACTACTACTTAGCTAGCTACTAGTAACTGGTAGTAGCTACTCTAGCCAGTATACTACTACTCCGGGTACTAAGTAATACTACTACTAGAGAGAGTATGTGTTATCACCATTCCCGGGATATGGAAAAATCCCGGGGCTGTGTATCCAATTTTCCGGGATATCCATATCCCGGGCTTGTTTGACGATTTAGTGA
>Ga0100380_10005457_pt1 | contig 13099 bp, 14 predicted proteins | sample CryGeymeta201504_FD_80417 | JGI IMG/M metagenome (GOLD analysis project Ga0100380, IMG submission 80417) | Groundwater microbial communities from Crystal Geyser aquifers in Utah, USA - Crystal Geyser metaG 2015-04 | ecosystem: Environmental > Aquatic > Deep subsurface > Groundwater | place... | reverse complement strand
TGCGGTGCATCATCAAATACGGCGTCCTCTCGCATTGATCCGCCCAAATGTCAGCAGGGAAGCCCCCTTTCACCCGATGCCAGGCGGGGGAAATCTGAGCAGATTCGCAGCGAAGCGAAGCCGGGGGGTATTCCAACATTCTTAAGAATGTTGGAATATGCTCGACAGGTGATCGGCGGGAGGGGAAGGTGTGGGGCGTGCAGACGACGAAGAGCGTGATTCGGAGTGCGGGATCGAGGACGCGGCGGATGGAGCGCCTGGTCAAGGGATTTGCCAATCACCGGCGGATAGAAATTCTGGAGCTTTTGGAGAAGACGTCCGAACTTTCGGTGGGCGAGATCTCCATGGAGCTGGAGATCGAGCTGAAGACGGCCAGCGAGCACATCCGGCGGTGCACCATCGCGGGGCTTCTCATGAAGCGAAGTGACGGGCGCGAGGTCCGACACAAGCTGACGCCGCGGGGAAAGAAAGTTCTCACATTCTTAAGAATGTTGGAATAAGTTCCCGAAGGAATCACGAAGAAGAGCGGATGGCAGCGGGGGGGAGAGTTTTGCCCCGTTCAGGTAAGTGAAAGATTACCAGAGGGGGAGCCACTTGGCGCGGTAGAAGACGCGGTCGCCGGGGGCGATGGGGCGGAGGATGTCGACGGGCAGGCCATCGCCTTCGAAGGGGTCGCTGTCTTCGAACCAATCAATCAAGTTTGTGGACCACTCGATCTGGTAGCCATTCTGTTTCAGGCTTGGGAACGTCAGCTGCAGGTCGCCTTCGGTGGTTGGAGCGACTTCCATGGTGAACCTCGGTGCGGCGGGGTTATACATCACCGTGCCGTGGTTGAAGATGATGCCCTCCGGTGAGCCCAGGGCGGTCGGGGCCGACCAGGTGGCCCAGTCATTGGTGGACTCGATGTAGTAGAGCGTGCTGGTGATGGCGTTGGCGTAGGTGAACCTCCATGTCGTGCCGCCGAGGTGGGTCATGGTCTCCCCTTCCTTCCATGAGCCTGTGCCGTAGAGATTGACAGTGGCGTCAGCGGTGTAGGGACCGAGGAGGGTCGGAGCGGTCGCATGAGCAAGTGAGCTCGTCGGGCGGTTAAAATACCAGAGGTGATACACGCCGTTGAGTTTGAGCACATAGGGATCGTAGGCTCCGACGCGCTGGGAGCTGTCGATGGCCGGAGCAAATATGGGAAATGCCGAACCGGTGAGCCTCATTGGGTCGGACCAGTTTCCGGCGAGATTGTCGGGATCGAGCGGATGGATTTCGTAGATCACATGCTCATTCGTTGCCCAGGGGGAGGCGCTCACTAGCACATGCAGGCTGCCGTCGTCATTTGCAAACCACTCCGGAGCCCATGTATATTGGGTGCCGCTGACCCCGGCCATGCTGACATCCCGCAGGTGGGTCCAATTGATCAGGTCCGTGGAGGTGAGGATTCGAAAGTAGGTCGCGAACCCGAGGCTGATCCCTGAGGTGTGGCAGATATACCAAGTCCCCTTGTGCTGTATGATCGAGGGATCGCGGATGATCATGCCATCCGGGCTCTGGTAAACGTGAGAGCCACCCAGCGGTGCGTAGGTGCGCCCGTCGAAAGATGTGCCCAGATAAAGCTTGGTTTGGTCGGCATTGCGAAAAGTGGAGAGCAGAAACCGTGGGGTATCCGGGTCATAGGGATCCAGGGCCGACAGCGCTGGGAGGAATCCAGCCGCGAAGGCACCGCAGATCAGAACGCGAAATTTCACTCTTTCTATTTGGCAGGAAACGAAGCCTAGCTTCAAGAAGGATTGCGCCGGGAGGGAAATTTCACTTTGCTGGCGTGCGATGCTGACACTTGCCCCCACCCTTCTGCTCCTCCTGCTGGCATGCTTGGGGCTGGGGCATCTCATTTTGTGTCGTTGGCAGACAGAAGATTGTGCGGGAGAAGGAGATTGCCGCATGGGTTTTGAAGGGCTCTGCGGGATCGGAGTCCTCTCCCATGCAAGAGGTGCTATGAATATTTTCCTGCCCAATTCCACCGTTGCGGTGTGGGTATTGGTATCTTCGGCAGTGCTGGGCCTGTTCGTGGAGGTGCGCAGCAAGCGGTCAGCAATACCCCGTCCGGTCTTTGCCACTCATGACCCTTTCCTCCCTCCAGCCGTTGTTGTCAAAATGGTCACCAGTCAGGGGGAGAACATCGGAGTGAACCAACACGGCGGATCGGGGGCGTCTGAGCCCCCGGTGACACTGTATTTTGACAGCGAGCTTCAGGTCCTACGCAACAGGCATGGCAGGGTCCAGATGTTTAAACTCGGGGAGCCCTGAGCGGGAGATCGGAAATGCCAAGGCTACACGGAGGCCAGCACCTTTTCCATTAGGCACCGGAAAGCCTCAACCGTGAAGAGACGCTGGTATCGTTCCCTCCCCGCGCGCCCCATTTTTTTCAAAAGGCGATGATCTTTGAGAAGCGTTTCGAGTTTTTCGGCGACGGCGGCGGTGTTTTTTATTGGGACCAGAAAGCCGGTTTCCCCATCGACGACGATATCGGAGCAACCTCTCCAGTCAGTCGCCACAATCGGGAGTCCGAATTGCATGGCCTCAAGCAGGACGACAGGAGAGCCCTCGGACGGGTAGAATGTGGGAAAACAGAATACACTCGCCCGGCGGTAGATGGCATATTTTTCCTCACCCACGGTTTTCCCGTGCCGCTCCAGGATTCCCTTGAGATTCAACTCCTCGACTCTGGCCTCAAGTTCACGTTCAAACGCGGCGGATTCCGCCCAGCCCACCAAAACCGGCCGGAGGGCGATGCCGCGCCGGACCAACTCGGCACAGGCATCCAGAAAAACAAAGACCCCCTTGCTATCCGAAAGCATGGCAAGAAACAGGACAACCGGCTCGGTGCGGGGATCTTCAAGCCCCAAGTCGGCGGGCGGTAAATCCGGGCACCCGCAGGGAATAACAACCGATTTTGCGCACCCGAGAAATTCTGGGTCGCGGAGACCTTCCTGAAAAAGGGCCAAACCAGAGTCGGCCCGCCCGTAAGCAGCCCTGTAGAGAATCTTTCCCCACCACGGAAGCTCCCCATAAAGGTCGGCAACTCCGGCTGCGTAAAAATGAAAAACCGTCTTATGAAACATCCATCTGGTGGCAATAAGGATCGCCACGTCCCGATAGAATGCATTTTTCTTCGGCCCGGCGGGTGGATAGTATAGCACGCGACTGCCGGTTAGAATCCTCGAATAGGCAACCCACAGAATCGTTCCGAGCAAATGGAGGATTTTTTTCCATCTGAACGCCCCTACTTCCTCGATGCTGTCCGAGAAGGCCATGCGAACATGATGCAATTTGATTTTCTCGTATTCGCCATCCAGGAGATATTGGGTCATGATGGCCTGCCCATGCACTGGCGGAGGGGTCTGGGCGACGACCAGGATATTCAGAGGCTTGATCATTTTGAATCTCCCGGCCACAGGGCACCCAGTCGATGGGCTTTGAAGGCCCTGCGGTCCTGCGTCGAGTCAAGGGTGAAGACCGCATAATCGAATGTTCGCTGTTGGTAGGCCCCATTTGCCATTTTTTTCAAACGGTGGAAGAGGGAGACTGGCATTCGGAGCCAGCGGGGAGGCGCGCCGGGCTCGTTCAACCACATGTCTTGTTCAGAGCCTGTGCCCTTGTCGATCTCGCTCATGTTGGATCCGGTAAAGGTAAACACCGATGTGGGTTGCTTCATATTTCCCATGGATACACCTGCCTCGAGCATTCCATAAACCCAAACTCCGTCGCCGATAATTTTTTTTCTTTCAGGGAAGATGTGGCCGCGGTCAATGACTGAGCGGCGGAAAAAGGTCGAGCACGTCAACGTGTTCAGGTGGCAAAGTCGTGTGTGCAGTTTATCCGGCAGGACGGTGCGCCTGTAAGACAAAGCCTTGCCTGAATCGTCGAGTAGAACGGCATCGGCAAAAAGCACATCTCTATCCGGGTTATCGAGAAACCAGGCCGCCACGCTTTGCAATGCCATGGGAAGATACTGCTCGTCACAGTTGAGGTAGGAGAGAAATTCGCCCGTTGCCTTTTTCAGGCCCCGATTGATTGCGTCATACATGCCGGCGTCCGCCTCGCAGTGGACTGCGATGCGGTAGCGGGAAATGCTGGAATGCTGAGATTCGGAAAAGCTGAAAATCAATTGACCGTTGCGGAAGAAATCAGCGCCGATCTCGCGAGCGAAGTCTTCGATTCCAGCCGTCCCGGCGTCTTGGATAATGTGCTCCACAACAATTGGTGACGTGTGGCCAGTTGCAGGTAGCGGGTTCTCGACGTCATTACTCGCCATTCGTAGTTCATCGTCCGCTTTAATTTCCCCACTCGGGACTCGAAACTCGTCATTCGCCACTCCATCTACTTGATCCCTAACGGAGGAGACGCAGAGTCGCAGCCAATCCAACTGGTTAAAGGATGGAGTGATAACGGAGATTGTCACGTTTTTCCGCCGACGATCTTCGCCGGATTTCCCGTAAGAAGTGAGTCCGGTGGGTAGGTGCCTTTAAAAACGACGCTTCCGGCGGCGACAATCGAGCGGGCACCGATCGATACGCCTTTGAGAATGATGGAGTTGGCACCAACAAAAACATCGTTTTCCAAGATAACCTGCGCCGTGCGAATGTGGGGTGCTTGCTCTTTTTCCCCGAGTCGGCGCAAATCTGGTTCGAGTGGATGAAAATCATGGTCAAAGATGCGGACGTTTCCTCCCAGGTTGACGTAACGGCCGACGGTAATCGAGGAGCGGGAGGAGAGGACACAGGCCGAACCGCCACTGTTGTCACCGAATTCGATTTGGCCATCACCGAATGTCTGCAACAAGACAGGCCCGGTCATTCCCACGCGGTTTGAGCGCCAGTCGGCGAGCAGTCGAACGCCATCCCCGAAATGGATGCTTCCGGTCGTCCGCGCCTTGAACGAGCAGCAACCGCTGGTGGCAAAATCTCGCCCAAATCGACACCCCTGCAGGCGAAGGAAAAACTTGCTGCGTAGCGTCGAAGCCGCAAAATCAGCGCGAATCCATGCAACATCCCATGCTGTGTAGAGGAGGTTTCTCCATGTGCGGTGAGATCTCATTACTACGGATTTTGCATCCTCGCAGCAATGAAATCAACAAAGAGAATTTCAGTTTTAAGGATCCTCCCCTCATTTTGCGTGCCGCCCGACATGGGATATGATTCAATCGCCGGGTGAAAATTGTGCACATCGGCCATGCTCCGTTGTTTCCCGGCCACCCGGACTTTGGCCGAATTAAATGTCATCCCGGCAGTTGGGTGGTGAATTTATGCATGGCGCAGAGCCAAGCCGGAATGGACGTTAAGCTGGTCATGCATGTCCCCGGGGCAAGCGGGTATCATCGGGATGAGTCCCTTGGATTCCCCATCCACTACATCGCGGGGCCCAGCCGTCTTAGAGCTGCAACATTTTTTTACTTTGACAGGCGACGGATTGCGAAGTTCGTGAGACGCCTTGATCCGGACATCATCCACGCGCATGGAACCGAAGATAGCTTCGTGATTGCTGCACAGGCGGTTGGAAGGCCGTATGTAGTGACCGCTCAAGGCATGTTTTCTCAGATCAACCATGTCATGCCGCCCAGGCTGGCTTCACGAGCACGGGTCGTCGAATTCGTCGAGAGACGCTCCCTTGCCCGGGCCAAGCACATCATAGCCAAGAGCGACTACGTCGCCGACTGGATCCGCTTGACCTATCCTCACCTTGCGATTCACCGTATTCCGAATACCTTCGATCCACGAATTATGGAAGTGCCGCTCGACGGGCAGCGGCAGCCGTCCAGCCTGGCTTTTGTCGGCAATATCGATCCGCGCAAGGGTCTGCATCTGCTGGCAGAAGCCCTGAAAAACCAACCGCTCGCCACCCGCCACTCGCCGCTCGTCACACTCCACATCTTCGGAAACCGTGGTTCTGGTGCGAGCGACTACGAGAAATCAACAATTAACAGTTTGCGATCAATCATAGGTGATCGCCTTGCCCTGCACGGAGTCGTTCCCGCCGCAGATCTGCCTCGCCACGTTGCCGCCTGCGAACTTCTTGTTGCGCCTTCAATTGAAGAAATGTTTGGCAACCAGGTCATCGAAGCGCTGCTCGTAGGCACCTGGCCTGTCGTCTCCTCTGGCACAGCCATGGAGGAAAATGTGCGGAAGATTGGCGCGGGGACGTTATTTAAAAACGGGAACGCATCTGACTTGGCACGCGGAATACTGGATGCTCAAGATAAAATAAAAGCCTGGAATCGCGAAGAGACCAGGCTGAGAGTGGACCAATGGCTGGGACCATCAAAAGTGGCGAGTCTCCACTTATCCCTCTATTGTAAGATTCTTGACGAGGGATGAGACGAACTCACGCCCCTTCAAGAGAGGATGCCAGAAAGTTAAGCGAAAGTCGTTGGTCCTCTTCCAATGCCCTCCAGAGTCCGGGATAATTAATCTCCTGCTCAAAGTCCAAATGATCGGGCAAGTTATTTGGATCGAGCGAGCGGTGTAAAAGCCCGTATGCCGACAGAAAATCAAAAACCTTTGTTGCCCCATCCATGCGCGGCAAAACCCAGAAGGGCCGTCGCTGAGTAATGGCGGCCATGACTCCGTGAAATGTTGTTGTGATGACGAGGCGCGCCGAGCCGATAGTTTGCAGCCACTCCTCAAGGTCCGCCTGAATCCGAATCCGCCCGCCCACGCGGTTCGAGAAACCAACGGAAATCACCTGAATCCCACGTTTGGATGCCACGCGGCGCAGCCACTGCTTTGAGGACCTCGCCAGCCCTCCATAGAGCGCGACATGATCCCAAGTAGGCTCCAAAAGCTGATGGCTGGGCAGTAACGTGGGATCGACAACGACCTGCGGGCGGTTGCTCGTCCATCCCTCGACAACATCCGCCGATGTCGCATCGCGAACTGAGATAGCATCGAAGCGTGCTAGCAGACGTTTCAATTCAGCGGCGTGTTTTGTCGCACTAATCTTGTGTCCGGTGCTCGCCGCGTAGCTGATCTTGCGAACATGATCAGGAACGAAGTCAAGGAAATAGGCGGGCGTCCACCCCCGCATCCCCTCAATGTTCCAAACCTCGTCGCTGCCGACAATGACGGCATCATAGCGGGAGGCTACATTGCGCAGATCTCCGGGGTTATGGCAGGTGGAAGACAGCTTGGTGCCTTGGCGCAGATCTCGCGAAAGTCGCCAGGCTTTGAGGAGATTGAAGGGAGCGTGGCGGCTCCGAAGGAGATGGTCTCGGTAATTTTTTTCTGCAAGCGGATGGCGAAAACCGATGACTTCAACGTCATGCCCGAGGCTTCGGACTGCTTGCGACAAGCTCAAGCATTGCCATACCGCACCGTAGTTCGTGGCGTGGTGGAAGGTGAGGATACCGACTTTCATTTTACCCAGCGGAGTCAGTATCCCTATCGCTAGTGGGAAGACATGCAGCAAAATCGTTTTCAGTTCGCGGAGCCCGGGCCTGAGCTTTAGGATCGACATTTTCCTTCAAAAACCCTCGCAACCTTTCTTTCCACCCTGCTTGGAAGAGCTCAATAACGGAGATAGAGACAATATCATTTTGTGCAAGGAACGGCTTGGCAGCCCCGCTAGCATCGAAAATAACGACATTGAGCATTGGCAATCGAAACAATTCCATCGGCAAGCCCGAATCAATCACTTGGAATTTACAAAAACACCTGGGAAGATTTGGAGTTTTAGGGTGCGCCTTCACATAGATGGAGTGGTTGTGGAATTTATCACCAACCATCTGGCACACAGCCTCCCACACTGAGTAAAACTGCTGCGCTTCTCCAGGCTGTGTAGGCCAGATCATGGGATAATCTGTGAACATTAGCATGCACTTTGCTGGGATGTCTCGCTGAAGTCGACTCATTAAATCAACAGGTTGGCTGGCAGGGGCAGGGAGAGGAGTAGTATGTCGATTCAGAAACCCATCAGAAAGCGTGTAAACAGGGGACCACGACCTCCTAACCTCTATTTCCAAGCCTGTGAGAATAGACAATAATTTGGCTTTTACGTGGCGCAATGCGCTCTTGTCAGGCATGGTCAGGTGGGACCAAGATTCTCCCCTTCCTTCATGTTTCGGGGTGTAATATGCTGTTGAAACGAGTGAAAGCCGACCTCCAATAATAACAGACGGTACCACTATGCTGGCCCCAAAAAGAATAACTTCCTGATTCTTGAGAAGGGCTTCCAGTTGCCACGATTTCTGCAATATTCTACATAAGTCAAAGATGCTCTTGTTTGGGTATTTGAGACTCCAAACCATTTCGCGAGAAATGATTTCAAGGCTTGTTTTGGGGCCGAGAAGAGGGGATAGAACCTCCGCCCATTCAGGCTTGAAGGCCACGAATAGCACTTTTCTGTTTCTATCGTGAGCGTCTTGACAAAGCGCAACGGCCTCATTCAGGGGGCCGAAACTCGCCAATAAGATTGCGGTAAGGTTCCGGTTTTCCATGGAACAAGAACTAGTCCGTCGTGGAGTCCATTATAATTACACGTGGTCCATCATAAATGGCTCAATTTGCGATACGGTGGGATCCATGTCCAACCAAGCCCTTGCGACCGCTAGGTCGAGCCCATCATCGATATCGACACCTTCACGCTTGCTAACCGGGAATTTTTTCGGGTTGGGACCATGGAAATAATGCCACTGAATCATCTTCTCGCGAGGCGCAAGAAGAATGCCATCAGTGACAAAATAGAGGGAGGGAAGTTGCTGGGACGGAACATGTCCTTTTCCCAGCTTGTAGTTGATGGGACCGTCGTCATTCCAAAGGTATCTCTTGAATACTTCGACCGACATCAGAGAATCATGCCCATCATTCAATCCTTGAAAATAGGCGGAAATGGCATCCCGATAAAGTTTAGGTCCCACCAAAGGCGATGTGCAGGTCGCCCAGAGGATATCGGTCCCCTCGACATTTTCGCAAATATGACGCACGACTTCACCGAACGTTTTTGTTTGTTCGTCGCAGTATTCAATGGCTCGCTTGTGAGTTTTGGCTCCAGCAGCTTTTGCGATGGCAAGCATCTTGTCAGAGTCAGAGGAGACCACAATCCGTGAGATTTCTTTGACCTTCTTGAGCTGCTCGATTTTGTAGTCGAGAAGGTTGGTGCCCGCAAATGGAGCGATATTTTTATTTCTCAGGCGGCGGCTTCCTGCACGTACTGGAATAATGGCGGTAATGGCGGTGTTAGTATTCATTTTTTAGGTTGGAAATATTTTTGTTTGTCTTCTATTTGATCAGTGCTTGACTCGGAAGAGAAATGTTGATTGACAAAGATTCGATCCATTGTGGAAGAACCGCCTCGTGACTGAGATGGCGAATAGCAAATTCGCGCGCGTTCCCACTCATCTCATGATAGAGCGGGTCGTCACTTACCAACTTCAGCAAGGCTGCGGTCCAGTCCTCATCTGTTGCAGGCAAAAAGCCGTTAAAGCCGGGCTTGATTAGGCGGGTATTGATGCCAACGGGTGAGGCAATGACAGGAACACCACTCGCCAAGTAGACTTTTACCTTGTAATTTCCTTTACAGGAATCATACAGAGAAGTTCCTACTGGATCCAATCCAGCTCGAGATGCAGAGAGGGCCTTAGCTTCCCCTTCACGAGAAAAAGGTGACCATCGCCATGGCAGAGGAAGCTCTATATCCGGACGTTTACTATCCCCATAGAGAAGAAGGTCGAATGGCACTGAATTATATGCTAATTCCAAAGATCTGGCTATTTCATAAATGTGCTTTGCATTGCCCCTGCGCCCGTTCCACACAACTTTTTTTGCATGAAAAGAATTGCTTTGTATTAATTCAAATGCATTCACATCCAAAACCTCCTCGAAAACCTCCACTCTCGCGCCAGGAAACTCACTCAAGATGCGCTGTTGTAGCTCTCGTGTAGGAACAGCAACCAGATCCGCAATTCTAATTCGTTCCAGTGCTGTGTTCCGCAGTTGTGGAACAGAAAACCAGTCATCCAGTAAATTAAAAATGTATTTGTGACCTAGCCATTTAATACGTTTTTCAAAAGTAATATCGCCAGCTGGAGCGCCTACACACCAGCAGATCGAGCCTGCAGGAAGCTCTGTCAATTTGCTTAACAGAAACCTCTTGAGCAAGATACCGGAAAGTTTGCGGACAAAAGGAGTCATGATTGCTAATCTACCTGGTAGTTTATCCCAGGTAGGGTGCCCAACTACCAACTGCGCAGGGTACCCGTATTCTTGAAAAAAAAGTACCGTTTTGAGCCAGGATTCCGTGCTCTGTGCCGTGAACTTTGATTTAAAAAAAACAAGCATTAGAAATGAGATTATGATTTTTTGCTCCACCCGGATGGAAAGATTGAAGGCTGAGCATTGGTAATGACCGCTTCGAGAATTTCAGAGGATCGCCGGCCGTATTCTTCCAATGAAAGTTTTCCAGATATTTTCGAGGCCTCGTTTCGAGTTCTTGCTACTGTGTCAGGATTTTGTATGCAATATTCAATCCGTTCTGCTAGGGCATCGGCACTTTGGGCTGACACCAGCCAGCCATTTACTTCGTGCTGAATATAGTCACCAAGGCCAGTGGCCAAAGTAACAATTGGAGCAAGACCTGCAGCCATTGCCTCGATTCCCGAGCGTGCAAGACCCTCTAAAAGTGACGGCAGCACATAGACATGGCCCAGAGCATAGATTTTTGTAAGTTCCTCGTGTGTCTTCTGGCCTAGCATTCGGACGGATGGTTGTAGTGGAGAAAATATTTCAACAATATCCATGTTGCCCGATCCGCAGATCCATAGTTCCGCATTCTTAGGTTGAAGCATTTTCCAGGCCTCAAGTAAATACTGAATCCCTTTCCGTGGCTGGATCGATGCGGTGTAGACAAAAACCATTGGACCGTCGAGATTCAGATCATTGTGGCACACCTTGTTCCAGAGTGTCGTGTTGACTCCGTAAGGATTCACAAGAATTTTTTCGGACGGGAATCCCCGCTCCAAATAAGAGTTCCTGACCTGAGTGCTGCCGCCAACTATATAATCCGCGAGTTCGTATTCCTTCTCCGCCAGTCGCGTCGTCTGGGCTACATAATATTCCGGGTAGGGTATGCCCCAATTCTTGTGCTCCTTGATCAGCATCTCCAAGGACTTACGCTTATGCACACCAGCACTGTCTGCGATAACTGGAAGTCTCATGCGTTTAGCCCTTTTGAAAAGTCTATGGCTTACTCCGCATAAGCCCCAAACGGCTTTGGTGCTTTTTAAGTGAAATGGGGCAAGGCGAGTGAAGACGTCCATTGCAGAATATTGAATGCCGATGGTTCTTGCTTTTGCCCCAACATACATCAGAAGAAAAGCGAGAAATACCATTTTATGCCTTGCAGCGCCCTGCATCGATCGGCAAGTTCCAATCGAAGCAACAGAATGGCCAGAATTCGCAAGACCATAAGCCAGTTCTCGAAAATGCAATATATTGAAACAAGAAAGGGTTACATCATAGGGTTTCTTCATATTTCTGTAATGCCTTAAACCGCGCACTTCCATGTCGAGAGGGCTGAAGAAGTTAGGTGAACTCACATTTTGCAGGAAATCTTGGGGAGTACTTTTTAATGCGTACTGCAAGGTGTGGAAAGTCGGGTCGTTCTTGATACTGGTGGGTAAAGTATACGGCAAATTACCCGTGCAGAAATTGCTAGCAGAGATACTGGCAAAGATAAATATGCAGAATTGAATGGGGCAATATAGCTGGGAAGAATTCTCCAAACCAATGGGTTCATATTATTGGGAAATTGGCAGCAAAACAACTTGCATTGGATATAGTCACAAAAAGCCACCGCTTCTTGTTTTGTAGGGGCCGAAACGGGTGCGCTTGTGGCAACGAGAGTGATGAACGAGCAATTCATGGGATTATTTGAGCGAATGGCGGAGTTTTCTGAGTCCCATTCTTGCGGTTCGAGCAAGGCAAAATAAGCTTCGTTTCCACGCAGGGCCCTGAAACCACGCCTGGGCCTCGCTTTGAAGTGGCCCGTTGATGAATTCCACCCATTGGCCGAGAATAGTTTCTACGGAACAATCTTTCATGCGTTGTCGACCGTTTTCAATCATAGCTTGACGAAGGACTGGGTTATCTCGGAGCTTAATGAGTGCTGCCAACGCTTGATCGGCAGTCTCCACTTCAATGTAATCGAGTTCTGATTTGCGGTAATCGCGAAATCCTGGTTCCGGCCCCAGAATCGCCGGAACACCAGCCCTCCAAGCATTCCATAGCTTTGAAGGGGGTTTCTGAAGAATTTGTTGCTCGACAGGTCGGACAGCTAAAATACAGTCAGTCTGGGAGTAATCTCCCATGCGATCGGAGCGCTCTACAATTCGAAAAAATAAGCCTTCTCTGTCAAGCATTTGATCCCACTCTTGAGTTTGGAAGACTGCCATTAAATTCTTGGGTGCCCCAGCGTAAACAATGTTTTCAAACATATTTGATCGTTTGAAGTCTCTAGGAACTAGACTTAGCTCAGTTGGGAAATGCAGAATATGCCTCAGCCCAGGGAGAAGTAATTTATCGTAAAGCGAAAGCCCTGCGCTTGCAAGCATTTTAGTGTTAGAAACAATATGTGCTTGAGCATAGTCGCACCGCATATGATCAATTTGCCAACAGACAATATATAGACGTTTCCAATACGAAGGCCTGCTCTTAGGGAGGTTTCTTGAATGTGCAATAACAATTCCTTGTTGAGGCCAGGTGTCGATCGGTTTGACACTTACGCCCAACTGTTTCAATCCGACCATTGTTGAATACACGGCACCTTCGGATGATCCACCCGCTTGTGACCAATTTCCATTGAGCGTATCAGGAAGATCTTTGTCCAAATAATCAGCGGGCAAGAGAAAATATAGTGGATTAGATAGATTCATTTTGCAGATAGATTTGTCGGCCACGCAAAACGCAGTCATCTGTCCAGAAGTATTGCCATTGGGCAAATCTGCCCGCCATAATAAGACTCCCTAATTCTTCTTGAATTGACTGCGACCAATCTGGAGAGGCCTCCAAATCTTGAACTTCGCGTTTGAGGCCAAAACCTGCCAAACCATCCCAGATTATTT
>Ga0100380_10005440_pt1 | contig 13124 bp, 9 predicted proteins | sample CryGeymeta201504_FD_80417 | JGI IMG/M metagenome (GOLD analysis project Ga0100380, IMG submission 80417) | Groundwater microbial communities from Crystal Geyser aquifers in Utah, USA - Crystal Geyser metaG 2015-04 | ecosystem: Environmental > Aquatic > Deep subsurface > Groundwater | place: USA... | reverse complement strand
GGGGTCTCTCCGGTGTACTTGACCAGCTCCGTGAAGGCCTCGCCGTTTGGGATGGCGGCAACATCGCCAGCGCTCATGCCTTTTTCTTCGAGCATGACTCGGGAGAAGTTGTCCTTGGACGCGTAGATGCCATAGAGCATCGGTCCGAATTTGCCCTCCAAGGTCCAGCCGATGGCCAACGGAATCTGAGAGAAGCCCAGGTACATGGCCTTCTTGTCGGCCGGCGCAAAGTTGCCAATGAATTCGCTGAACTTCGGGCTCGAGAGCATCTCGCCGACGCTGAAGATCAAGATGGCGCCGACAGACACCCAACCTGCGCTGGAGTAGCCCGAGAGGAAGAGAGCCACGGTCGCCAAGAGGGTTCCGATGACCATACTGGTGGTCGCCCGGAAGCGCCCACCGATGTAGGCGAAAATGAAGCAGGTCAGCATGATCAGACCGGCGTTGAGGTTGAGCATTCCCTCAGGCAGAATGTGCGTCCCGTCGTCGCTCATGACGATGAAGAACTTGATGAAAGCACTGTCGGTGCCGCCCGAGCCGAAGAGGGTCTTGACGATGTCCGAGGTGTCGACCCAGTCGTCGATGTGGGCAGGCAGCACGTCGAAGAGAGCGTTGAACATGAACCAGAAGCCCGAGAAGATCGCCAGGTAGACCCAGACGTGGGGCTTGGCCAGCTCATGCAGAGACTCGGAGACGAGGCTTTCTCTCGAGAGCGTGCCATCCTTGTAGGCTTTGGCACGCTCCAAACGCTCGGCCTTGCCAGGCTCTTTGTAGGCGAGAAGCAGGAAGAAGTTGAGGCAGATGATGCCGGCGCAGGCAAAGAAGACGTTGCTCCAATCCATTTTGCGCATGAAGCCAGCGACCAACGGCCCCATGAATCCGCCGATGTTGACGGTCTGGTAGAAGATTCCCCAAGCCATGGAGCTGTTCTCGGGTTTGGTCGCGTTGACCAAGGTCCCCTGAATACCCGGCTTGAAAATGGCGGTTCCTGTGGCCAGAAGCATGGCGCCGGCGAAGAACCCCCAATAGCTCGGAAAAAATGCCATCACGAGGTACGCGCAGATCTTGACGACCGTGGAGACGAAGAGGGTCTCCTTGTAACCGTAGCGATCCGAGAGCCCACCAGTCACCACGGGCAGCAGGGATTGAATGAAGGCCCAGACCATGAGAACGGTCCCGAACTCATCCATCGTGATTCCGAGTCCGCCGTTCGACACGGGATCCTTGGCGTAGAGCGTGGCCACGGCTTTGACCCCGTAGAAGGCCAGCCGTTCCACCATCTCCATGGCGCCACAGATCCAGAACACGTAGCCCAAGGTCACGATTGCCGCGGTAAATCCGAGCTGCTTGACGTTGACGACCGCCAAACCCTGTTCGCTGTCTTTCCTCTTCTCGCTCACTCTCCCCCCTCAATCCGTGTGGTCGGACACGGCGGAGCCAGTCCAATCAACGCAACTTCTCGGCGGCGACTCGCGCCGACCACGACTCGAACCGACGAAAAGCGCGCCATCATCGGCTCTGGAGGGACGCCTGTCCAGCGGCCTGGCGCGGAGCGCCTCGCTGCGCGGTGTCGACCTTCGGCGACCCTGAAGCTACGCCTTGAAGAGCGATTTGAGGAGCCCGCCCTTCTTGTCGTCCCCGGCTTCCATGCGGGCCTTGACCAGGCGCAGCGCGCGTCGCACCTCGTGGTTCTCGGCGTTTTCCCGCTCCGCGACCTTCAGGTATTTTTCCGCCTTGGCCAGGTCGCCTTGGTTCATTTCGATGATGCCGAGGAAGAACGAGGCCGCCTCGACACCGCCCGTGAGCCGCTTGGCTTGTTTCAATTCGGCGCGGGTTCGATCGAGGTTCGATGGATGCAGGAGAAACGAGGCCCAGGCAAAATAGGCTTGGTACCTCCCGTTGTCTTCTCTGCCGACCACCGCGTACTTGAAGTGTTCACGCGCCGCGTTGATGGCCTTGCTTTGCAGGCAGAGCAGGCCTTGTCGGAAGTGGTCTTCGGAGGTCTGGGCGATGGCCAGCGACGAGCTGGAGATGCTTTGAACAGGGCGAGGTCTGGGCCGCTCTGGGGCGGATGGCTCCGGCGCGGGCGCTTCCGGCGCGGGCGCTTCCGGCGCGGCCGCTTCCGGCGCGGCCGCCCCAAGCTGCATCGGGACACGGTGTCGGGTCTGCAGGGGGCCTTTGGGAACCGTGGCTTTGTAGGCCTTAGGGCCGAGGTCTCGGGGCGTGGGTTCGAGCTCGGGCGAGTTCTTCTTGGCGCTCCGTACCTGCGGGGAGCGAGGAGCCAGCTCGTGGCTCGCCGTCGTAGGTTCAGCGACCGGGGCGCCGACGTGGCGGCGCTCGGCATAGGCCAGCTGCTCCAAGACCGTGTTCAAGCTCAGAGCCTCGGAATCGAAGGCCTTCTGGCGATCTCGGGTGGGGTCCTTGGTCTTTTCGCTCACCAAGAGCTGGTCCAACACATCCTTGAGGGCGCCATAGACCCGGCTCATGGCCGCCACGACGTCTGGGTGCTGAGGGCCATTCGCGCGATTGGGCCCATACTGCTCTTCGAGCGCCTGATAGGCCTTGATGATTAGCTTGCGACCACAGCCCTCCCAGAGATCAAAGGCCTCGTAGGGATCTCCAGAGGCCAGCTCGCCGAGCTTCACCTCCCAATCCGCCATCAAGGAGTGTTCCGCTCGCGTCAGTCCACTCTCCTCGCGCGGGAACCGACCGCTGTTGTCCTGCCGCTCCGGCGCTCCGGTCTCTTCGGTCTCTTGCGCCATGAGGAGCACATAGCTGTCTCGCAAGGCCGTCTCGACGAGCTGAGCGGTCACCCAGATCGGAGCCGGCACATTGGCTGGGCTGTTTGGCAAGCGAGCGCGAAGCGTGGAGTACGCCAGTCTCACTGCTTGGCGTCCGCAACCCGCATAGAGATTGAAGACCTCATAAGCGTCCTTCTGTAGGATCGTCTTGAGGGTCGTCTCCAAACCCAGCAGGTCCTTTGCCAGGGCTGGGTCGAGTCGGTTGATCTGGGCTGCCGTGTAGTTCTGGCGCCGAAACCCGCTATCCTCCCCAATCGAGGAGTGGGGCAGCTCCGAGATGTGCCCCCCACCGACGCCTTCGAGGCGATGATGCAGTTTGTAGGAGAGCCCAACCGGCACGCTCGCCGCCTTGTCCAAGATCGTCACCAGGTCGGTGCTCAGGCAGAAGTTCAGCGAGACCAACATGCTGTGGATGTTGATGGCGCCGTCCCGCAACAGGTCAGCGAGGCTCTTCTCGCCTTTGCAGAGGCGAGCGACCTCTGCGGCCTGGCCGAGCTTCTTGATCTCCTTCAAGCGTACGAAGAAGAGCGTGGTGTGGGCCAAGAATCCTTGCTCGAAGAGCGCCAGCCGTTCGAGTGCGGCGTTCATCGAGACGTGCTGTAAGCCCTCGAAAAGGTAGTAGTAGAGCGGGACCAGCTGACCCCCGGCGAGCCGCTCCCAGGTGAAGGTGTACTCGCCATCGGTCCACGCGAAGGCCGCTTGCAGCGCTTTGAGGGTGCGCGGATCCTTTTGGTCCGCGAGCAGGCCTCCGTTGCTGAACTGCGCCTGATGCACCTTCGGCCCGTTGCGCAGCGAAAGCACGCCGGTGCGGCGCTGCATCGCGAGGAAATACAGGAGGCGCGCCAGCGGCACGTCCCGCAGGGAGCCGCTCGACAGGCTCGGCATGGTCACGACGACGCGTGTTCCGCGGTCGTCTTCGACCAAACGTTCAAGGTCCACCCAGCTCGACACTGACTCGGGCTGAGAGAGCGGGCGTAAGTCCTCGGGGATCGCCGCGCTCGGAGCCGACCCGAAGTCCACCTCGGGAAGCAAGTCAGCCAACACCTGCAGGACGTCATCGCGCTCTTGCGGCAGCTCGAGGTGCGCGGCATAGCGACAGAAAGTCTTGAGAAACTCGACCTCCCCCGCGACGGAATGGCCGTAGACCAGGATCGACGGCGCCCCGAGGCTCTCGATGACCTTGTTGGCGTTCGAGACCGTCTCTAGACCCCCAGAGGCGAGCGCCTCGAAACCCACGACAACGAGGCCCGGGATGAGGATACGTCCAAGCAGCAGCTCCTCTGCCTCCTGCCACTCGTTGAGCACGTGGCAGGTGCAACCGGCGTCTACAAACAACGACTCGAAGAACGCGACGCGCTCCACGCTCAAATCGACGATGACAATCTGTGTCTCTAGTGAGCTCAACGCGGCCCCCGAAATCCGAAACTCACTCTGCGATCCGATGCAGACTAGCAAGCCCCTCGCACTTCGCCAATTTGTTCTTCAAAGTGATTTCTTCCAGCAGGCCAAATTCGCACCAAAGCGCCAAGCTCGGGCCATCGGATTTCGCTCGCTTCCCGGCACTGAGGAGGCCCGAAGCGAGCCGCCTCGCATCCCTGCGCTCGCGAGCGATGCCCAAGCCGGCGTTTGGGTCTTGCGAGTGCAGAGACCGAGACGTTGCAGTTCCTTTTGACCTACTCCAAAGTGCGCAACGTGGGCGCATCGTATTGACCGAGCCCTCACCAAACCGCTCGTCACAGCACCGGACCCCCCGCAGGAGCAGGACCATGAGCCATCCACCGAAGAGCCCTGTCAGGAAGAACCCGCTTGGCAACGAGGCGATGTTGAGGTTGGAAACCGACCTCGTCGGTCCGGTACGACGCGGGGCGCGCAAGGCGGGGGTCACGGTCGGCAAAGGCCTGGCTGTGACGCTGCTCTTCTTCGCGCTGCTGATGCTCTCGGGCGGCTTTGCATTCAAGCTCGGCGCCGAGGGGATCCTCGACGCCATCGGTCTGGTCATGATCGTCTTGGGCTCAATGGGCTCCGCAGTGGGTGGCACCTCTTTGCTCGCCTTGGGACGCTACCGCAAGGCCGCAGAGAACAAGGAGATCGTCTCCCACCTTCACCAAATGATGACAGCCCGCGGCGAGGTCGCGGCTGACGAGGTGGCCCGCAACCTGAGGGTGGACGTGCAGGCGGTTGAGGCTGCGGCCCGCACTCTGGAGGGCCGAGGGCTGCTGGAGCGAGACGTGCGTTTGCAGCGCGGTGTAGAGGTCTATCGGCCGTTGGGGTGGAAGGGGACCACCAACAACCCGGCGCTCGACGACCCAAAACACCACTCAGAACGCCGCGAATTGGAGGGGTTCGAACAACGTCTCGCAGAAGAAGGGGTGGTCACGCACTCGGTCGACGAGACGGTCGAGGAAGAGGAGGAGTTGGACGTATGAGCAGCGAGAAAGTGAGGACGGGTCTGTGGATGTGCGTGGTCTTGATGGTGTGCGCCCTCCCGCGTACACAGCTCGCCGCAAAACCCTATCCCAGCGAAGTGCGTGAGTCGTTTCTCAAGGGCTGCGCCGAACAGAGCTCGAAGGCCCATTGCGACTGCGTGCTCGCTCGACTCGAAGCGGAGGTGCCGCTGGGCAAGCTCGTCGACGGCAGCCTCGAGGACGCGACGATCGACGGCTTCATCAGCGACTGCCTCGCGAAAGTCGAGACGGCGGAGTGGCCACGAGAGATGGCGACCGCGTTCATGGAGGAGTGCGGGCAGAGCTCCGAAGAGCCCGTCTGCACCTGTGTGATGAACACGTTGAAGGCGGAGCTTCCTGCTCGCGTCCTCATGTCCGATGGTGTCCCCGAGGGCCGTCTCGAGGAGCTGGTCACGGCGTGTGGGCAGGAACTCAGCCCCGCCGAGCCGTTGCCCGAGCCCTCGAGCGAGGGGGTCGAAGGGCCTGTGGTCGAGCCCGAATCCCCCTAGACAGCCACAGCACTTTTCGGACGGCTGGAGAATAGTTTCGCTTTTCTGCTTGGCGTGGCGTTTCTCCACACGGCAGGCCGAGACGCCACGTTTTCGCGGGGAATTCGTCGTGTGCGGGGTGCGGGGAGGACAGCGACGCGAATATTGCTCGATGACGGAGTGTATGTGCGCAGAAATCCTTACGATATTAACCTCTAGCGGTGTATTCGAGAACGCCGGTTTGGCGTGTCAGAGCCGCGGGGGTTCTTGCGACGAAGCGCAAATAATGCGTCGCTTTAATTGAAATTTTAGGGGGGAAAGGCGTATTCTGGTGCGGACGGAGGTCACACTTTGAGCACGATGCCGGACATCTACGAGTACTTGAACTATCGCAAGTACTTGGAGGACTACTACGAAGCCGCAAAGACGCAGAACCCAGCGTTTTCGTACCGGTATTTTTCTAGACGTGCGGGCTACTCCTCGCCAAACTTCCTCAAGTTGATCATCAAGGGCGAGCGCAACCTGGGCGACGAGAGCATTCCGCGCTTCGCTAAGGCTCTCGGGCTCAAGGGGGACGAACGGCGCTTTTTCCGCAACCTCGTAGACTTCGAGCAGGCCAAGACCGCCGAGGACAAGAACACCGCCTACGAGAAAGTCGCGGCGAGCACTCGCTTTCGACAGGCTCGACGCATCGATCACGACCTCTTTTCCTACCTCTCGAACTGGTACTACCCGGCGATTCGAGAAATGTCGGCCCGCGCCGACTTCCATGACGATCCGGTGTGGATCGCGGGTGAGTTGCTGCCAGCGATCACGCCCGAGGAAGCCGCCAGGGCGCTCGAGGTGCTGTTCGACCTCCAGCTGCTGGTCCGTGGCGAAGAGGGCCGCATCCATCGCGGCGACCCAAGCCTGACCACCGGGCACGAGGTGCAAGCGCTGGCCGTCGGAAACTACCACCGTCAGATGCTCAATCAGGCGAGCACCTCGATCTCGCGCATCCCCTCGCAGCAGAGGGACATCAGCGCCTTGACGGTCTGTATCGATGGCGCGACCCGCCGAGAGGTCAAAGACCGAATCCACGATTTTAGAGAGCGGCTCCTAGACCTATGCGACCGTGTCGAGATCCCTAATCGAGTTTATCAACTCAACATCCAGTTCTTCCCGCTCACTGGGCCGGACGAGCCCGCTGATGACGAGGACGACGGAGAATGAAGACGATGATCAACCACATGAGAAACCTTGGCCTGCTCATCGTAGCATTGGCCATCTCGAACGTGAGCAGCTGCGCCGGTACGGATGTGGGCAACCCGACCATGACGAACCTGCAGTTCTCCAGCTACTCGACGCAGTCCACGGCGCTGAAGTTGAACACGGGCGTCACCATCGAGGAGGTCTGGCTCGTGCTCTCCCTCGCCGAGCTGCGCCAGGCGGAGCTCTGCAACGCCATGGGAGATGAGCAATACCTTGGACCTTTCATCGTAGAGGTCGTGAGCGGGCGGGAGTATCCAACCCCGATCCTCACCAGCATCCATCGCTCGTTCTGTCAAATGAGACTAGACTTCGTCGCCCTCGGCGCGGCGGACCAAACGGCAGACATCCCGAGAGAGCTCGTCGGCAACACCGTCTTCGTCAAAGGAACCCGAGGAGACGGCCAGCCCTTCACCCTCTCGTTCGCCGCCCAAGACCAAGACCTCCAGTTCCAGGCGCTCGGCGCCGACTTCCGGCTGAGTGACGACGAGCACAACCTCTTCGTCGGCTTCGATGCCACCACCTGGTTCCCCGATGCGATGAGCATCGAGCGGCTCAACACCACACCAGTGGATGAGCTCGCCATCACCATGGAGACCAACATCGATCTGGTGAGTCAGTTCGAGTTCAACTTCAAGCACTCAGCTGGACTCTTCGACGATGTCGATGACGACGCGATCCTCAACGAATTCGAGATTCTCAGACCCATCGCCGTCGTGAAGTGAGGATCCCAGTGCCTGACCCTCGCGTGGGGGCAGCGAACAGAACACAAGAGCAGGCGTCCCAAGCGACCGCTGGTGTCCCTGCGCAGAGGAAAAATGAAGAAATTCTACGTTGTGGCCGTGGTAGTGTCGGCGTTCTCCTTCCTGTCGTGTGGCGAAGACGCGGCTCCGGGCGTGCAAGTCGTAAAGGGGCCTGGTGACCAAGTCGCCTACGACACAGGCTCCGACGTAGTCGTCGTCGATGGCACGACCTATGTTGTGACCGGCGACCCAGGCACTGACTGCGTCGAGATCGCGGGGGCGTGCGTCGACCTCAGCAAGGCGAAGAGAGACTGCGGCGAGGGCTCCCAGGTCGACGTCATCGTGGTCGATGGGGTCGTCGAGTCCGTCATCTGCTACCCACCCAAGGACTCCGGCACGCCCATCGAAGAGGTCACGCCAGCGACCGATGGGACCATCACCATCCCGCAGAACGACTCCGGCGCGGTGATCACCTTCGGGGAGGCCACTGATGGCGTGCCCGTCGAGGGAGACGTCACGTTGGACGCCGAGCGCACCGTGCTCTATGGCAACGGCATCGGTAAGACCATTCTGGCCGATAACCTGACTGTCGCCTCAAACAACTCTCAAATCCGCGGCCTCACGGTCAAAGGAAATGTGACGTTCACCGAGAACTCCAACAACTCAGCCATGACTTTCTGCGAGATTCAAGGCAACTTGCAGGTGCACTCCAACAGCTTTACCGCCGCGGATTGCCAGGTCTTCGGTGACGTCAGCATCTCGGGCAACAACGCCGTGCTGGCCAACATTGGTGTCGGCGGCAATTGGGATGTCAGCGGCTCCGGAGCTCTCTGCGACGGCTGTTACTCCTTCCAGGATGCGGACAAGAATTTCGTGGTCGCAGACGGCGAGGTCGGAGAGCTGCTCACCTGCAGCAATTAGGGCGAGGCAAAGCAAGAAACTCGGAATTCTCTGAAGAGGGCATAGGCTTGAGAGAATGGGGGGGCGCAGACCCGAGGTGGCGAGGCAACACCCCAAAAGTCGAGCAGTGCAGGGCCGGCAACAGACGAGGGGCGCATGAGGAAACTGGTCAAGCACCGAACGCTTCTCATGGCTGTCCTCCCTCTCGCGCTGTTGGCCTGGTCTTGCGGTGGCACGAAGCCGAGTGTCCCGGTCGAGACCCTGCTGCCCTTGGGGCAGCTGCAGCTCGAATGTGACGCCAGTAACCCTGCGGCCTGTTTCATGCTGGCGACCCGTTACTACAACGGCGAGGACGTCGAACGGGACCATGTCCGCGCACGCCAGCTCTTCAAAGACAACTGCGACCAGAACGAGCCGTTGAGCTGCACCAACCTGGCCATGATGTACCAAGGAGGGGAGGGCGGAAACGTCGACATCAACGGGGCTTTCGACAGCTTCCAAAGAGCCTGCGATCTCGACGAGGCTTTGGCCTGTTTCAACCTCGCCGAGCGCTACTCCACCGGCGATGTTGGTAACCCGGCTCAGGCGCTGTTGCTCTATGAGCGCGCTTGCCAACTCGAGAGCGCCGAAGCGTGCTACCGCGCAGGACGCCTGAACGCCAGAGGGGAATTGGTCGAGGCCGACCTCGTGCGAGCCAGCCAGTTCTTCGACGCGGGTTGCCAGCTCGACGAACGCCAAAGTTGCCACGCGCTGGGGATGCTCTACGAGATTGGCAAGGGCGTGGAGGCCAACGTCGACAAAGCCATCGACTATTACGAGCGCGCTTGCCAGCTCGAGGCGCCGTTTTCCTGTTCTCAGGCCGCTGGGCTCCTCGACGCCAACTACGGCGCCGCTGTGGTGTCGCGGGTCGTCTCACTCCTCGAGCGCGGGTGTGAGACCGACTCCGTGGACATCTGCTTTCAGCTCGGTGTCGTCTACCTGATCGACCTCGGAACACCGAACGACGTGGCTCGTGCCGCGATGTTGTTCGAACACAGCTGCGACGGCGGCCACGCCAAGGCGTGCTCCAGTCTCGGTGTGATGTACGAGAAAGGAATCGGGCTGAAGGCTTCCGTCAGCTCGGCCGTCACCTACTTCGAAAAAGCGTGCTCCATCGGTGACCCCAACGCCTGTGCTTTTGCGGGATACGTGCTCATGGACGGGAGCCCGTCGGCCAAGGACCAGATCATCGCTGCAGACCTCCTCGAGCGGGCCTGCGCCGGGGATGTCGCCATCGCCTGTGTCGCCCTGGTCGAGGTGCTGGTCGAGCTCGAGCGCCCAGGGGAAGCCGACCTGGCTCGTCAGCGCGCCTGCGCATTGGGGCTCTCTGAGAACTGCACTCCGTGAGCCGCGCCTTGGCGCTTGGTCTCGAGCACACGGCGAGCGGTGCCTCACGGCCTTTGCCTTGACCCAACGAAAGCCTATAGTGCCCAGACCCTCGCCACCCACCTTCAGCACTCGATTCGGCTGGCCTGCATGAAGACCGTCGAAATCTTCTTCTACCTCGATTTCTCCGACGCCAGCTCGTACCTGGCGGCGGTCGGCCTGCGTCGGCTCACCGAGGAGGTTCCCGTTCAAGTGACGTTGGTCCCAGTGGATACCACGACGCTGACCGCCCGAGCCGGGGAACCAGGGGTCAAACGCGAGGCGTTGGGTAAGGCCTATCGCCAAAAGGACATCGAACGCTTCGCAAGGCAACTTGGGGTGCCCATTCGTTGGCCAGAGGGCTCACTCCTCAGTGGCTTGGCGTTGAGAGTGTTGGCACGGGTGAGCGAGCAATCTCCGCAGCTCTCGCTTCCTCTGGCGCTGGCCATCTTCGAGACGATCTGGAGCCGCAACGGGACCTTGTCAGAACAGTCTCTTCGGGAGTGTCTAGAGGCGGTCGGCATCTCCTCAGATAACATCATCGAGAAAGCCAACGAGCCAGACGCGTTCCAGATCCTCGACGTCGCTCTGTCAGCGGCCTTGGTCAATGGGGTCTTCGACATCCCGACGATTCGAGTGGGGAGCGAGCTCTTCGTGGGCTTCGATCGCGTCGAGTTCGTCCGGCGTGCGGCCTTGACCGAGCTGTTGCGGGCCCGTGGCCAAGAGCGACTCATCGCCGCCGTAGTCGACCTCCTCCTGCAGCTCGAACCCAGTCGCAGGAGCCACTTCGTGGAGAAACTGGAAGACTCCGACGGGGCCGACGCCGGCGAGGGCCGGCCCACGGGTCGCGACGCCCGCTTTGACGCCGTGACGAGCAACGTGCGCACGTGGTCGATCAACCCTCGTCCGCGTTTGCCCATTGCTGCGCCGGCTGGGCCTATCAAGCTAAGGGTTTCCCGGACCCTGAGCAGCGAGGCGCATGGCGGCGAGGAACTGCTCTTGCGGTTGCTCACCGGGTGCCCGCCTGAGCATGGTGTCCTGCATGGGCCGGCGCCCATGGTCATCAACGATTTGAGTCGCTTGCGACACTCTCTGATTCGGGCCCCTAAAGGGGCATCGGGCCTGGTGGGCGTCGCCCACACCGGGGGCCGACGAACGGTCATTTACGTCTCGCCGTCCAGCGAGGAGAGTCCCGGTCATATTCGCACGCAAATGGCAGACATTCAGCCGGATGGAGAGGTGCTGAGCCACGTGCTGTCGAGCGGCCGGGTGGCGTACCTCGACGGTCCACTGGCCTTCGATCCCAACGTTCACCGCAAGGCCGCCCTGGGTGGGGCGCATGTGCTGGTCCTCAACGGCGCGCCGGCGAAGCTGGTGAGCGCCGCGGCGTCGGCCATCCGTTGTGCCCGGTGGGTCGTGTGCCTCTCGGACACCCTCGAGGTCTACGACGGCAACGGCGATCGGCGGACGTTTCTCGAGGACTCGGTCAACCTCTCGCTGCCCTGGCCTCCCGTCCACGACGCCGAGGCGACGCCATGGAGCGCACCCCACCCACGGACCCTGTTGGTGTCGGTCGAGCCGCTAACCATCGGGCCGCTCGATACCGGCTCCGAGCTCGCCATGGCGGTGCGCGGACAGGGCCTCCTCCTGTCTACGGCCGGGCTCAAGAGCATCCTAGGGACCAACCGACGCTATGAGATCGTGCGAGTCGAGTCGGGACCCCTGGTGATCATCCCGCTCTTCAGCGAGCACGTGTTGGCCAGCGAGGTCTCGACCTACCGATTGCTCAACGCGCTCAGCCGATGTCCGCTCGACGCGCACGTGCTCTTCGTCAATTTCTGGCCGGAGCTCTCCTACGAGGAGTTGCGCCGCTTGCGGCCGGTTTTGGCAGCCACGGCCGAGGAGCTCAACTCACCAGTGCTGGTCGTGGTCGGCGCACGTCCCATCGAGCTGTGGCAGCCAGATGTGGCCAAAGGCCCAGCCTATCGCATCGAGCCAGAGGGCGACGAGTTTTGCCTCGACTTCTCGCTGCAACCCAACGCGCGCGAACGCCAAGCGCGCTTCGTCGAACCTCTCGAGCCCAACCCCGAACGCTACACTCAGCTGCTGCAGTCATTCTCCGGCCGAGATTGAGTCCCGAGAGGGTTGCGCACTGCTGGCACGCAACCCCTGGCTAGAACTCGCTGATGTCGTCGTCGATCTCGATCACGCCGAGGTGGTCGATCTCTCCCTTGCCTCGGCGCAGTAGGCGAGGGATATCCTCGGTGAGGTCGAGGATGGTCGAGGGCTCTGGGTGCAGCAGGCCGCTGTCGATCAGCACCTCGATGCGACCTTCGAGCCTCCGCTCGATCTCGTTTGGATCGTTGTAGTGGAGATCGGGCAGGGTCGGGATCGAGGTGGTGATGATCGGGTTTCCCAACATCTCGACGAGCTGAATGGGGATCGAGTGATCAGGGATGCGGATGCCGACGGTTCGCGCATTGTTGTTCAGCATGACCCGTGGGACCAGCTTCGAAGCTTGTAGGATCACCGTATAGGGACCAGGAAAGATGCGCTTCATCAGTCGATAGGAGTGGTCGCTGACCTCGGCGTAGCGGGAGATGTCCTTTAGAGAAGAGCAGATGAACGAGAGCGACTTGCGGCGGTCTTTGCCCTTGATCTGGTAGACCCTTTCCACGGCTCGCTTTTGGAAGATGTCACAGCCGAGGCCATAGATTGTGTCCGTAGGATAGGCGATGACCCCACCGGCTTTGAGGACGTCGACGACCTGCCGCAACACCCGAGGGTTTGGGCGATCGGGGTCGATGGTGATTTTCACTCTCACTCCTGAAGAAGAGACGGGCTCGACCCTACTTTGGCGAGACCAGTTGGAGCTTGGGTTCGTCGGGGTCGGGTCGATAGATCACCAGCACATGCCCGATCTTCTGTACCAGCGAGCTGCTCGTTCGCTGGGTAATCAGGGCTGCGGCTTCGGAGAGGTCCTCTTCGCAGGTGTCCAAGAACTTGACCTTGACGAGCTCATGAGCGGCGAGCGCGTCGTGCAGCGAGCCGATGACGCCTGTGGTGACGCCCGAATGTCCGATCGTCACGACGGCG
>Ga0100380_10005434_pt1 | contig 13139 bp, 13 predicted proteins | sample CryGeymeta201504_FD_80417 | JGI IMG/M metagenome (GOLD analysis project Ga0100380, IMG submission 80417) | Groundwater microbial communities from Crystal Geyser aquifers in Utah, USA - Crystal Geyser metaG 2015-04 | ecosystem: Environmental > Aquatic > Deep subsurface > Groundwater | place... | reverse complement strand
GATCTCACCCCTTAGTTGACCGGTGATATTTGGTAGCAGTAGTGGTAAATCGAGGATTACGTGGAGGATGATTCCTGTGAAGATTGGAGTGAAGGAGTGCTTTGATTGATAAATTTATAAGCTTTTAATATCTGACACATGTCTATCTATTCAGGTTTTGCCACCAGATTTCAAGAAGAAGCCTATGACCACTGTCTTGATTCTATGCTGTATGTGCTGCAGAAAAGAATCGTTCGTTTTTACAGTGGATAGCCAACAGATGAGGAACGATTTTTGTCGGCAGTGAGTAAATTGCATCAGCAGATGCGTAAAATGTAAAAGAACAAATATCTCGAACCTAAGAGTTCATAAGCTCTTAGTGAGTTGATCAGGTTTATTCAGGTAAACGGTGAAAAAATAGTCAGGATGGAGGGAGAGCAGGTAGTTAAAGCATAAATTAAAAAACAAGAAAATCAAATATAGGAGGTCAAAGAGGCAGTCCCTAAAAAGAATATGTTCTGGGTTGAAAAGGTAGTCAAAGATAGCGTTGAAGAATAAGCAGAGAAAGATAGGCTGGCAAAAGAATAGCAATAAAAAGAAAAGGAGAAATAGAGATAACAACAAAAAGAAAAATAAAAATAAAAAATACAATTCAGGAGAACTAGCCATCATAATTATCCTAGCAGCAATGCCATCCATGGAATTCGGATCAAAAATAGCAGCAGAAATAATAACCATTCCATGTCTAAAAGTCGAGCAAGTTCACATTATATCGACTCTAAAGCTCCTCTTCCATTACCGTCAGAATCAGAAACAGCTGCTCATTATAAATTCAGCAATACTTCCAACAATCCCAGTTAGGTCAAGGCAGTCGCCACTCGTGGCTAGGCCTAGTAAATAGTCCGTGATTACATCCAGAAGATGAAGCGACAACGCAGACGCAGCAGAAACGACAGAAGCGACTATATGCTCAAACCGATGGATTTCTGATATTTAATAGATTAATGACCTTGTAATTTTAGAGTTAAATTCTGGGGGTTCATTCACCTCTCAATCATAAATCATACTAAAATATCATAAAGAGATGAGCCAGGTAAAGTACGAAGACAAGGATGTTGTCATCACTGACAGCAGCATAAAAATCAAGTGCTATTTCTTCCCCTTCGGCAACAGCAAAACCATTCCCTTCAGAAAAATCAGATTTGTCGAGATGAAAAATTTTGCTTGGAAGGGGAAAATTTGGGGTATGAATGTTACCGAATGGGGGTATTGGATGCCAGGTGACCTCAAGAGATGGGATTACGACAGGTTCATCGCAATTGACACTGGCAGCAGCATCACTCCTTCTTTCACATGCACCGACATGGACACTGCCTACAGAGTGCTTAATTAACAGCTCTAGAAGTATAGAGAAGGTGGTGCTGAAGCCAGACAGCTAATCGAAAAGAATTAATAAAATTAAGAGTAAATGATCAAGCAAGACTGAGCTGATTGATTATCCTACATTTTGCCATTATTTTTCAGTGAGTTGTTTAGAGTTTCAAGGTTGGAAGGTGGCAAAAGCCAAGGAAAGAAGCATTTTTCTATTATGTGTTTTTTGTCTGAAGGGTGGCAGATGGTATGCTATCAGTGATGGTATCTTATTGCTGGAGGTTATAGGATAGCATAAGTAGGAAAAATAATAGTCAAATCAGTTCATTGCTTCTCAGCAATTTTTCCACGTTTCATTACTCTTTCTTCAGTCTTTCTGAAAGAACTAACTGCCTACTCCTTGTTTGAAATGTCAGTTGGTGTTTTGGAATCGATCAAGCTACTCCAAAAATCCAAGTTCTGTCTGTCCTCGTAGTGATCCATGCTGCATATAATGATTAATACATTTTGCCCAAGAAGAAAGAGACCTATTCTCGTCTCACTGTCTCATCTCCACCCTTGGAAATGAGAGTAGGTTACTCTCCTTCATCAACCATCTCTTCAGTATAGCCTTGCTAGTCGAATTATCCGGTCGTGTGCTGCATTTTGAGAAAGAATTTCTGAGCATGAGAGCGTATTTGTGAGCCATTGCGAGTAGCAATAAGTTGTTCGATCTTCTTCCAGTTTTTTCCGTAAATCCTGAGTCCTGCATGTGCTGGATCGTACCTTAGAGGAAGCGAAGATGCTCTTCTTTGGTCCAACGACCATTGGTTTTATTTCGTGGTGATCCGTCTTCCATTTTTGAATCTGGAACTGCTAGCAAATTAATTATAGTTGGTAAATTTTGTAAGCCTATAACAACTACTATCCTGTGAAGCCTAGAAGTCAACCTAATTGGATATGCTTTGTGATAAATTCAAATCGATGATATTTCAGTCCATATCCTTCAATTTTAGATTATTAAGGCAGTGCTATTTACCTCGAATTTCCCTTATAATATTAGTTTGAATATGTCAAATCCCAATTTTTACTACAACAAAGCTGACCATCTCTAAAATGCCAAGCAAGTCAAAGCTTTCTACCTGGCAGTTTTAGAGTAATTCGAAAACAGGCTCGAGAAGTAGTCTCGACACAAATAGCGTCTCATGGGATCCTAATAGATCGAAATGCTCAAACAGGTAAGAACATATTTTTAAAATAGTTGGTCCAGTATAAGCTTGATTTTCCTGTTGTATTGTTCGAGAAGTATCTCAGCATGAAAGAATCATCCAATCGGAATGACTTCGATATCAAAAATGAGATCATTCCTTAAGAGCCTAGAGCCGAAGTGAAAGAATAATACGACGAGGCTAACAACGACTACCGTGTTGGTAGTGAACTGCGCATTAGTAGGTCTCCCTGACCCAGAAGCTTTCAATAGCGATTCGGATGAAGACGATCTCGAAGACTACGAAGAAGCCCTCAACGCAGAAAGCAAGGATTACAAGGGTATGGGCGTCATTTCCTTCAAGCCAAGCAAAAGCTAAGTCGAGGTCAAGAAAGAAGAAGGTCTTTAGTCCTACACTCGAAAGATAGAGAGCGAGAAGGAAATCAAATAATAGTAGAAATAATCAGAATAATCAGAAGACGAGCTGGCCATGGAGTAATGCCTCAGTAACCTCAACAGCATCATCCTCTGTACAGTATCAATTAACACAGCCACCTTCAACACTCCTACTCTGAAACACAAACCGAAAGAGTAAAAAATCATGGTCAACCTCGACAACACCTTCCTGAAATCGCACTATGGATAGTTCTACCTGGGATCTGTGCAGGTGGATATCAGTAAAATTGAAAAATCGGATATTCGTCAATATTTTCCTGTGACTAGAGGTAGAAATGGAAGATGATATTTGAAGGTATGGATAGAGACATAAATCAGTAGGATAATATTGAAGAGAGTTGTTGATTTTATATTTTTTCAGCATAAGTTGATACAAGATCAAGACTCAGAGCACTTCCTCCTTCTGGTAGTTCTTCTTCTATTTCACTAATTTCTCGTAGTAACCGTATATGATCGACACTGAGAGTAAAATACCAGTTCCCGAACCGATAGCTCCCATCAAGTCGCTAAAAATGGAAATTAAGCCAATAACCATTCCACCGAGGTATGCAGCAGTTGGAATGTACTTGTTTAGCACCTAAATGTTGGTTGATTCTCTAAAACCACTGATCCTCATGCCCTCATCCTTGAATTTCTTGGCGATATCTCTCGGAGATTCTTTACTGACTTCCAGCCAAAATCTAAATATTAGATGAGCTACCTTGAGAAAAATGCACAACTGACCATGACGAAGAGTGTATAGATCAGACTATGCAAAGGTTCAGAAATGAAAGTAAGAAAATCTCTAGGTGGTGAGATCCAGTATGCTAATCCACTGACAGGTATGCTTCCACCTTCAATGTCTTGCCAATTTCCTATAAAGCCAATCCAGAAAGTTCCCTTGAATCTTTTGTACAAAATTTGTGAGAAAAAGTATAAATTACTGACTAGAGCTGACTGAAAGATCACTGAGATGTTGGACGTGTAGAATAGTTTTATTGGAAAGGTTGTTGATACTCCTGCATATTTTTTGTGAACTAGTTTGATATCCACCTTGAACCCTTGGAGGTATATAACCAGGAAAAATACGAAAATTGTGGCAAATAGGTTCGATAAGTTGGGTGATGAATGCCGAGAAAATGCTTGATATAGTGCTGCTCCTTTGTTCTACTTCGTTAGCAATAGATGAACAGTAGCGATCAAGGAACCCTCAAATTCAGTGCCATACTCGGTCTTCATGGTGATTGGGCTGAGAGATCTCCAAACGATATTTTCACTGATGTTGACTGCAATAAACAGCGATACTCCCGAACCCAAGCCGTATCCTTTCTGCAACATGTCGTCTAACAAAATGACGATGAAACCTGAAATGGTGAGCTGTAGGACTATCAGCATGGCGTTGCCGGAACCAATGTCTTCTAATCTACCGTAAGCGCCTGACCAGGTATAGGCAAATGCCTAGCCGAAAGCTATGATGACTGCTAACAATTTTTGTGAACCTTCGTATAGCTTGGCTTATTGTGGGTTGTGCAAATCGAGCGAGATGATGCCTGTGCCGACGAGTAGCTGCAAAATCCAACCAGCTGAGACAACAGGCGATAGTCCTAGTTCCATGAGGGTACCTTTATTGGAGGCTAGGATGACTCTCATCCAATAGAAGGGGTCACTGCCTTATGATCGAAGGACTCCATAGATGGGTATTTGACAACAGACCAAATAAATGAAGAGGGTGATGGCGGTGTAGAGTACTTTCTATTTATTGTTGATGTAGCGAGTAGGGCGGTCGATGAAGGGGAATATCTTGATGGCTGGCTAGAGCACGTGGAGTATGCGAAGGCCCATGATTATATCAAACGAACAATTATCAATCAATTTTAAACTGGATATTCTTCATCAACAATTTCACTAAGTACCCGTATATCTTCTATTCATTTTTAATTATTCAAGCAATGAGATGAAAATATTCGATGAATTGCCATGTTCACTATTGTTGTTAGCATTCTCTCCTTTTTTCGAGGATTTGACTACACATCAGCCATTATTTGAAGTGGTGATTACACAGAGATAGTAGTTGTTCTCTCCTTTCTTAGAATTGCACAGGCAGCTAAACTTTTTTTTCAATCAAGAGTTAACCCTCCCTCATTCGATTGTCTTTATATCCTCTTTATCCTTAGTTCCTATGTTTTCCTTTCTCTTCTTCCTTCTCAGTATTTCTTCTGAAACTGAGAGGTAGGTAATCGTCTCTTTAGGCACTATCTTTGATACAATGTTCCTTCTCAAACACCTCAATCTCTTTTTAATACTTCAGCAACAATCTCTTGTAATCTTCCTTTTTCTCTAGCTCGAGCTGGATATTGAAGACGATTTCGGGAATTGTGACAAATTTGCGTTTTAGAAGGGAGTGCATGTTTTTGCATTGTTCAGGTGTGCGCTTGCCTCTGATGAAATGGGATAAGTTTTTGTAGAGGTAAATCGATTTGCGTTCAGAATACCAGTCTGATAGATTTTGGTAGAAAGAAAGGAAGACCATCAACCTGATTTTCTACTTCAGTGTCCAATTTTTATGCTAAAATATGGACTACTTCGGACTCTACCTCTCTCGTTCTTTGACCTCCTCCTTGACACCTTCTAACTCCTCATCTGGCTAGGCGTAGCTCTTGGGAGCTCCAGGTGTCTTTCTGAGCGATTTCTTCATTTAATACTCATCAGATTAATTGATGCCTGCTCTTTTCATTTTATCTTAATGTTATTAATGGTGGAAACAGCATGTCAATATGTGATACTATTTGCTATAAGTGGGATATCATTTTTGGTCGGATTATATAGCTGACCTTAATAATCATGGATCTAAAGTCGTATAACAAAGCTTTGGCAGCACAATGCAAAAAAGCCATGCTTGAGTCTTTTGTCAAAGATTTCGAGCCTGGCTACTAAGAGACCTACTTCTGCTCCGACACTGATACCGTTAGATACAGAGTGACCTATGGTAAAGAACGACTTGCACTCTACTTTTATTTTGTCGATTTGAGCAACCTCTGGAACTACATCGAAGCTCACTTTCGCAAGCATTACTACAACAGTATCGATTAGAGTTAATGTGAGATTTCGGAGTCAAATTGGTACAACAAGGACAACAACCTGCTTTGGAGATCGTATTGGATAACGAAGGGTTCACTGCTTTGAACAAGAGCACTGTGGTACCCCAGGAAACTGGCGTGCTGACTGGTAGGAAGAAGTTCGAGCCCTTGATCGAGATTCTGAGCAAAAGATTGGCCTCAGTGAAGAGACATGTACTAGCATCACCTTTTGAAATAATGCTTGAAGCTGTAAGAGATAACGCTTTGAATAAGGCCAACAGAACAGTTCCAAACTTTTCATTCTGGCTTAAGGCAGACAGAAGAGAGAAAGTTTGGTTGGCTTTTGAACGTATTTATAGGATAAATTTCAGGCAATCAAATCACAGTGTACTTTGGATTGCATTTTGAGGATAAGTTCGAACAACAACTTAGCAAAATCTTCTTCTCTGTACTATTTAGTTAATAGGTAGGAACTCATTGATGCTAAGAAGCATGTCCACAATTCGCCAGAAGTGGGATTAAGTGATAGGGAATTCCCTCGTTTGCTGATTGAATCTTTCCCTGAAGAAAAATCGCAAACTTACGCCTTTGCGTGCGGAATCGTCAGCTTCAGTAAACAAAATATCATTTAGCTTTGTTTGGCAATTTGGTGAAAAATCCTCGCTCTGTGGCTTCCTTTTTGGCTTCGTTCAGAAACTACACTTATTACCATATTCAAGCCTGGAAGGTCTACCTGCACTCCCGAGTATTGAGAAGAATCAACATCGTGCTTAAAGATCTCAAACACGCAGAAATCGAGCCCTTTCCTAACAAATGATCGGACTCTCACTTGCATCACAGAAACATATCCTTGGATATCAACTACTGTTTACAAACAGAGAGAATAGCTATTTTTTGACAACTCGTAAAGGACTAATTATCCAGTAATATGACAAGCAAATCATCCTTTTGTGCAGCATCCTCCTCTACCCTCTCTAAAGTTTACCTTGGGGTTCAATGCTCTCGAATCGTTATTTTCGGGGGAGTCGGAATACTGTTGTGCCAAGTTAGTTGCCAATTTGTTGAACAATTCCACAACTCCCTAATTCTCTTTGGCAGAACATTCCTCATATTGCACCTCATATCTCCCCGCCATTTCCTTAGCCTTCTCTGGAACCTCATGCTCAACGTCCTTTTTGTTTCCTACCAAATATATACATTATTTAGCGATCCCCTCTTCAATAGCTTTGTTTATGTAGTAATCACACTTGTCGACTGTAGCTTACTATGCGAGATCAAAAACACAGACGCAGCCTTGGCTGCCTTTATAGTATGTTGAAGTCAATGAACGGAATTTTTACTGGCCAGCTGTGTCCCAGATCTGGAGTGAATAATTTTTGTTATTAAGGCTTGTCGAGTAGGTTTTGAAGTCTATGCCAATGGTAGAGGTATATGCACTGTTAAATTTGGACTAAGCCAGTCGATAAAGAATGGAGCTTTTTCCGACAGCCTGAGGACCAACTATGATGACCTTGAATGCTCGTGGTTTAATGTCCACCTGTGTCTCGTCCATTTTTTTATATCAAATATAAACATTTTGACACTAAAAATCAAAAAGATGATAAGTATTAAAGCACATAAACTAACAAAAACCTATAAGTTATACTCTACATGTAATCAAAAATTAGTATGCAAAATATCATTTTCTTTTAGCTTTATCCTTACTCTTCTTGCTGTCCTTCTTTGGATTTGTTTCTAGATATGGCTTCATTTTGCATTTCTAGTGAAGAGAGATTCCGCTGTGATTAGATTTGGATTTTGAGACTGACAATCTACTTCTCTTACCTGTTTTTACTTTGGGACGAGAGGTGTTCATTTTATGATGGACTTGAGAAATAATTGAGGGGGAACGGGAAAGAGAGCAAGATGAACGAAGGAATGAATTGTCTGAAATTGTCACAGATTTGCTTACTGAACGATTTCTGCTTTTTCCATGTTTTCTTTTCTTTTTATCTTGTTCTTTACCTTTTACCTTCTTTTGACTCTTGCTTATGCTTTTGCTCTTGCTCTTGCTCTTACTTCTATTGTTTGTCTCCTTATTCTCTTTATCATATCCTTTCCTAACATTTTTCTTGGGTTTCTGACTCATAAAAGTGCTATTGTGAGAATCTCTCAGTATGGTTGACAGCTCATGTTTATTTGACATGTCTTGCAATCTGAACTGACTGAGTGCTGGCTCAGCAATTGACTAACTGACCTCATAACGACTCATGGTGCTCATTTCAATGGGAGTGCGAGCTGACGGAGATTTACTTTTTGTCTTTTTGGTCTTTTTTGGTTTGAGAAGAAGTTCTTAGATTGTTTCAAGTTTGGTGCCAAAATATTTTTTCATTTTTTTCTCTAACTTTTTAGCTTTGTGGGTGGTCTGTTCCTCGATAGCTTGAAACAGTTCTGGTTGATTTTGCATTGGACTATCTTGCATTTTTAAGAGCGTATCCTCCACCATTTTGAGTCTTTGTCCCAATTTCTTCATAACTTATTTGTTTTATTTATCTTCTTTGTTTTCTCCCTTATCTTGGATCAAATAGCTATGTTTGTTACATTAGAATCGATCTCTGTCCTCTAACCTGATCATCCTCACCTCCAAATCTTTCACAAGTTGTTGTTTCTTTTCCTGTCTTTCCATATTCCTTCTTTGTTCCTCCTGTTGCAACTTGCTAATTTCCATCTGTTTTTGCAATTGCTCGATCAGAGATGCATGATGGCTAAGGATAGATTGGTGCTGATTAACTTGCTGATTTTATTTCTTTTGGCTGAGCATGAAAGCACTGAACTTTTCAAGTTGTGACTCGAGATACTGTGTATACTGTTGTTGTTGGAACTGACTCAGTTGAATTGTTTGTTGCTTCATTTTCGTTAATATGAAGTTAACTATATTGTCGTTCAAATATTACCCACAGTCATTACATAAGTTCAAATACTGAACAACCCATTCACAAAAGATATTATCATATTAGGTCAGGATTGTTGACATTTGTTGACGAAATCCATATTATGCACCTCTATCTTGACCCTTCTTTCTTGATTTATGTTGAGGTCATGATTGGAAATATCTTCAAAACGGTGCCGAGTCATTCGGTGGGATTGTTCCTGATTCTATTTCTAGTATCCTTAACGATAACTTGGCTGGGCATTTGTTTTGGGAATATTTTCAGCTTTTTTTGGGTGAGGGGCGCAACCCATTTTATGATTAGCTGTCTATTTACTATAGAAAATTGGTGGTGTTCCAGAATGAAGAAATGAGTCTGATTGATAATTGCTAGATCTGATATAACTAGTAGTATTGTGTATTGATTGATCAAAATAGGGCAGAAGGATTATCGATTAGCTGTTGTTGCTGAGAGTTGGTTGTTATATATTTTTTATCGGGACATGGGAGAGTGTTCTCCTTCTATTTGTGCTCCCAGCTAGCCATAAATGACCTTAGACCTTAGCGCCTTCGCCTTCGAGTTCGGATAAGACCTAAATGAACCTATAGCCGATCACAAAGATAATCTTACCTCTCGTGCTCCATAGTGCTAGTCCTCGCTTTAACAATGCATGCAAACACTTAAGTAAACGGGTCGACTTTTCAAAGACCCGCAAATGAGCACCAAACCTGTAATCCTCAGATCCCTCAACGGCTAAGGCTAGCTACGGTGCACTTTTTAGCGCCCGAGAGTCTTCCTCAACGATCCCAGTGATAGCAGCAGAGGAAAATCGCGTATGTACAAAATCATTGATCCTGGAGATAGCTCTCCTAGCCAGATAACAATTCGAGGTATGTGATCAGCTCATATAGACGAGGTTATGCAACCTTTTGGGACTCTTCTGTGCTTTTTAGCTGAACATCCACAACTGATAAGCTCACTAATAATGACAGAAAGCAATTCCTACGGAATAGCAGTGGTCAAGATGAATGTCAACAGTCGCAAAGAGTACATCTACATTGATGACTACATCCTATGCGCCGGTAAAATGCCTTTGTTTTCCCAGCCAGTGAAAAATATATACATGTGGACTTGTTTGCTGGAGAAAGCATGGTTAAAAGTCAATGGTCATATCGAGCAACGCATTCAGAAACAGTAACCATCTGAAATAATCCGATCTTTTTTGTCTTATCCTCTCACTAGCTACTACCTCAAAGAGGACAACCTCGAACACAATAAACAATTGGTCAAGTATGTCTTGCACAATACTGTTGAAGGAAAAGGTTACATAATTACCTCGAAAATGACGCCTCAACATAAGATAGGTCTATCAGGAAGGAGACATTTTTATTTGCTTAAAGTTGTGTAGTTCTAGGGACAAAAAGTATATTATATCCGAAACCCATGCACAGTCTTTGACTTTCGAGGTGCCTACAGAATCATACCCTCAGAGTTGGAAACTTTGCTCAAGAGATAAACACAAGAAGTGAGGATCCATGAAGGAAATTTCGTCCTTATGGAAAGTTAGTTCCTCTAACAAATCGAAAGCATCACTGTTGTAGAGTTCAGTCGTCAAGCTCATTAAATCACTGAGTAAAATATTTCTTTGGCAGCCAACGAGCAGCATTACGTGATGATGTAGCTCAAAACAGACTCTCTAGTCAGTATTTCCTTCAACCAGCATAACTACAAAGCCAAAGATTTACCATACTTGCCAATTTCATATCTGGTCGTTAATCTTAGCGATAATGTCATGGTGTCCGATCTGCCATCGATTAGTGCTTCGAGGGGGGAGCCTATCACTAGTATTTTATGCATGATTCAGCATTCTTCGAGAAGGTCTATAAACAATTGAAAGCTGGTCAGTATCTGATTCGACTCAAAAAAAGAGAATGGGACCTTAAGAAAGCCTAGAAATACGACAAATCTGATAAAATAATAGTGACTGCTCAATCAAAGGTCAAATTTGACTATAAACAAATGCAATTATGTACACCATCTCTAATCTAGTCGACAAATACTTCAAAACATTTCTTTTGACTTAAGGACGAAGAGCTCTTGAATAAAAATTGAGCAATCCTAGCGAGGAGCTGACCAATTCAGGTGTCTAGTATGTCGATTACTGGCTTGGCTAGCTGGCTGTTCTTTATTTTGAGAAGAAAAGCCGAACCAAGAAGGAAGTAGGAGTAGAGGTCAAATTTATGGAAATTGATAATTTAGAATGCATCAGCCATCCTCTTGGGAAGGAATACCTTGCTTTATAGCCAGTTCAAGACAATTAGGTCATGGTATTCTAAAAGCGAGACTACAGCAAAGACGCCTCTTTGGGCAAGTTCATCATGGATACCTACTGACCCTGACACTTTTATTAGCTTATTTAATATTAAGAATCATAAACAATATCATAGCGCTTAATTATACTGCTTTATGGGTAAACCTATCAGGAACGATGGGTGATGGTTGCTGACTGTCTTCTGGAATATTCCCGATTTATTCTGGAACATATTATGCTCTGTTTTTTATTCTAGAACACTCCGTGTTATTGTAATTAGCCAAATATGACCATCACATACTATAATACACAACAATGTTGGAACTATTAGGAAATTGCTATAAATTTTTAAGGCTCGAGGAGGACTGTTCCGATCAGCAATTAAGGCAGCAGTATCGAAAAATAGCTCTGCTCAGTCATCCAGACCGACACACGCAAGTACATACCCATAATAGTAATAATGGGGAGATCAAGTGTGATCGGTATAAAGATTTCTTCATCAACGCCACCAATGCTTATCGGAAGATTGTCAGATTTAGATAATACAGCAAAAATAAAGAGGAAGAAGAAAGGAAGGAGCGACTTGAAAAGGAGAGGAGAAGGAAATAAAGCATGGAGGAACAAAGGAAAGCAAGACAGGATTCGGAGAACAGAAAAGGAGGTTTTAGGGCATAGATAAACAGGATTTATGAGGACCACATGAGGATCATGGATGCTCTGACTGCCCGTCTCAAGACTATGAGAGAGCAGTCTGCCTTCTGATATTATATTTCATTACTACCTTAGACTCCTTTCATACTACCAACTTTATCTATGCTCTTTGAATATAAAACTCAACCCAGAACCTATACATTTCTCCTTTTGGATCTTGTCATATCTATCTGATTTTAAGTGAACTTAAAATGCTTAAGTCTCAAAAGAATCAGATCCACATGGCTGACGCCAACCCGATCAACAGGCCGATCACTCCAGCAATAATGTACTCGCTTTTATTTCCTGAATTTTTCAAGGTTTTGCCAGAGTAGTTTTTCAATTCCTCGACCTGAACCCGCAGGTTACTCTATTTTCAAGCATAGTTACCAGTCTTTCTTCTTTTTCTTACAAGTTGCCCTCACTACTTCTGGTGCCATCAAATTTGGAGTGAGTTATACTCTTAAGGTCAGAAACTTTGGTCCGGTCGTATGTTTGTTTGTACTCTTATGGCAACCCATGCACCAAAACAACAAAGCGAAGGCTCATGACTTGTGCTTGCTTCTACCAACCTTTCGGAGGTTCTGATCCTGGAGTGTCGACCAACTGATAGTATAGTTTAAACTTATCGCCTTAACCCTCAAGAACTCCCTTAGTTATGAAGAATATACATCTTGATGAAGTGTGATGGCTATGCGATTTTCTGACAAAGGTTCTGCAAAGCCATGATCTGGCTTGATGAGATAATATTTAGGTCGGGTAACTTTAAACTGCATGACCAAGGTGGTTACTTTGTAGTATGCGAAGCGATTGGATCTGTTATGGAAGATGATTTATGACTAAAGGTGTCCTTTGACCTGATAGGTGAATGCAATCTCCTCACTGGCACTCTCAAACACACTCATTTATAAATACATCCGAAAACGTAAAGGAATCATATCAATTTTTCAACTTTATCTTTAAGTTATGACGTTTAGCTGTTATTTATTGTTGGATTTTTACTTTTTTGCATAGGGAAATGGTTTCCAAAGTTTTAGTTCATCTACATCGACTCCATTTAAAACTAACTTCTTGGTCTCGTCAGAGTCTGCTATCCTTGAAACGAGGAACTGATCCATTTTTGAAGAGCATACAGTTGATGGCGCAAAAACTCCAGATCCTTCCTGAACTACATTTATTCT
>Ga0100380_10005431_pt1 | contig 13147 bp, 15 predicted proteins | sample CryGeymeta201504_FD_80417 | JGI IMG/M metagenome (GOLD analysis project Ga0100380, IMG submission 80417) | Groundwater microbial communities from Crystal Geyser aquifers in Utah, USA - Crystal Geyser metaG 2015-04 | ecosystem: Environmental > Aquatic > Deep subsurface > Groundwater | place... | reverse complement strand
TACAAGTCTTCGTGAAAAGAAAATGACCCTCTAAAAAGAAAGAGATTAACGCTAGAAGGAATAGAACTATCAGTAAGTTCGGAGAATGGATGAGCTGACCAAGCTGAAGCATCTCAATAATCACAGTAACGAGAATTATGTGAGTGAGTCATTAGCATTCTTGAACGTAAATAGAAACAAACTAATATTGACCAAGGGAATTCAAGATATATAACTACCTCAAATAAGAGCGTTATAGTATAAGCTCAATGTTGCCATTAATAGGGATGAAAAGAAAAGCATTATTTCCAGGTATAGTGCCGGACAAGATTTCATGTCTCCAATAAGAAAAGTTCAAGAAGAAATTACGAAAAATATTGCACATTCAACAGCCTAACTCAAACCCATCCTATAAACCGAAAGAAAATAAAGCTATAAAGAGCAGCTCAAAAGACTAGACCTGAATCTCAGGAAGAGCAAGTTCAAACGCCCTTCTCGATCTGGATCATTACCGGTCCTCAAATTTGTCTGAATTATCTTCTAAAATCTTTTTTGCTAAAAGTAGATAGGTGAGTGGGATAGCGTAAATGTGTGAAATATTGAAGATTGTTGAGGGGTTTGAGGATCATGAGAGTAGTTCCTGAGGAACAGGCTGCTGCTCTGTTTGTTGGAAATGGAGCTCAAGGTCAAGACGACAGAGTGGGCAGCGTCTGTTCACTTTTAGCCAGCCCTTAGCGCATTCCTTATGCAAAATGTGTCCACAAGGTAGTCTTTTGATGACTTAGTCTATCTTTCTAGAACTGTACCTTTTTCAAAGTCATGCACACAAACAGAGCACTGTTGTTTTGATCTTCCCATTTTCATAGACTTGATCTGTTGGTAATAGCGACGAGAAAGAGCATTGGCTTTGGAGTAAGTCTTGCTGTTTTATGTTTCCAGGGACAATCTCTAATTGTTGGCATGCTTACAAGTACATGTTAGATAATAGCTTGTTCGTGGGTTTCGAGGGCATAAGGCTAAGGGGTCTACCTGCGTTATTTAAGCTTTACTCTATGATGAAGTCCATGTCTTTTCGGGTTCTTTGTTCTAAAGTTGCAAATAATAATTGTTTGAATATATTTTAAGAATAGATCATAATTCTAGTCATCTCAGTCTGACTGGCAATTTCTGATACTATTGACCTCATTTGAACTAGTATGATTTAACTCATTTTCACTAGTCTTCAGCAATTATATAGATTTGATATATGGGAAAAATTGGATAGTAAATTAGGTTTGAACAAATCAGAGACTTCATCGAACAATAATTATCGTTGGTTGCCAAAAAACCATAAACGGATAAGTTTGAAAACATTGAAAATCGACTCAAAGACCTTAACAAAAGTTTACTCAAGATTGAAGAAACATTGTATGCAGACAGAAAGCAAAATCGGAGTGATGTCAGGATGAAGGTTGATAACTATAAGCAGTAAAGTGGCGAACTCAGAAGAAGACTGGACGATATTGTTCTCAGTTATCAGAAAAAACTCCTCCTCAAAAGACCATCCTCATCCCAATAGCTCAGAAACAATGAAGATCACTATAAAATGATGAACGAGCTTCACGAAGGTTATAAAAATTTCGATAGGGATGTCGGATAAACTGCTGGAATAATAGCCAACACGAAGGACGAAGTAAGAAATCAAGGATAAAGGCTTGGAGACCTGCAAAATGAATGGAATGAGGCTGATGCCTAACTGACGATGATCGGCCAGTTCATGTCAACCATAACAAATCGAACTCTTCTGACCAAGGTAATTTTGGTCCTTTTAGTCGTATTTTTGGGAATAGCTGATGTTTTGATCCTGTTGCTAAGAGTGCTGTGAGTGATGTATATGTAGTAATAGAACTAATAAGCATAGACACTGTCAGTATATTATCATTTGGCAAAAAATTGAAGCATCCTTTTTCGTAACTATTTCCCCATCTCACTGAATATCTCCTCTTCGATCAAGTAAACTAACTCCAAACCATAACTCAAAGCTTCATCAGCATAAAAAATCCATCTGGAATCTTTCTCAAGTTGTTATTCGTCTTCCTCAGGAATTGCCGCTGGGAAGATCAGAGCTGGAGAGCTTTGAGCCATATTATTGATGAGTCTTTTTTTTCCTTCCTCGATTATATCCATGGTCTCCGCCATAGGGACCAGACAGTTATGGTCTCTAATCGAAAGGCTTAACTCATTGAGGCCTATTCCACTATATCCTGCTTTTTGACTCCTGAGAAAAATTAATTCTTAGTTCCAAGCATCAAAAATACAATGAATTTATATATTGAGGACCTCCCACCTAAGTTATTTTGTATGATTCTTTCTGTTTGATATGTATTTTTCTCTTTGTTATATGTATCTAACGACTCGCTCACTGAAGTTGTATTATTTAGCAAACTAATGCAATTTTTCAAGAGCTGGTTTGACTTAAGGTGTCTCAGATTCGATTTATTTCAAAAAATCTCTGATAGCATCGTTGCAAATATCTTGGCCAATTATGAACTCATACTTTCCAATTTATTCGTAGGAGTTGTCGTCGTCATCTTACTAGCTAAAGTCGATTCTCATACATCGAAGGAGTTCAGTTGGAAGAGGACATATCTTCTGATTTAGCTTGATGTTCAAATCTTCTGCTCTAGGAAAATGCCTTTCAAGAAGTTCCATAAATTTGAGTCTTTCCTTGTCTGATACAGGTCTGGGCCTGAAAAAGTGATTTTTATCAATCAATTTCTCAGAAAATAGAGGTTTAATGAGAAGTTCCCCTACCACTTCATATATAATCCATTCATAGATAATTTCTGAGAGCCGATCGACTCGAGGATTTGTCCTTGGTGGTGTTGAATTTTATTCTTCAACTTCAAAAATCTACCTGAAGACATGTTGAGTTTTCATGAGGATATTCTGGTCCTACTCCATTTGTTGTTGCCTGAAAAGTTATTCATTGATCATCACATTACGGCCCATATCAGCAATTTCCTCTGCCAATTCAATATCATAAGGTTGTGCTCTTCTAAATCGTTTGAGCTCTTCTTCTGTGAATTCCAGATCGCTACTTTCTTGATCAGAATCCTCATGCAGTTTTTTATTGGTTGAATCACTACGATCAGAGTGAAGATATTGTCTATTGTCTTGTCTTTTAACTTTAACCAGTTCATCAATGACTATGTCTTCAAGCATGAGTGGACTTTTGTACCTGATTCCTTCTAAGGAACGAGAAACAGGTAAATTATAGCCTAGCTTTTTGGCATCTTTGAATGCTTACTTTGTCAATCTCATTGCTGCAATATACCCTTTGGAGATATCCTCTTTTGTCTTTTCTATGCATATTTTTTATTGAGCAAATTTAGTTGTGATGTCCTCTATTCTAGCAACAAACTCTTCTTGAGAAATAGACTTACTGTCCAACTCTTTATTTAGCTGTTTCATCTCCTCAAATTATCTCTTCTTTAGTGTCTACTATCGAAGTTTGAGCATTTCATCAATATGTTCCTCTTGAATATTCCCAGCCAAAAACTTTTTCATCTGTCCAGTATTTTCAAAAGAACTAATAGGGCTATGAAAGCTGACAGGAACATCAGATCCTTTGTCTTAAATTTATTTATTGTGATTGTGAGACTCAAAAAAGGAGTTGTTTTATGTTAATGTCAAGACCTATTTTTTCCTTTCGGGCTGGATACTTTATTTAAATTTATCATCTTGCTCTATTGACTTATTTTATATTTTGATTTCCTCAGTATTTGAATGCTAATCGAGCTATTCATAATGATTCAGATACTGTCTTTCAGCCTTGATAACTTTTAATTTGTTTGTGCTATCTATCTTTGGAATTGATTTTTCGAGGTAAAGAGAAGATTGACTATCACTATGCAGCATGCTAGGAGACAGTTAGAGCATTTTTTTATTTTTTATTGACATGTCCATTATCTTCTTCATGCATAAACTCATCTAATCGTTGCTGAGACAAGAATTAGATATTTGAGACTGAACCAGCTCAATTATTTATGACCATTTATTCACTTAAATTTCTTTGAGTTTTTACCAATCGCCTGATTAGGAAGATTCAATTATTTTGCTGATGCTCTTTTTTTTCATTTTGGAGTCTTTTTCTTTCATGGTTGCCTCATTATCGATCGTTTCAAAAAAAGGATGTCCTGAGTCATCGACATCGTCGTCGTCCTATAGTTTTAAGGTGTTATCATGAACATCTTAATTCAACTGACTTCGTTCTTTTTATCCTTTCTTCTCTGTTTTTGTCAAACATTTTTCATCATTGTAAGTTTGATTGTTTGGAGTGAGAGGAGGTTCTTAAGAGATAGCCTCAATCTATGGTTGATTTGGTCGACTTAGTTTATTCCTCGGTTCTGATTGCTGCCCTGAGCTTTTTCTGCTGTCAATATACTAGGCAGGAACCTCCATAATGGGAAAGTATGTATTTTCATTGAAATCTTCCTATTACTCGGAATACAAATTATCGCTATTATCTGCATGCAAATAGATAGGATCGTGATGCCTGTAGATGGCTGTGTTCATTTCATCTTCTGACTCCGAATCTTCAACGTTTTCTTGTTGATTAGAATATTCATATACACCTTGCTGCTCTGAGAGAACCCTTCGCTTGGATTAATTTTGAGATTTTTCGGCAAAATAACTGCTGTGTTAACTTACAGATTCAGACCTATGATGGGCCAGTCTTTCTGAAAGAATCCGATGTTCTTGTGTAACATATTTTAGTAGAATTTTCCTCGTCAGAAAGCCTCGGAATACTTTTTGAATTTTGATGGCAGCTTCGTTCTTTTTTTGATACTCTTTCTTGATGCTGATTCTGAGTTGCCTGTTACCCTCAACAACATACTCTTGATTGACTCTGATAGCCACTTGATCGGAGGAGGAATCATCTATTGTCCGCTATCTTTTGGTATCTTCGTTGGAGAAGACAATTTCACTGTTGAGGCTGTTCTTGTATGGAATGACTTCATATGTCTCGCATTTGTCCAGTCTGAACTTAGACTTGCTTTTTGTTCTTTTCTTAGTGGCCCCCAACTGTTTTTGAGATTTATTAGGCTTGGGTTGCGCTTTCTTTTTGAGCATATCATTTCTAAACAGCTAGCTTGTTGAGAAATTTTGTCGATCTTAGGGAAGGGAGAACTCTGAAGAGGTGAAGGTTCTTTGTTTTTTGCTTTTGCTTTTGTTGTTCTTGCGTGGTTTGGTCTTTCTGAGCACTAACATTTCAAACCGACTGTTATTATACTCAATTGAATATATAATCACAAAGAAAATCACTATCAATCTCATTTGCGCTTTGAAATTAAATTCAGAAGTTCAGCAATATTTTTTTTTGTATCTTTCAAATTTCCCTTTAGCCTACGGACCTCTTCAAACTGTTCAGTTTGTTAGACAGATCGTTTCTGAATTTCTTCCTTTAGCTGAAAAAATTATATACCAATGCGCTTCTACATGCGTTTTTGATTCTCCTCAAGGGCATCTACTCTTATGCTTAACTTAGCTATATTGCTATTCTAGGCCTAGCTCTCTGAGCTATTGGGAATGTTGTAGGAGCGGGGAGATCCTGCTTTTTTCTTGGTCGTGATGAGGTTTTTATGACGATTAAGCTTGATTTATTTGGAAGAGACGACTTTGCTAAGATTCGAAGGAGCAGATTTTGGCTCCTCTTAGTTTCGCTGACATTTTTAGAGGAAGCTTTCGTCAATTTGAACTTCGTTTTGGTTCTCGATCAAAAATGATAAATCAGACATATATATTATGTTCAGCTGGGGTGAAACCACCTTTAAATGGAATTCATTTAAACTATTGATTTCAATCATCGACTCTTTCTGCTTTCAACCTCCACAAAAACTATATGCCAGTAACAATCACCCTCAATACCATAGAGCAGGCATATTAGATGTAGTAAGTGGTTTGTCTGATATGAAGGTTTTTGTTTCTGAGTAATTCAGAATAAATGAAATTAAATGAGAGAACACTCTAGAACTTAAAATAATAATAAAGTTGATGAAACCTCAGGCTGCTGGGTCACTCTGGAATGTCAACTCTTGGCATTGGGAAATGAAGAATTATGTTCAACCCGCCAAAGCTATTCTTGAGAAAAATCTTCTCGAATTGGTCTTTGATGTGAGCCCTGATGTTAAAGTTCATCATCGAAAAGTCACCTTCACTAAAGCTGAGTGCTAAATCAATGTCAGAAAAGGGAAACAAATTCTGGTCTACGATTTTGAACTCGACCTCACTGTCAATGGTATTTTTTTTGCTGACATAGGTGAAAATCAAACCGAAGATGATTCCGAAGGAAGCTACAAAGTTAAAGAAATTCTCAGTGATGATCTCAACGATATGATCATTGAAGAAATCAAGGCCAACGAAAAGAATAAAACTGGAGATCTTATGAAGAAGTGGATCAAAAAAAGCGCCAAAGAAAAAATTGTTCAGGTCTTTAAGCAAATGGAAATTGAACTGATGCAAGCTGAAGCTGACCCTAAAAAGCTTGAGGAGGACAAAAAGAGAAGAGAAGAAAATCAAGAAGCTACCAAAAAAGCCAGAGAAGAAAAAGGAGCTGAAAAAGAGAGGCTACTAGAATAGCAGAGAGAAAAGGAAAGAAAATTGAAGGAGGAAGCTATGATCAAAAACTATCAGGAAGCTGTAAACAAACAGTGATACTCATTCACTAAACATCTCTAAAATATTTATAATGCAAATTGACTAAATCATTTTCCACTAGCTTATTAGATGAGGTATTTTCGAATGCCTTTTGGGGTATTTCCGATGTTGATTCCAGTCAAGTCAACGTTGTTTTAGGCTAGCTTTTGAATGGTTTTTTCAACATCACCGATGTAAAAGTACACAGGGACAGTGCTGTGTACTGTTCTGATTTATTTATACCCTTCAATTCCTGCTAAGCCGTTCCAAGTGCCATTTTCCTTTCTACTCATATTGGTGACAAATATGACCTTGGCTGTTGGATCATTCAAAAGATCAGCATGTTTGGAGAGCCACTCCTTAAGCTCCTCAGTGGAAAGAAGTTGCTTCAAATGAGTAATTTCTTTGAACTCGATTGAATCATAAATTTTCCTTGCCTCTTTAGTGTTTGTATCAATCCAAACAACAAAGTTTGCCTTGATTGTAGGTAGTTATTTTGATGTTTCAAGTTGTTTCAGTTTATAAATTTTGAAGTGGTTACCATCAATATCCTATTATCTAATCGATTACACCAGAAATTCGGAAAAAGGTTCCAACAGCACTTCTTACTAGTGCATAAATTCAGAGTATTATTTGATAGGATATCCATTTTTGATATCCATTTCAAATAAATGCTTGGTTTTCATATTTTTATATTTTTTAGCAAATGCTATTGCTTCATTTCTGCTGACAGATGTTGATCCAAATTGCTTGAAAGTCATTATCTGTCCCTCTTCCAGAAGAGGATCATAACTGATTCCTCTATAAACTAAGCCTTAGTATTTTTTAATTTTTTCCAGATGTCTCAATAGAGTGCTTGCATATCGATATCTCCACTCTGCCTCAACTTTTTAGGGCTCCAGTGTCAAGAGAGAATTTTATCTGAGATATCGATTTAAAGACTAGTATATTTTGACGACGCGTCCAGGGCTTTATTCGTATTTGAGTTCTGATGTATAGATCAATATAGGCTCAATGTTTTCCTCATTTTTGAAATAGTCATTCAAAGTCTTCTGGGCTTTCGATCTTGACAAGTCTCTGTATTTTTATCTTTTTTTTCTTTCCGATTCTGGCATCTTGAGATTTTAGATTTTAAAAACCTTTTGTTTTTCAGATAACCTTGGGATGTGGTAAAAGAAAATCATTTTTTCATTCACAACTTTCCCAATCATGTTCAGAGGAGTATTATCATTGTTCTTGAAGAGTTCCTCAGCCTTGGATAATTTTTCATGAGGCATAATGATGACGTCCATAATTTTCAAGCCATAAACTGCATCTTTTTTTTTCTCACTCTCATTAAGAACAAGTTTAGATCGATAGAGATATTAGAATGTCATGTCAGCAATTTCAGCATATTTGAACTTTTGGGGCTCTTTTTAATTTTCTTTGAAAATTGTGAGATAGCTATTATAATCTTTAGTGCTTGTTTTCTTCAGGTGTATTTCAGGGTTCTCAAGAAATAGCGTAAGAACTGATTTGTCGTATACTTATTGCAATAGAAGGTGAGTGTCAAATTGCAATTTTTTATGGACTTCTTTGATTTATATTTTTTGAACATCTTCTCTTCCTAAAACAACTCCATAATCTCTGTTGATCTGTTTCAATATTTAGTCAAAAACGTGATTTCCAGAACAATCATTGCTGACTTTAATTAGCATAATTTATTTTTTTGTGTCTGTTGGAATCTCTACGATTAGCTCAAACATTTTGACTGAACCTGATTAATACTGGTTGGCTAGATAGGAGGTGATACAACTTTCATCAATGAATAGAACTTACTCTTACTCCCATTCTTCTTTATTTATTGTGACACACAAGCACAACCCGTTGGTGTTGTTTCTTTTCAGCTGCTTAGCAATGTCTTTCATGGTCTGATTATTGTTCAGAATCCGACCTTCTCGGAAGGTCAAAGAAATATTGGCGTCACGAAATGTGTCGTTAATATTTTTATATGCCAAAAGTATCTCTTAGACCTTTGTTTCCTAGTCCTTGTAGGTGACAATATCCGGCACGGTGTCATAATTTACCGAGTCGTAGGAAGCATCAGAGTTGAAGGGAAGAATGATGACGTATCTGACATCAGCATGCATATCTCCCAGATTAACGTTTTAGGAGTAATCTTTCCATTTGTAGTAGGAATCATCAAATACTTGTTTTAGTGCCTCCATAGTAAGTACAAGTAAATAAAAAATATAATCATATTAATTACAAGATGGTAATAAATGGATCATAATGCTCACATAATCAAACACTCTTTTTTATCGGGGTATTGCATGCTAGACTTTGAATTGGATAAATATTTTTGGTGATTACTCGTCTGATCACTCTGAATCTTCTTCATTGAGACAGATTTTACCTCAGGGTTTTCACCTCTGTCTTCATTAAAACTCACCTCCAAATTTTGACTGAGAAACTCCATTGTATCTTGTGGTTGGTTGCCCACCTTGATTTTTTCCAGATTTTGGATCCTGCTGGCATTCTTTTTCAGCATTTCGATAGTTCCTTTAATGTATCCAACATACAAAAGAATAGGAATTTCTCTGTGACTTTACATTTTCTGAACTTCCTCAATAGCATCCACTCCAGCCGATTAATTTTACACTCCTTCTTCCTAGCGCCTCATATTCGTGATCAAAACTATTCTTGATGTGTCATCTTTGAAGAGGGCTTGAGTTCTCTCTTGGATCAGCCACTCCTTGAATTTTTTCGTTGAAGAAAACTGAACCAGAAGGGTTGGGTGTTGAAATATTTTGATGCTCTTGTAAATTGATTCAGCTTAAGCTGCTTGGTTTTATTCTTTGTCAATCCAAATAATGATGTTGTCGAAGGATTATGGGTATTCTATGGAAGATTCTTTTTCAGGAAGTTGCTCGAGTTCAACCTCCCTGTAGGTTATTGTTTTATTTGGCTTTTTTTTCTTTTCTTCTTTGACTCCTTTGACTCTGAACTGAGTATAAGGCTCAAGTAATAATTATTCTTCGTTTTAATAGGCTGAAAATTTAGATATCTATTTTCCTGAAGTGATTGTCATTGTGAACAAAGTATGATTAAGTGAAGCGTCTTATTTTTCGAAGAAGAAATGAGCTACTTTAGGGTTTCGAGATGTTGAGGTAAAAGGTTTAAAGGTTATAATGTCACCTTTTTGAACTCCCGGGTTGTAGTCAACACCTCTATAAACTTTACATCGCTGAGGAGGGATGATTGTAAGTTGTCCTACTAACGAGCTTGTATACTGATATTTCCAATCCTCAAGAATTTCTTTTTAAGTTTTTGTTAGTAAAGAATCTTCTCTCAAAAATTTATTGACAATACGATAAATAGGCTGTGAGTTGTTTGCAGTGTTATCCTCACTATGATGTATTTCTTCACTTGTATAAATATATATAGGCTCAACGTGATTTATATCTTTGAAGTGCTCTACATCGGCCTTCTGAGCTCTTTCTCCAATTTTCTGCCTGAGCCTAGTCCTAAAAACTTCACGCTATTCATTTTTGTTCTGAGAGTGAACGTAATCTTCGATTTTGAAGTCCTTTGCTGTCAGTTTATTCAAGTCTTTCATAGTTTTGTAAAAGTGCATCTTTTAGCTGACGACTCTGCCAACCAGATTGATGATTGTCTTTTATTCGCCTTGATAGAAAGGTGAAAGAACACTCAGATTTTAATTTTGACGGATCAGAATATCCATGACTTTTAGGCAAACCATATTGCTTCTATCCTTCTTTTTGTCGGGAGAAGCCAGTTTAGCTTTATAAAGGCTATGGAAAGACATGCACTAGATTTCTTCAAACTTTTCGATAATATAGTCACTCCTGCTATTTTCTTTGAATATGATGATTCTATGCTCCGGGTGGGCTATTTCCCTTTTGAAAATAACCTTGTCAGATGTTTCCATCAGTATGTTGCTCCAATTGACCAGACCTTTTGTTGTTTGTATTGTTTGCTCAGTTTTTAAGAGGATCTTGACATCTTTGGGATTTTTAGGCTCAAGATAATATCTGACATCTTTAAGATTTTTTATATTTATCTTGAAGTAGTAATCCACTTTTTTTGCCAGTTCATCAATCACAGCTGAAAGTTTACTACTTCCTCTAGCAACCAAAGTAATGACATACTCACTAACTGGAAGCTTGAAATTTATGTTGAAATTCAGGGACTTATCAATTTATTTCTCATCTTTTGAATAGTAATTCTGCAAGGCAGCTTCATCCAAGTAATTTTCCTCAGCATCACTATCATTTTATTCTAGGGCCTTAGCGTTCCCCAGCACACGGTCCACATAAAAGACAATACCATCAATAGACGGGACTTCCAGCCTCTTGGCTAACTCTGCAAAAGTCAGATGATAGCCTAGTTGTCGACCGTTTGATAATGAAAAACAAACGTTGGTCTTTCCCTTGAGGTCGTGGATGCACTATTTGTATTCGTCCAGAGTTTATTGCATTGTCTGGTTTTCATCTCGAAAGGTGTAGATCGAGGGTTTAATGTTGGCATACTCCTTCATATACTTCTTTTCTTCTGGAAAAGGGAAGATAAGGACATAACCGAGCTAGGCGGGTATGTGACTTGTGTCAATGTGGAGGTCAGCGGCGTAGATAATTTTATCGCCTGGTTTCATGCCGTAAAAAGTATTAATTATTAAGATAAGCTTAATCACATTCTGATTTAAAGTAGTTTATGATAATAATTTTATTCAAACTCACAAATCACATTACTAAACAATCTCTTTAGCTTGTGTGAAGCTCATCTTTGAGAGAAGTAGCTTTATGTTCTGAAGTAGTGTCGCTGGGAGTCAGAAATAGTTCATCTACCTTCACAGCACTAAAATACACCTCAGCGTTAGTGGTAAGAAATTATTTTATCTATCTGAGCTCGTTTCCAACTTATATTTGTTCAACATACTTGAGCTTAGAGCGATGCTCCATGAGTTTTTTAATAGTAGCTTCTTTGTTTCCAATATATACGAAAATGGGAATCTGCATATGACATTTGGCTTTTTGTATTTCAATTATTCCTTCAATCCCTGCAGCCTCGTTTCTCACATTGTTCTCCATTCGAGTCATATTTGTGACATAGATAACTCTCGATGTTTTATCAATTAACATTTTCTTCGTTTTTTCCATTTGTAGCCATTCCTTGAGTTTCTGGGTAGAGCTGAATTTCATTAGCATAGTCGGATGCTTGAATACTTTTATTTTGCTATAAATAGTTTCAGCTTATGTTTTTTATCCGTCTACCCAAACAATAAAATTAGCGATGCTTTCAGGGTAGATAGATGATGATTCTTGCTCCGTTAGCTGGATAAGTCTAATCATTCTAAAAGTGATTATCTTGTCTTCACTTTCATACTCAGATTTAGTTATATCTGACACTCGGAACTGTGTAAAGGGTTCAAGCAACAGTTATTCCTCTCCCTTGTAGGCTGAGTATTTCTTGACAGATCGACCATTAATTATTTCCATGATGAACAGGGTATGGTCTGTTGAATCGATTGTTGTCTTGGCGGTCAAAAATTTCTTGGCAATTTGTTTGTCAAGAGAAGTCGAAGTGAAATTCTTGAAAGTTAAAATATCACCTTTTTATACATCCGGGTCATACTTTACACCTCTGTAAACAGTTGTTTTTATCGGAGAAATGATGCTTAGTTGTTTTATCAGTGAACTTGTGAACTGGCATTTCCAGTCCTCAATTATTTCCTTTTAGTCCTTTTATATTATCGGCTCTTCTCTCAAAAATCTATTGACAACAGTGTATACAGGCTCAGATTTACTTTATGTGTGCCTGTGATGGATCTTTTAGCAAGTATAGACGTAAATAGGCTCTACATTATCAGTGTTTTTGAAATGCTGATCTTAGGAGTCTTGAGCTCGAATCTTCAGCTCTTATCGTAGTTTTTTTTAAAAGTGTTTGCGCTCCTCAGATGGGTCTGAAGGTCTTATATGATCAACAATCTTGAATTTGTGAGATATTGTACCAGCTAGCTACCCCATAGTTTTATAAAAAAACATTTTTTCGCTGACAACACGTCCGACTAAATTTACAATATTTCTCTCCTAGTTGAGATTGTAGTAGGGCTCTAACTTAGTGAGATTTTAATCTTGACGAATCAATAAATCCATGACTTTTAGACACATCGAGCTATTTCTATCTTTTTTCTTGCTTTCTGGTACTAACTTTTTGTAATACAAGTTATGAAAAGTAGTGAATTAAATATCCTCATAGATTTCATCGATGTACTCATTACTATTCTCTTTGTATATGATGATTCTGTTCATATAGCGCCTGGCTTTTCTCCTAAACAGTACCTTTTCTGAAGTTTCAACCTCAATGATGCTCCAGTTGACTAATCCAGGAACAGACTATATTCGAGCGTCAGATTTCTCTATATCGAGCTTTTTCCTATGTTTTCCAGTAGGAAGTAAACTATAGGTTAAGTCTTTTAGAGAGTCAAGAT
>Ga0100380_10005429_pt1 | contig 13147 bp, 9 predicted proteins | sample CryGeymeta201504_FD_80417 | JGI IMG/M metagenome (GOLD analysis project Ga0100380, IMG submission 80417) | Groundwater microbial communities from Crystal Geyser aquifers in Utah, USA - Crystal Geyser metaG 2015-04 | ecosystem: Environmental > Aquatic > Deep subsurface > Groundwater | place: USA... | reverse complement strand
TACATTGTGCTTGACCTGCGAAGATCTGCGCCTCTGAGATTACAACTCAGATTACTTTAGTTCTAATCTCATAATATATATTTGAACACTCTAAAACCCCTGGTTTTTAGCGTAGTGCACTGCTGTCGCTTAGGAAAAACCAGTCTCCCGCACCCTATTGCAGCTCTTTTGACTACTACAACTGGTAGCTACTCCAGTAGACTAGCTACCTGGTAGTCTACTACTAGTATTTAGTCGGAGTACCAAGTACTCAAGTACTTGAGGGGGGGGGGCTATTCCGAGTTGAGCTTCATTTCCTTTCAGATATCAAGAAGTATCAAGGAAGATCACCCTAGTAGTCTAGTCGATCGCACTACTACTATGCCGGGTCCTGTCAAATTCCAGAAGCAGGCATCAGGATTTGGCTGTAGAAGGTAAAACAGAGCGAAGATATATTATCATCATGAAAATACGGATCAGCAGTTGGCTTTGCCGGTTTTTTTTTTCGGCGGTTTTACTACAAACCTCCCAATCGCTTGTGCCCCAACATCATCACATTACTAGACACGTGCATCTTTCCTGCAGTGGTGGTTGGGAAGCAAAAACAAAAGATGTTTCCTTGGCTTCGCCTTCCTCTCAGTCTTCATGGGCCAAAAATGCTCTTCTTATATCGTCCTTTACAGCTGGTATCGTGAAATCACCGGATGCTCAGTCCTTTCTCCTGTACAGTCTGGCATCCTCCTTATTGTCAGAGCAAGTCAGACAGGCTGAAGCATCGGTTCGAGATTCTGTCATGGCGAGCCCCTGTAATGGCCCAGATATTGATGCATTCAATTCCCTAGAAACCTACGATCGCGTGAAAGCAAGCATCAGTAAAACTTGTATAGGAAGCAGCTCAGATTATCAGCAGTCAGCTCAAGTCATACTCCAATCTTTTTCGGCAACAGAGGCAGTCCAGCAGAATATTCGACTCTTGTACATTCCGACAGCAATGTATGCTCTGAATCCAAATAGCTCAAATACGCCTGGCAAGCAACGGCAACGGGCACGGGCGGATGGAAAAACAAGGCGAAATCAGGTGGTGGATCATGTCAAAGAGCTACTGCAACCTCATCTACCTGGTACGTTACCAATGTTAGATTTCTTTGCATGTGACTGCGTAAATGCACTTTTTCATATGATTAGTACCAAAAACAACCAAAAACATTAACTATTCTCTTTCACGATCAGACACCGATGTCCTAGCCATTACACTGGATCTGGATGATGGCTCCCTCAAGCAGCCAATCGGTTCCAGCGAAGACTGTAACTACCCAACAGATGGAGTAGAAGCGTTTACCGTATGGGAACCTCACATTATATATGTTGAAGGAGGAAATACCTTCTGGCTGCAATATTGCGTCGAAAAAGGAAACTGGGGAAAATACATTCAATCCGCATGTACTGGGCCGGATGCAACAGCAGTCTATATTGGGAAAAGCGCAGGTGCTATCATTGCTGGAAGCACAGTAGAGACGGCTACCTGGAAGGGATGGGATGATCCGTCGATAGTACCGTCAAAAGAAACGTACGAACACTGGAAGAACCATCCGGGTTTGTGCATGTTAGGACCGCATGCATTTTTTCCTCACATGACCGAGGACTGGGAGGGGCTGGTAGAACAGAAGCGCCAGGAACTCGAACAAGCCGAGGCACTTGTATGTCTAAGAGACTTTGACGCATGCTGTGTTGATGGGAGTATCCAGGTAATGCGTATTGCATCAGGCAGTGAATGATTAGCCGATGTTGCTTTCTTTCAGAAGTATTATCCACTTTAAAACGGAGAAGGCTTGCTTTATAAACGATTGACGAGACAATAGAAGTGTGTTGTATTCCTTAGAGGCTTTAAGGATGGATTATTTATCTCGAGTTTTACCTCCTAGAACGAGGCCCGCCTTGCATCTAAAAACACGCTGCTGGCCAGCTTTACTTTCATACCATGTTTTTTTAAGAAACTTTTTCTATGCTTCAATTTGTAAAAGCAGCGTATCAGGCATGAAAATAGGGAAGGTTTCCTTTTGCCTTTGCTCTTTTCAAGCCTGTTCTTACCAGAAGAAATCTTTCTCGATGATTGGACGGAATATTCAACTTTGCTTCCTGATGCCAGCATCTTGTCTTTTTTGCCCCTGTCATCAATATTTAAGTCCCGCCGACACATTTCCATTTCTTGGCAGATGGATCCAAGGATATCGCTGTCGTCCAAAGTCTGTTCATAGCTCCCACTATCGTTGAAACTGCTGTTGTCCATGCTTACCATATCCAGCGGTTGTTCCTTCTCTTCATCTTGCGTTACAGCAGTGATAGCCTCAAATTGATATTTGGATATATTCCGTCTAGCAATAAAATCTGTGGAGTTCGGAGGTCCGACTCGTTCAACAGGAGCCCGAAATGAAGGTGCCGCGACGGAATATTCGTAGAGAGAAAAGGAGTCATTGTCGTCGTCGTCATAGTCGACAAAACCACTGATAGACTGCCATGAACAGCCGTTGTGATGAGATGGCAAGGAAATACTGTCAAAATATGTGCTATTATCATCTAGTAAACCTATGCTTGCTGACTTTCGTGTCACTCTCCGGCCTGCAGAAGTAAGGCTTTGCTTAAACGATCGGGGATGCAGAATTTGGTTTGTATTAATCATTGGATGGATAGCCTAGTATTTGTTGTTTACGGGGTGCTGCTGCTATACTTTTTCTGTCTTGCTATGCTTTATGCGGAAGGTTTATTCGTTCTGGACAAGATGAATACTCGGAGTAAATAATAATAATGAGAAACATTCTTACTTTTTCAATGAACCTACGACTAGCTAGCTAGTAGAGGGTCTCTAGCTAGTAGAGACTACTAGTAGCTAGTAGGAGACTACTACTCTAGCTAGAGTAGCTACTAGTAGTAGTAGTAGTAGAGTAGAGCCTGGCTGGCTAAAAGCAGAGTTTCTGTCGTGCTTCGAACTTGTGAGGGAACCTACCACGATTGAAGTCTTCGGATGATGAGCCCGGGCGGTTGTCAAGTATAACGTTAACCCTATTGTTGTGAAAGCATGTTGATGGGAAAAGTGTGCAAATTCGGCGACGTTCATTTTTCATTTCTTGTGTTCCGGCGACGACAAGAAATAATAATAATAATACTTTTTTTATCAGATGACCAACCCTTCATTTAATCAATCAGCCACTTATCGACTATTAAAATCACCTTTCCCTCTTCCACTTGCAGGCGCACTTTTCTAACGTAGTTCTGTTTCTAAAAATCAGCAAAGAAACAACATGAGCAGGATCAGCTCCTTCGACACTAGCATGAGCGAGTCTGGCTCCGTCGACACTGACGTGTGTCCCAACGGCTCCTCTGTGTCAAATTTGGAGATAATATCCTTTCCTTCGCTCATGGAGAGCGGTGTCGAATTGGTAGATACAAATACGCTGCTAATCTCCCAGCGACTGCTCGCTTGTCTAAACAATCATCGCATGACGGATGTCTTTCTTGTAGGCGACGATGATGTCAAGGTTGCTGCCTCCAAGTACCTACTGGGAAGCATGTCGCCTCAGTTGCAGACCTTGCTGTACAGTGAAATTAAGGGTTCATCGGTGAAGGTTGAAAATTGCCGCGCCAAGCCACTGCAAGCCCTTGTGGAATTTTCTTGTAGCGATTATCTCAATACCCTTATTTGGCTGGATACTGACCCCGTGGAGATTGTCGAAGATATGGTGGCGCTGGCGAAGCTCGCACACACTTACGCCCTTCCAAACTTAAAACAGCAAGTTTCGGACGTTTTGTGTCCCTGCCTAGATCAGCTTCCTTCTTTGGCATGCATTGCATTCAACTTGGTCGATGACATCACTACTCCAGAGCTGTTGGCGTCTTCCTTGGAGATCCTGAGAAGCAAGGCATGCGAGGCATTTGTCAAGGGAACCAAAAAAGAAATTGGTGGTATCACTTGTTTGACACCCACTAAATTGGATCTTATCATGCAAGATAGTGAAGTTGAAGCTGAAGAAATCTTCCTTTTTCAGTGCTTGGTGGACTGGCAAGATGCCAACATGGATGTGTACAAATATACCAGTAAAATTACGACGCGAGTGGCGCAGCATTTAGATTACAGTGCCATGACCGCTAGTGAGATCGACCAAATCGTTATTCCTTCTGGCATTGTGGACTCCCAGTCTTTATTGGCGGGTCTGATGACTGTGGCCAAGGCTGCCGAGAAGAAAGGAATTGCTCTTAAATCGGCCAGGCACAAGACAGCCAGAGAAGGATTACCAGCCGATAGTAGCCGGCGCTCTGGACGACGTTTCAAAAATGTTGTTTCCGCGGCTATGAATTCAACGACTCCAAAGGAGACCCGAGAACTCCCAGAGAGTGCTGCGGCTACGCCTGTTTATGAGACCACAGTGCAAGTAAAAAAATTACCCATGCCTTCGTTCCGATCTCCGAAAGTCGGCAACTTGTTCAAACGTGGCGTACAACAGCGTGCCTCCAGGCTTCTAGGATCTATGCGTGGCCTTCGTTCCGTGCAAGAGGAGCCTGAGTCTATTGCAGATATAAGTGCCAGTGAATTACCACTACCCACGACGCCCCGAGGAGACCAGTCGTCGGACGTTTCTTCGATTGTCAGTGGTGACCACAGTTATGACTCGTGTGAAGAGAAAGAAAAGACCGTTCCAAGTGTTCATGCCACCCAAGGCGTCTGTTCCGCAGAGTAGCTCGATTTTTCTGTGTCGATTCAGCGCTCAATATTGAAGTATTCAATACTATAGAAAGAGCGATTGGAACAGCAGAGTAAATCAGTCTTACTTGTTTTAAGTGTTTTAGATGTCCGATCAAAGTGATAACAAACATTGTTTAGAGTTTCAAAATAAATCAAGTTCCTCTCTCGTTGCAAAATTAGCAACAATGTGTTTTGTTCCCATAACTCAGTTTTTTTGTATTATTGTGTTTCTGCCGTGCGGTTCATCAAAGTTTAAGTCAGGTCCCAATGGAATGTACCTGCGAGGGTGAATGGATTCATGGCTGGTGTAGTAGTGCATACAGCATTCCTTCATCTTGCATGTATCGGAAACGCCTGGCATTTGATACATTTCTCGTGTCCATGCCCATAAATTGGGGTACTCATAAATATGTTTTTTGTTGCATTTGAAATGTGTGTAGTAAACCATGTCAAATCGGTAAAGGGTTGGAAACAAGCATATGTCCGCCATGGTTACTTGATCGTTGCTGCACAAGTACCGCTGGCGCCCAAGCAAAACTTCCAATTCGTCCAAATGTTCGAACAAGGTAGCTGCTGCTTCTGTGTAGGCTTCTTGACTTCCTGCAAATCCAGCACGGTACACACCATTGTTGATTGGCATGTAGTTGGCAGTCTTCATGGCTTCAATTAAAGCTGTTAAAGCATCCGGCAGCAAGTCAACCTCGTGCTTTGTTGCAAACGATGTTAAGTCATTTGCAAACATGTCAATCATATCGGAGGACTCGTTATTCACAATGGTACCTGTTTTTCGATCCCATAAAAGAGGAACAGAAACTCGCCCAGTGTAATCGGACTTCCCCAAAACGTAGAGTTCGCGCAACATTTGAATGACAATTTTCTTTGGTTCGTATCCAGCAGCTACAGGATCCAAAAACAGCTCCTCGGCCGTAATACCACCTTGCTCTATGATCGTGTCGTCGTTGCCGTTGCCGTTGCCGTTGCTGACGCTTTTGCTGGAATTGTGTTGATGAAAGGTCCACCCGTCGTGACCCATAAAGGCATCGGTAAAGATTACAGGAATGATAGCTTCCAGGCCCATTAAAGCACGCACCAATAAGACACGATGTGACCATCCACAGGGAGACCCAACCACAAGTAGATAACGCTGGTGTCGAACGTCCGCTGCTGGAAAGGTGTCATCTTCAAACTTCTGTTTGAATTGAGTGGCTCGGCGAACGTACCGACCTTGAGCATCCTGCCCTAGATCAGTGGTTATCCATTTTCCTTCCAAAAGTCTGCCCATTTCTCTGCGGTTGTAGTTTTGCACTTTGACTTTTTGTGGTCTCTTTGTGGTTGCTTCATTGATTCTGAACGGAACGAACCTGGATTGGCACTCGGCGAGTTCTAGGGGCTACTACTACTACTACTACTACTACTACTAGTAGACTACTCTAGTAGTACTACTACTAGTACTACTACTAGTACTACTAGTACTAAACTACTATAGTAGTAGTAGTAGTAGTAGTAGTAGTAGCCTAGTAGTAGTAGTAGTACTAGTAGTACTAGTAGTAGCTACTACTAGACGGCGAAGCTCACATTTGAAATTCATTTTCGAAGTTCCTGGAATTTCGTTGCAATTAGGGATGGGGCTAAATGACTTTTTCGATTGAGAATCACGAACAAAATAAATAATGCCCTCATCATCATCTCACTGGACCTACTGTAGTCCTGATCACACCACGACACCAGGCCCACTACACCACTTGAGCAGGACTATGTACGAGTAGTAGCTTGAGTGGTGTCGTTGAGTAGTACTTACTAAGTAGTAGTACTACTAGGTTTTCGAGTAGCTATTGGCCAGCATGTTCACCCTTTGGGTGTCGTCGTTGTATTCCACAGTAATTAGATATTCCAGGTTTTTCCCGCTTCTCTTAGTAGTAGTAGCCACTGATAGTGCATACCATCATCAAGAACTCTGTGTTTAGTCCGTTCAAGCTGGCAAGATATCTGCACATTCCTGGTAAAGTCTGTTGCGTGCAAGAAGTGTTTCAAACAAAATCAACACTGTTTTAGATTTCTGTAGATTGGCTTGTCAACCTGCCGACTGGAGCGCAAGTAGAAGGGTACCAATTATTGATACTAGAGTAATTGTTCAACCTCGTGCGGCTAATAAGAAAGGGCGACCAGTAGTTGAAACTGTTGTTATTATCGTCACTACTGTGAATCTACTCCATTCGTTGAACCAAAATCATTATTTTTTATTGGACCAGAAATATCACAGAAGTCAATTTGAGATCTACCGCGTCAAGCTTTTGGAATTATTTTGATTGGTAAAGTTATTATGACGTAAATTTTTGCATTTCGTCTGTGTACTACCAGTACCAGAGAAGATGTTGTGATGGTGAAAAGCCTGGTGGTACTAGTACCTGGTAGTAGTAAGGGGAGGGGGGAGGGCACACACGTGGCGCTCGATGAATACCTGGTAATACAGTAATTAAGATATCCAATTACGTACCTGGTACCTGGTAGTCTACCTGGTACCACTCGTGGTAGATAGTAGTCTACGGTACTCGTCAGCATAAGTAGTATTGGAGGTTTCTTAAAAGGCCTGACAACAGCATGTGTGTAAAAGGTTGACAAGCGTCTTATTGGACTAAAAAAATATAGAAACCGTCGAAAGGTGAGTTCTAAAAATATTACTTTATGTTGGCGGCGAAGTCCAATAGAATAGTATGCCTAATGCTGTGTGGGTCATTCACTTGCACTTTCAGAAGTGCTATCGGAAGCTAATCCTTCGTCTCGTACTACTACTGTTAATACAACTGGTGAATTCCGCACGGCAGTGTAAGAAAAGGAAGAGACTTGGGCTCAAAATCTAATGGTTAACAGTCTGTAAATGTAGTCTGTTAATGTAGCTAAGACAATGATAGTATGTTTAAGGTAAGGTGCTGTATCGGAAAGCATAATAGTAATGAGCGGTGTGGTGTCATCGCCTTGCCACAAAATTACTCGTGACATTTCTATAGATGGAAAAGCTCCATCCGATCTCGAGAGGTGCAAGGCGGTGGACCGCAATTGTGTGTGCTTCTTGGTGTGGAAAGAATGATTGAATGTAGTAGGTCGGCACGCGGGGGTCAATGTGCGCAGAATGTCTGCGTGCGTAGTGCATTTCTGTCTGTGCGTGTGCAGAGCGGTGAAGTAGTAGTAGTAGCAGCTCAGCGGCTGGTATGATATGGCGGATAAAAGCCAGAAAGCATTTCAGGTCTTGAATCTTGAAGTGCAGCGGGGAGTCATTCTAGTAATAGCAAACGCTCCTGGTGACACTGACGGGAGAGACAACGCGTGGACCAGCAGATGATCCTTGAGGTTGGAGTGCATCCGCAACCTCCAGTACGTCGTCCATTGGATCAGAAACGACTTGGTGACTGTAAAGCTCCATCAGGCGTCCCCGGACGCTTACGAAGAAATCTTGTTCACCAGGGGAAATGAGACTATTAACAAAGTTAAAGTGTTTCTCGAGCATGGCTCTGTCAGCAGCTGAACAAGCCGTCTGACGTTGCTCCATGGCGTTCAAGAGAGCCGCCAAGGCAATGCGCGAAGCCCTCTGTTGAATGCACCTGTAGTCTAGGACAGCCAACTCAATATGAAAGCGAGCAGCTTCAACAGTGTCGTGATCCAGCTGCTGATCGGCAGGCAGAATCATCAAAAAATACTGCAGAAAAGTAAAAGGAGTTGGGGGGTGCACCTTCCATTCCAAGGTGTGCAGAATCTCCTTTTCCATCAAAATCATTTGGGGCTTGGTGAACTTTTCTCGACTGAGATGAATCATCACATCCATGGATAGAAAACCTTGGTGGCATTCCATCTTGATGGTAATGTAAAGACAGGTCAGAGATAAGAGCTGGAAGTGACGCTTGCTGAGGCCTTCAGAGTGCTCGTCAAGATACTTAGCAAGGTATCGATCAAGCAAGTTCATGAAGACTGCTACGCGTTCTCTAGGTAGTTTGAAATGATCTACCACTGTTTACCGAGAAATCAATAAGGTGATGGTGTTAGCTACTTTAACACAATGATATAAAAATTTGCACCAAGGAAAGATTTTTTCCACCAATTCAATCTGCATTTACGTACAATTGTATCCCCATTCACAAATAATCTCCCGCCAGTGCTCTTTGATCTTCTCTCCAAAAGTATCATCATCCGCTAAGCCAAAGGCAGAGGGTCCTTGCGTGACGATCTTGGAGAGATTGGTAGGAGGAAGCTTAGGGATGATGCCCAGGAAGGGATTAATGTAGTCTCTAGTTGAGTAGGCTTCATTCTCTTGCTCGAACATCACTTCTAGCCTTTCTCTCAAGTCAACGAGGACAGGGGCTGCCATGGTAATAAAAAAAATTGAATGATGCTTTTTGACTTCTTTCTTCAAGATTGGATTTTGTGTGAAAGGCGACGCATACGCTCGTTTCAAGATTTTCGGCCTTTGCTTGGAGCGGATGCGACCACCACGCACTGGAAGTAGAAAGCTACCCTCGGAGTACCTGGTACCAACCGAAGTTCTAGTACCAGGTACTGAAAAAATTAATAGTGAGTACTACTACTAAACGTACTGAGCAGTCAGGATAGCTACTAGAGATCTACTGCCGTACCAGTACCTACTAGTAGTAGTGCTACTTAGCTACTACTACTAGTAGAGAGTCTACTACTAGGCTACTATTAGGTACGACTACTAGGAGTACTACTAGACTATGGTAGTACTAGACTACTGGTAGTAGAAATAGTATATTTGTCTACTGCTCCTAGTAGTAGCGGTACAGTAGTACTCGAGTAGTCTACTAGTAGAACTGGTAGTTTACTACTCCTCCTTTCTATTGGTGGTGGTAATAATATTACAAGAAGATTTCTTCGCGGCTTCGTGGAGCCTTCTTATTCGTCGGCCTGCATCCTATTTAAAATAATTTTCCCGATTTAACCACTATCAAAAGATAGTAAATTTTGTCGGAATCAGTAAGGTCTACAAATACTATTTGTGGGTGAGACAGTGGAAATAGGCGTCGTCATCCGAGGTCTGATAGGAAAATCCGATAGAGTGCCGCACCATAAGTAATATTTTCGCAGGATCCTTCCCAATGCCGAACTAATGAACGTGTGCCTTACCGAATATCTGGTAAAAATATATATTAGTAATAAAATCCAGAATTTTATGTATGTTTAAACATTTGACTTGATTCGTTCGGCTTTCTTTGATGAGTAGTGTATGCATACTTGGTACTACTGGTAGCTCTATTCAGAATTACTGAACGTAAACAGTCGCTTGCTCCAGATGGCTTAGTCTAATACACCGAAACAGTCGCTTGCAGACCTTTTCGCAACAACGAAAGAGTCTCCAACCAAAAAAGAAGTAGCGCAACCTAGGACGGAACTACTATGCAGAAACAATAGCCAACGAGCCTTGAAGCTAGCGCCGCTGGAACAAGTTTATTCGGTCTTTTCCCTGCTTTGCCTGCTTGCACTGGCTGCTGGACAAGAGGACCAGTGTGTGCTAATGATGATTATTATGTAATGGATCGACTGCACGCCGGAGCTCAATAGAGCAATCTTTGTTTCTCGTCACTAAAACAATGCTAGCGGTATCGCGCTGGTTTAGTTCCTTATTATTCTAAATTTTTTAGTGCCTCCAGTAGCTAGTAGTATTTATTTGAACCTACTACTCAATACTTTCCCTACTACCAGGTACTGTAGCCACTGGTAGTAGCTATGGCGGACTAGCTAGTACTGTAGCTGCTGTTAGCTAATTAAGTACCAGGTACCAGGTACTACTAGTGCAAGAAAGGGCGCTCTCCCCTTGACGCCAAGTTCCCCTTCCAGCCAATGCTTTCCGGCACGCGGCATCATGCGAACATTAATTTCAGTCGTCCTTCTGCTGGCTCCGATTCAACCTTGTTGCTGGTCAATTAATTATTATTGTTATTATTTATTTGTTTTTCTAGTAGTACAGTACTACAGTACTAGTGTGCTAGTAGTACGGTACTAGCTGGTAATAGCTACTGTAGCTACTGTAGTAGTTATAGTACTGGTACCTGGTACCTGGTAGCTATCTAGTGTAGTAGATAGTTGTAGACTAGTAGTACCAGGTACCTGGTATACAGTACCTACCTGTAAGTATTTTGAGGAAACAGGATCGCGAGATTTATGAGAAGATGTCCCTGGTAATGATGAACAAGAGTAACACTTGCGTCCCAATATTGATGAGACACGTGGATGCAAATTCGCGCGATCGTGGTTTTCAACAGCATTGGGTACTGAGCCGCCTTTTTCAAAAAAATATTGACGCGAGAATTCCGTCTCCTATGCTAAACTCTCGAGAAGCTGATTGATTTTTTATCTTTTTTTTATATTATTTTCCTCCTTGGCGCGTCTTTCAAAGGTCAAAAGCGATTACTCGTACTGTACTTAATAAGCACTCATAGCCATCATCAATATCGAAAACCATAGACGGTGCAACTCTAAACACGATTAGTCCCCAACCATTATGAGGTCATCTCGCAAGCGAAAATCCCGACAGCTTCGTTTGGTTGATCCGAATGAAACAGAAGGCTCATCGTGTGCGCCCCCACGAAAGACTAAAAAAAGCACCACCAACTGCAACAACAGCTCCAACGACGAGACGGATGAGAATCTCTTGTTGGAAAACATCGAAACGAACAAGTCCGGTACCAAAAATACCAACACCAACAACAACAAGTTGCTGAAGAAGAAGAAAGCCTACCGGATGATGACACCAAATGGCGTCCGCAAATTACTTTTGGCGGAAGACTACACCGAACCTGTGGTGATCGGATTGGTCAAAACCCATGCTTCTTCTTCGTCCTCTTCAACTACAGATAGTGACGGCAACAACAAATATGCCCTAGGCTTTCATTTATTTGATACGGAACTTCAAACACCCGTCTTGGTGGCCCGGGATGCCTGTGACGATTTCTTTGCTGCCCGCAGCAGCACGAACAATACCAACAACCAACACGACCACTGGCTCGTCCAAATTCAAGGGTACATTACGAGCACTGTCAATGCAACGGCCACGTCGAATCCCGCATTTCAACCATTCTTATGTATTACAAGTCTTTTGCTGGTAGCGCGGCTGGAAACTTCGTGCTACCATTCTCCTGCTACTTTGAATGCCCCCGCCAACACAAACACAACCATGACACCTGCTAGAAAACCTCAATCTGACAACAAACTAAAAGTCCAAGGAGGAACATCCGCAGCTGGCATCAAAATGTTTCTCGAACAATTTGACTACACGACGAAATCATCAGACAGCGCCTCTTTTCAATCCGCTCTGCTGGATTACAAGTATCGTCTGGATTTGCAGCCATGTATCACCTTGCGACCATCTCACGAACGTACCTACGAGCAAAATCGTACAATGGTGCAGGATTTTTATCATCATCACAAGGCCATGCAGACACTTTTGGATTCGAATCCACTTTTACATCCCTACAGTCGTAGTAACAGCATTGATTTGACGCATGCCCACAGTCAAATTGCAGACGAAGCCGTAGGAGCCATGGAATCCGATGCTAGTACTACGCAAGATGATACCACCACCCCGACAACTGATCTAACCTATTTGGAAGAGCCAAGGTCGGCAATGAAAGCCGGACAAACGGAACAAAAGCCTATGCAAACACCGCAGTCACAACAGCTTCCGCCGCAACACGAGCTCTACTTTGCAGCACTGGAGGAATTTATTGAATCTCAAATTGATCGGCAAAAGGCCAGTCTCACCTCCAATGCGGGAAAGGCCAGTTCCAAGGTTGCCGCTCAAGTGGTGGAACAATACAAGGATACCCATGACGATATCATGTGCACTGTAATGGGTGTAATGGAAGGAAGTCATCATCGTCGTCGTCGTCATTTATTCACCAGAAATTGCACCTTTGTCCAAGATTGGGTAACATCGAATGCGATTCGACGTTGGCATGATGCGCTGTGTGGAAATGGACTCACGGAACATCCAGGAAGGTTTCGTACCAAAACCGTCAAGGCGGGACGCACCGTCTTTCGACCGGCCGACAAGGTAATGCAAGATTTGCAGGATGATTTGTTTCCGGCGTTTGCTCTACTGGAAGAACAGTTGACACGACATTTGGCGACGTCGCGAGAACAGGAGGCTGCTACGGCCGCCATGACCCTCGGAGCTGCCGTCTTTTTTGGGTTGGTTGATGTTCATCCCTTTGCCGATGGTAATGGCCGATTGGCGCGGCTCTTGGGGAATGGAGCACTTCGGGCCGTGGGGTTGCCCTTTTGTATAAATTGGTTTGCTACATCGGCGCAACGACGGGAATATGTCCTGGCAACGCTCATGACACGACGAAATTTGACTCTAGTGTATCGTGGTGTCAATATGGACGATACAGCGAAGAATGAACAAATGATTCGAGATGCCATGGAAGC
>Ga0100380_10005417_pt1 | contig 13179 bp, 13 predicted proteins | sample CryGeymeta201504_FD_80417 | JGI IMG/M metagenome (GOLD analysis project Ga0100380, IMG submission 80417) | Groundwater microbial communities from Crystal Geyser aquifers in Utah, USA - Crystal Geyser metaG 2015-04 | ecosystem: Environmental > Aquatic > Deep subsurface > Groundwater | place... | reverse complement strand
GATTGGGGATTGGGGATTGGGGATTGGGGATTGGGCCCAATCCCCAATCCCCAATCCCCAATCCCCAATCCCCAATTTAATATAATATTTTACTGTCTAAAATAATATATAGTAACAATAGTAATAATAGTAATAATAGTAGTATAAGAGTATATAAATTAAAAATATAAGAAAATATGTAATTTAAAAAAATGAAGTTTTTAAATCTAGCTTTTATTTTCGAGCTTTTCTTTGTTTGTATAACAGCCTACCAAAAACTCTCCGAAACAATAACATTAGACCCTGAAAATTACGGAGAAGACATTAAAAATATAGGATCTATTGCTAACAACCAAAATAATGATAATATTAACAATAATATGCAACTAGCAAAAAAATTAATAAACAAAGACAGAAATAGCATAAGATCAACGACAAATAATAAAATGCGATCAAATGAAGAAAAGAAAATATTAGATTCTATAAGTACAAGCAATAATTTCAACAATTTTATCAATCCTATAGGAACATTTCAAATAGAAACTTTAAATACTAAAATATTAATTGATAAGGAAAGTCCTAATTCAAATATAAATGAAAGTGTTACTTTTAAAGTAGATGGAAAACTTTCTAAAATTATAAGAAAAATTTCATTAAGCGGAACAGGAAATCATTTTTCTTCATTTAAGCTTACATCGTATGATTTAAAACTAAAAAATGCAATAATCACTGAAAATTGCTTTCATTTTGATTATCATCCTACTCATCCCTATATTTGTGTAGAAGCCGATTTTGAACAGATTGATAGTAAAGGTAGTTATGCACGTTAACATTATTAATTGTTAATTAGGAAGTAAGAACGGAGTTTATGTTACAATAGATTATGAATATACAGTAAAAGACTTAGTAAGGTTAAGAAAAATACCTTTTAAGTATAAAGAGGACGCAGAAAATATTATTATATGGATTTATGATAATGACAAGATGAAATATAAAATTAAGAATATATCGTTACAAATCGATTTTAATAGGAATTTTACATTCTCAACAAATGTAATTGCCTATCCAGAAAAGTATTTAATGGTAATTATAAATTTTCTAAATAATTTATAGAAAAAACAGCAAAGTATTAATGATAAAGAAATAGCACATCCAAATAACTGGAATATCATCCAATGGAAAATAGATGAATTAAAGTCAAACGAGATAAAAAATTTCGCAATCAATATACCTAAATTTATGTCAAATTGCAAAAGTTTAGTAAAATTTATCATTTAAATTATTAACATTATATAGAATGAAATAGGTTTCCACAAATTCTTAAACTTAACTTGGAGTACTTGTAGACTATGGATTCTTTTAGCAGTTATAGGATTAATTATTATAATTTTCATTACCTCGTTTAATAAGATCGCTAATAAATATGATGTTAAACACAAAAATGCAAATTCTACTCCAGGAGAAACTTGTAAAGAAAATGAATCTGATGTAACGAATTCAACAGAAAGATTGGTAGCACAAAAAAGATAAAGCACTGATAATATAACACTTTAAGGTTTTTGTAATAAATATAATATCACTACTATAAAAACTATAAGAACTATCATATTTACATAACAACATAATAAATCTATAATAACTTTTCTTATAACTTTTCTTATAACTTTTCTATAATTTTATTTATAACTTTTCTATAACATTAATATACGTTCTCGATAACAAACACATAAAATTCTAGATAAAATTCAAAAACTTTATCTATAATTTCCTTATTGACATACTTTATTTATTTTATTTTATATTTTTTCCTATTTTTCCATTATTATTAATTAAATTATAAATATAAATATAATTAATGAAGTTATCAAATCAGCCAAATGATAATGATGATGATGAGGTGAAACACAAAGAGTTTATTGCCTCTGTTCAATTTTGGAATTATTACTCATACTTACTTATATCGTTTTTTGCTGGATTTTTTTCAATATCTGATTTGGCTATTCAATTCTTTTTTAAAGACGATTTAAAAGTTCAACCAGGTATAATGGGATCAGTAACTTCTTTGACTAATATCCCTTGGATGATTAAGCCTTTATTCGGTCTTTTAACTGATTTAGTCCCTATATGTGGATATCGGCGGAAATACTATATTATTCTAATGGGATGTTTAATAAGCGCTTGTTGGTTTATAATGGCTGAGTTTTGCTATGAAGTTCATGAAGCTATTATATTATTAATTATTATTAATATGGGAGTTTCATTTTGTACTGTATTAGGTGAAGCTACTGTTGTCGAATTAAGTCAGTTAACATCATGTGAAGATGATAAAGAGGATAATGCAAAGAATTTAGTGAGTTCATACTTTCTTATCAAATATTTTGGAGCAATGTTCTCATCTTTGCTAGGAGGGAAGTTAGTTGATATGATATCAAATAGACATATATTTATAATAGCGGCTTTTTTGCCTTTTTTAATAATAATTAGCGGAATAATAATTATCGAATGTAATCATGAAAATAGATGCTTAAAATCAAATAAAAAAGTAGATTCTGATAATAATGATGCTAATAAGATTATGGCAATTGATACTCCTAACCCTGATGAAAATGCAAAAAATATAATGATATTACTAAATAACAACGTAGAAGAGATCAAAATTAAGATTCAAAATATTACCACAAAATCAACAGAAAATAAACATAACCACAATGACAACCTATACAACTCACAAGTACAAAATTTAAACGTGAGTTACCAATCATATGTTGAAATGTGTAAAAACCCTCCAAAGCCAGATTCGGACTTAATGTGCGAATTCTTCAGATTTATCACACTTAAATTTGTTTATATTCCTTTAATATTCATTATACTATTTATGGCTACTCCTACATACGAAGATCCTTTCTTTTACTTTTTAACAAACAAACTAGAGTTCAAAGGTTCTTTCCTTGGTTGGATAAACTTCTTTTCAAATTTATTTACTCTATTAGCTATAATCATTTACAAAGTTTGGTTCAAAGGCGTAAGCTTTAAAATAATGATTGTCTTCGGGTCTTTGTTTAGTTTTTTGATTTCATTTAATTCTTACGTTATTGTAATGAGATACAATGTAACATTAGGTATTTCAGATTATGTCTTGACACTTTTTTCAAGCTCAATTTTGTCTATGGTAGGAGAGTTAGTTATGCTTCCTATGCTTTCGCTAGCCTGTATACTTTGTCCTAGTAATTTAGAAGGTACTGTCTATGCTGTTTTTATGGCAGCCTTTAACTTTGGAGGTATATTAAGTGGATTAGAAGGCTCATTCCTTACAAAAATGTTTGAAATTACAAGTGATGATTTTACTAATTTACCAAGGCTAATAATGATTGCTAATTTTTGTAGTTTACTTCCATTGTTTTTGTTAATTTTTATTAAAGATTCTTACTTCAACCCTGAGGAAGAAAGAAAGAGTCAAAATGTGCAGGATAAAATAGATAGAGGTTCTGTACATACACTGGAGAATCCCAGAGAAAATATAGGAGAATATGCTGTTGTAGAGACAAAAGTAAGTGATTTGAATAACTCGCATATCGATAGTTTAGATAAAATAAAATTCCATGATGATGAAGAAGTTACTTTCATAAATAAAGATAAAAAAACACATAATTAAAATAAATGTAATAAATAACTAATAATTATATATTATATAATTAATTTTTAATAATATGAATTTAAATTAATTTATAGTCACATAAATAATATTAAATAATATTTATTAAAGGTTTATTAAAGGTTTATTTAATTACTATCTTTATCATATCATTAATTTTAATCAAAACTATCAAATTCATTATTTCATTAACTCATATTAGTCTAGTTAAGTAACAAGATTATTTAACAAGCTACTTAACATCTTCTTATTTTTTATTTTAATGCACTCTGTAACACTGAAAAAACTCCAGTTCCGACTTTCGGAAGTAGACCCAAAACAATCTTAGATGAGGAGCCTTTGGCATCATCGACATCCTTGGTAGTACAACTATTTATCATATAGTTCATAGAAGTTTCAAAACTCATTTTTAAAAACGGAGATGAGGCAACCTGTAAAGTAATATATTATAAATTACCTCCATTCCAACTCTATTAAACGATCTATAAAATCCTTGATAAGTTATATAATCAGCAATTAATCCTAAATGTCTTGTATCAACAGAAATGGAGTAACTATCAAATACAGCATTGATTTCATTAACAATGGATGCTCTGCATGCTTCAATCTTTTAAGGTTATATAATAATATGTACTCCGTAATTTTTTAAGAAGAAACTTATATCGTTAGTACCGATTCTATCAACATCAATATCAGATTTGTATTTATATATTTCGTTACTGTTTACACCTTGTAATTGTAATACGAATTCTGGCTCTCCTTTTTTGTTCTTCTTGTTAAGAATAAATGTTTTATTAATTCCTTTTACTGAGGTAAAGACACAACTTTTAAGTTCTTTATCAAGAATACTAAATGAATAATGATTAATATTAATATTTAGATTAATAGATATAATTTTATTGTAGATTTATGTTGTTTTGACTTACTTTTTTATAAGTAAATTTTTCAATTCTAATGGAATAGTAAGGATAAAGCTGAATGTAGAGTTCTTATTGCTTAGTTTGATATTCTTAATATTTTATTTAATTAAAAGTAAATATAGTAAATATATAGTATAATATATAGTAAACTATAATAATACTTACAGTTATAGATAAATCATCATATCTTTGTTGGCTTTGTTTTTTTTCCTTCTTTGCACTAGATGGCTTTGTTGATTCTACTACTTTAACTTTAGACTTTGGTTCTATTTCTATATCTTTATCTTGTTGTTCACTTTCTTCTCCAGCATCGTCACATTCACCCTCTCCTTCGCCGTCTAATCCATCTAACTCCATATCAATTGTTCCATCTTCATTTGTTCCATCACCGTCTTCATCCTCATTTGTGCCTTCCTCTTCTCCGCTTTCTTCATCTTTTTCTTCGTCTTCACCATCACTGTCAGTTTTATCTTTTTTTGACTTCATCTTATAAGCTGTTTCCTCTTCATCATTGTTCTCTTTACCTTTATCTTCATCATTATTCTCTTTATCTTTTCCTTCTCCTTTCGAGGCTATTTTTAATTCATTTCTTGTTTTGTTTTGCTTTCTGTGTTTATTAATACTTTTAGCTAATTTAGGTAAGAAAATTTCACGTAGTTTAAAATCAACACTGTCTACATTAACATCAAAATAGGAGTTTATTTTATTTAATTCTTCCAATTGGATATTGATTAAATATACTTTTTGTTTTACGTTGTTTATTGACTCTATAAGTATTTTTCTTGTTACAACAATATTTTTTACTATATCAATTAAGTTATGTTTTTCGAATTTTCTTGATAACCACTCTGCTTTATTTTTATCGTGTATTTTGACTGGAAGATACATAAATGGTGTTTTAATATTGTTTTCTGATGTCATTAATATTTCTCTTAGTCTTGGAATACCTAAAGTCATATTCGCCCCTCCGTGTCCGGCAAGATGGAAAGTATTCAAAGTCATCTGTGTAGATGGTTCTCCTACAGACTGAGCAGCTAAGATTCCTACATTTTCACCTGGTGTAATAAGAGAGTTGAAGTATTTTAGGTATACTCCTAATTTAAAAGATTTTTCTTCTTCCTTATCTTGGAACTGAGCCTGGTTTGTTTTGATATAGTTCATCATATCGCTAAGTAACTTTTCTGAGACTGAACCTAAAAATCTCCAAGGAGGGAATTTATTAAGTAATATATCTCTGTTTTCGTCTTTTTTACTAAGGTATTTACGAACGCTTTTTGTGTCTAGTACATTTACTACTTCATCAACTTTGTATTTTTTAAAATAAGAATTAATATTGTCATTAAGAAACTTGAATTTTTCAACATACTTTGTCTTAGTAACATCAACAGAATCTTCTCCATATAAGAATTGAATAATATTTCCATCAAAATCTCTTACTGTATAATCATATTGAACAACTAACTGTTCTAAATGTTTAACAAGACATCTTTGTAAATAACCTGATCTTGATGTTTTAACAGCAGTATCAATTAGACCTTCTCTACCAGCCATGCAATGGAAGAAAAATTCTTGAGGTCTGATTCCTGTACTAAACCTATCAGATACAAAGCCTCCTGCTCTAGGATTTGGGTCAAAAGACTTAAAACTCGGGAGAGTTTTACCAGAAGCCATTTTTGGTACCCTTCTTCCTTCTAGCTCTTGCTGTCCTAACATGCATGAAACTTGAGTGTGGTTTACAACGCTACCTTTAGCTCCGGTCTGAACCATCAGTGAAAAATAATTATAAGGGAATCTTTTAATTAGACCCTCCTTTAGCCATCTTTTATTACAATCAGACGAAATTTGATTTATGGAATTTTTAACAACAGTATCAATATTAGCATCAATAATCTGAGAATCCTCTTTTAGGATACTTTCATGGAATCTCTCACCTAAATCTTTTATCTTTTTATGATTTTCTAGACGTAACTTCTCCTCCTGTGATAAATTACTATTTTTATCTTTTAACAACTTTCTCTTGTCTTCAAATATTTCAGGTTTAATTTCAAAATTTTGTAAATTAATTAAGGTTTCAATTTCCTTACGTTCCTCAGGATCCATTTTAAAATTATCTAACTGTAATTGCTTTTCATTTTTGTTTGTAATTAATATATTTCTGTTAGAAAAGTTATCAAAATGTAGTTTAAAGTTTTTAACTCCAAAGAAACCTGATAAACTTGACATACCTTCACTAAGTATATTTTCAATGTCTCTTCGTCTTTTTAAGTTATTTTCATCTTTAAGTAGTATATCATCAACACCACAAGTAAATCCATGGTAGAATTGCAAATAATGTATGAATAATTTACCAAATGTTGAAATTAAGTCACCGGCTAGATCAGCTCCGTATAATTCATAATAAGCGTGGATTAATCCGAATTCTGAGTTACCAATATGATTTTTGTCAAGTACTCCGGTAAGTAGTTCGTTATCTCTGACTATTACTTGTCCTTCAAGTTTATTTGACTCACCCCATACTTCGCCGCTTAGTTTTGTTCCATGTTGCATATTCATTCCATATTCTCCCTCAAAAATTTTATGAATGTCAGGTTTGGTTAATAATGATTTTAATATTGTTGTGACAACCTATTAGATTATATTTGATTATATTAGAAGATTAATTATATTATATTAATCTAATTTATTTACTTGCTTTCCTGTCCATAAGAATTTTGGTTTATATATTGTTGGTGGCTGTAATTCTATATTCAAAATTTGTTTTCTAGTGAGTAGTCCTTCAAGAGCTGAGTAGACTAATTGGAAGTAGTCACCTTTTTCCATCATAGTATCTTTCATCTAGTAAAATGTTATATTTAATTCATTAATAATAAAATATAATTATATATAAACTTACTGTTAAGAACACAGCTGAAACAATAGAATCTTGAATTAACCCTCTGATTGGCTTACCAGATGTAGGAACAATATACTGATTTGAAGTGTTACAGATATTATAAGCTTCTTCTCGACCATTAGGGTTTTGAATTAAATGAATGTTCATTTCATCTCCGTCAAAATCTGCATTGTAAGAGTTACAATTTGAATAATGTAGTCTGATTGTTTTTTCTCCTGGGAGAACTCGGGCGCGATGGCCCATGATACTCGGTCTATGTAGTGTAGGTTGTCTATTTACAAGTAAAGCATCATCATTTCTTAAATGTCTTGACACTATATCACCAACACATAATTTATTAGCATGCATTGAAAGAAAAGGGTCTTTTACATTAGATAAAGCTATTCGTTCTCCATTAACTTTTTCAATAATATTTGCACCTATAAGTAATTTAATAATGTAGGTTACCTGGCCATTTAAAAGCTCCATTTAGAATAAGAGATTTTAAAAACTCTTTATTAAAATCAGTTACTATTTCTGGGTAAGTAATATTTGTTGCAATTACTAAAGGAATACCAACCTCATCGGCTCGGATAAATGGATCAGGACTGATAACAGATCTTCCTGCATAGTTTACTCTTTTCCCCATCATTTTCATTCTGAATATACCTTCTTTTCTTTCTAATAATTGTCTGATACCTGTTGTTTCTTGGTCAGATTTTTTTGATGCTTTTGAAGCGTCAATAAGATGATTAACAGCGTCTTGAAGTTCTATCCATTTAGCAAATATTTCCTTGGAGTTTTTTTCTTTTAGATCTTGTTCCTTTTTTTCGTTCTTTTCATTTGCTTGTGATATATCTATTGAGGCTTTTCTCTTCTTTTTGTTTGAGTTTTTGTCCTTGTTGTCTTTATTATCTTTGTTTTCTTTACTGTCTTTAAGTTCCTTTAAAGGGCTATTTACACTTGATAACTCTCGACTACCAGCTTTATTATATTCTTTTCCTAACAAGCTTATTTGATTACTAATATTCAAAATTTGTGTATAAATTGCTGTATGCTGATGTAAAAAATTCTTATCTGATCCTCCCATACCTTTACTCTCTGGTCTAAATCTATTCGGGGTTACAATCAAGTTTTCAATAAAGAATATTTCTGCTCCGGTTGACTTCACTTCAAAGTTTCTTTCCATGTTTGGGAAAATATTACCAAAGACAATGTCGAGTAGATCATAATCTCTTTCCCATAATTGATTAATATGGTCACGGACCTCTATTGGATTTAAAAATTTCATTTCTTTTTCACTTATTTCTTCGTCATCAGAATCACTTTCAGAGTCTGTTGTATCAGTTTGTTTTTCTTTTTTCTTTTTTTTCTTAATTTCTTCATCTTCCTTTTGTTTTTGTGCAGAATTTTGGTTTAGTCCTAACTTTTCAAGTCTTTTCTTTTCTCTATAGAATTTAGTTAATATTATATAATTATTAAATGTATTATTACTTTTTGGAATGAGGCATTAAAAAGAATTTCAAAAATCCTTGCTTTTTTACTTTTTGAGATTTGTAATCGCAGTGAGGGCACTTAGTTTGAGTTACTTCTTTCCAAAATTCTTTAAGAAAGTCTCTAAATTAATATAATTAAGAAATATTATAAGAAATATTTGTATATACTTTAACTGAATTTGAATGTCTAATCCTCTTGATTCACATGAGTTAGGTTTATTAATCATTTTAATAATATCCTCTAACTTACTAATTTTATATTGCTTAATTTTTTCGCCTATTTCCTTCCTAAATTCCTCTTGTCTCCTTTTATGTTCTTCTTTATCAACAGAAGTATCTCCGCCTTTTTTCTTCTTTTTTTTCTTTTTTGATTTGTCCTCGTTTTCATCATCATTAGTTCCTGTATCCTCCTCAGTCGTATTCTCCATCATCTCATATGTCTCTGTTGTTGCCTCCTCTTCCATTTCATCATACTTTATATTCAGATTTAAGTTTTTAAATTTTAACAAAAGATTGATAATCTTACTATCAAGCGCACTTTGTGAGTAAGGTAAAGAATTAAACGCTAGATTATGTAATTCACTTGCTTCTTTTAAATATCCTAATTTAATCAATAACACTTTTAAGTAGAGATAAAGCTTTTGTCTTTCCATTAATTTTAGTTTGTGGCAATTAAAACATTTTGCTCTTAGTAATTTATAAACTAATTTCATCATAAGAGGATTATAAATAACAACAGGTAATTCTATATGTCCAAAGTGTCCGCTACAATTAAAGGAGTTATGACCACATGTAACACAGGGAGACTTATTATCGTATACGGAAACACCTAATGCAGGGTCGCAGAGACCCCCTCTATTTGGACAGTTTAACGTATCGAAAGCGACTGATTCGGTAATTTGCTTAACAGAGTTTTTTCTTACGTATTCTTTGGTATACATATCAAATTGAACACCGTCAATTTCATATTGTATTGAACTTTTGTCCTTTTTAACAACTTCCATTAATAAAATATATTTTCGATATAATTTTATATTACAATTGTTTTTGTTAATTTTTTATTAGCAAACTAAAATACATTAAATTAACACATTAATACATAATATTAATACAAATATTAAATCTATATTGAAATTATTGAAAGTTTATAATTATTTTTACAAGTATTTTATATAAATGAAAAATAAAAAGGGAAACAAAGGACTAAAAGTTGAACATGATATTAAAGATATAAACGAAGGAGAACAGTATATAATGACAGTCAAAGATAAAAATATTTTAGACGACAATGAAGACGACGATGAAATAAATGATGATATATTAGAAAATCAAGAATTAAAAGAAAAACGAATGACAGAATTTAAAGTTAGTAAGAAAAAGAAGGTAAGAATATATAATATAAACTATATAAAATAAATATTAATAATATTAATAATATTTATAATAATATTTTTACTTTTAGACAATAAATATTGCAGAAGAATTAGATCAGGTGGATAAAAAATCACTATTGTCTAAGTATGATAATGCGAATATTAACCCTGAAGGTTTTTTTATTAAGACTGAAAATCCTAATGCAAATACTAATACTAATAACAATACTTTAAAGGAATCAGAAGTTAATAATGTTAAAGAAAGACTTCAGCAATTAAAACAAGAGAAAGAAAAAGAAAAGGAGAAAGAAAATAGTAAGATAACAGCTGAAGAAAAGACAAATTACAGTTTGAGTGTAGAAAAGGTATAATTTATATTTATAGTTTTAATTGTTAGAAAGTAGCTTCTGATTATATGACAAAAACTGAAACAAAAGCAATTGACTTTAAGAAAAATAAAAAGCCAAAAAATCAACAAAAAACAAGAGATTTCCTATTAGACGATGATTTAGCTGACCAAAAGATAAATTTCAATGCTTTTCTTAAGACAAATAAATCACATTTATTAATAACAAATGAAAAATACAACGAATATGAAGAATTAGAATCATTATTAGAAAAACAAAGACTAAGTGAGCAAAGAAACAAAGCTATTGTAAGCTCTGAAAATAATACTAATACTACAATTACTACAAATACTACAATTACTACAAATAATACGAATAAAACAAATAACGAAGAAGAGAATCTTATAAATTTAATGAAAAGAGATACCAAAATTTTTGAAACTGATATAAATCATCAATTTACTGAAACTTTTGAAAAAGGAAAAAAGAGTAAGTAAATCTATAATTATAAATCGACATACACAATTATATAAATTTAATACAATTTACATATAAATTATCATTACTAATTAATTATAGATTCTTTACTCATGACTGACACAACAGAATTCTTAAAGAAAGTTCAATCAAAACAAGAAGTAGAAGACAATATAAAAAATATAATGTAAGTATTAATAACATTTAAACATTTTTAGAAGGTCAGCTCCGATAACTTCCTTAAGAGACTCCAAAGACGGGAGTGTAAGCATTGCGAATATAGCCTTACCTTCAGAAAGACTAAAAACGGGTGTATCAAGTATTTACAGTCAAAATAATGAATTTTTAAAAAAGAAAAGAGTTGCAACAGAAGATTTAAAAGATAATAAAGATTTAACAAATATTAAGAAGAAAAAAACAGAAGGGAAAGAAAAAGGAGAGAATGATAATAAGGGGGAAAACGATGATAAAGAAGTTGAAAAAGAAGATGAAAATGAGGAGTTAAGAGAGTTAATAGTAGGAAAAGGAGTTGCTAATGCATTAGTTGTTTTTAAACAAAGAGGAGTACTAGGTAAAAGAGAATTTATAGGAAGATATAAGGATAAAGATCCGGTAAAGGAACTTGAAAAGTATCCAAAATCAAAGAAGAAAGAGGTTGAGTTAGAGTATAGAGATAATAAAGGTATGTGATTTTATGTAAATGTTAAATTATTTTATTTTAATAGGAAAGAATATGAGTAAGAAGGAAGCGTACAGATATATGTGTTATATTTTCCATAATAAAGGTCCAAGTAAGAAAAAAGTAGAAAAAAAGATGTTACGTGAAGAAATGGAAGAAAAATTAAAGAACAGAGATTTAAGTAAAGATTCTAAATTCGGTAAATTCCTAAAAAGCGAACAAGAAAAGACTAAAAATCCTTATATTATTTTACAAGGAAAAAATAATAACTTATAATAAATCTGCAAACATGAATAGAATAGACTTAGTAATTAATAATTAACATTAATAAACATGTAAACTGAAACTATAAATTAATTAATCAATTTATAAAACAATCATACAAGATATTAAACATAAATTAGTATTTATTACTTATTATTCATTAATATTATTTTATTACTTAATTTCTTATAAATATTACTTAAAATTATTATTCATATATTATTTATATAAAAATGAATACTTCAAATTGGGAAATTGAAATATTAGCTAAAGAAGCATGCTTTAAAAACTTAGAATTAGAAGGTCTAGGGGATTTTTCTAAACTAGGTAGCTCATCAAAAGCATTTAAAAAATGTTTTGATGATTTCTTAGCTACCGGAGAAATGCCCATTGTTCAAGAAAGAAAACCTAAAATCGAAAAAGAAGATGAAGAAGAAGTTATAAGTGAACCAACTGAAAATAAAAAAGAAGAAGTTACTGAAGTCATGGCAGAAATTGTTATAGAAGAAACAGTCACAGTTGTCGAAAATAAAGTTGAAAAAGCTGAGAAAAAGGATGAAGTATTAGATGATGCTGTGTCAAAATTAGAAAAATTAGTAGAGAAAACAGAATTAAAAGTTGTCGATGATATTAAACATCATAAACATCATCATGAACAACATGCTGAACACAATAGTACTGATACTAAAGAAAGGGTTGATGAGATTAAAGCTAATATAATTTCATCAACTGAGAATAATAAAGAAAATGATGAGTTATCAACAATTGCAGTACTTGTAGAAAACAACAACCAAATAAGTCATATTATTGAATTTAATGAACATCATCATAACCATCATGATGACTTTTTAATTCATCATGACAATAGTGATAATAGTGATGATAGCGGCAGTGATATTAGTTTTTAGACATAAAATAATTTTAATATTCGATATATTTATGTTAAATTAATAAATTACTTATTAATAATTACATTAATGTAAGAAACATATAATATTTTATATTAATTATTTGCTATAATTTTAGTATATTAATATTAGTAATTTGGGATTGTGGATTGGGGATTTGGGATTGGGTCAATTCTCCAATCCTAGATGCCCATTTCCCAGATTGATAAGAG
>Ga0100380_10005409_pt1 | contig 13184 bp, 14 predicted proteins | sample CryGeymeta201504_FD_80417 | JGI IMG/M metagenome (GOLD analysis project Ga0100380, IMG submission 80417) | Groundwater microbial communities from Crystal Geyser aquifers in Utah, USA - Crystal Geyser metaG 2015-04 | ecosystem: Environmental > Aquatic > Deep subsurface > Groundwater | place... | reverse complement strand
AGTCAATATAAATATCAGGTGTTCTGTTTTGCCCCAGAATCAAGCCAATTTCCCTTGCGACTAGACAGTCGAAATGAGCATTATCTTGGAGTTGAAATAGAATATAAACATGCCAAGGATAATGTCGCTCTATAGTATTGTTAAGATTAACACAAATCATTAACTCATAAGACTTTCTTTGTTTTAGCCCTATTCTTATTCCTTTTCCTCCTCATCTTCTTCGGGGTTGGGTGTATACAGGTTATCGACTGGGTTTTCGAATCTTTCCTTCCTTAGATCCTACTGAACGGTCAAGGCGATCAAACCTCCTAGAAGCAGTAGGGCTCCTTGAATGATAAAAATTATAATGGTGTTCTATCGAGTGCCGTCCAGCATCACCACAAAGATGATTCCCATCAGAAAACCAGCAGTTTGAGCAATGGATACTATGTAGCCTGCCACGGAAGCTTGATCAACAGGGAAAGCTAGTTGTGCTCCATAGACCACAAAGAACGACGGTTCTGAGAAGTAGTTAAAGCCGAAGAGAAAAGACATGCCTATTTTGGCTGCCATCGTGTTGACTCCATAGAACTAGGGGATGACCAGGATAGCAAACCCGATGAACAATCCGAAGGTAACTAGGTAGATCGAAAGGTACTGATCAGGGATATAGTTTTGAACTTTTTGGTCTTCTTCACCAAAAATGAGTAGGTGAAGGTTCCCAGTATTCCGAACAGCATTGCAAAGGTAACAATATGCAATATGTACTCTCCTGGTTCCTTGTAATCTAAGGCCTTAAGCCCTCGATCCAGCACACTGATGTAGGCTACAATCACACCAAAAGATAAAGCCATCGAAGCTGCCAATCTGAGGTAATTTTTGTTCTTGAAAAGCAACTTCATGGAAGCCTTGTAGCTTCGTTTCTGGCTGGCTTGTTGCTCTATCTCTGCAGCTTTGCTGGGAGGATGTTTGGGCTTCTCTCTGATGAGAATCATCAGCAAAATGAAAGGAACAGTTACTATGATCGCCTCTGCTTTCAGGAAAAAATCAAAGTCCTAAACTGTACTCTTAGAGTCAAGCATCAACCCAGGAAGACCTAGACTGGCCGCCAAGGATACAAAGGTAGCAAGCACCGAGCCAAAAGTGACGATAGTCATAACTTCTGATCTGAACCAATTCATTGTGATTTTGCTTGCACTGTTCATCACAAACAATCCACTGCCTCCACACAGAAAAGATCCTAAAAGACATAAATACGCACCATCTGCTGATAACGTAGTCCGTAGCCAGATTCCAACAATCATCAAAGCCGCTGCGATATAGTAGCTGACCCTGATCCCCTTCTTGGTGAGCATCCAGTTGACAGGAAAGGCAAATACTGCATGTGAGATGGGACAGATGAGATAGTTGAGAGTGATCAGGATTGGCTCGATTCCGTATATTTTTTAGACGAGGGTGGTGGTGGCAGAGAAGGTATTGACGGGTAGTGAGTTGACAAGCGATGTCAGGATATATACTGAAAATATGACAAAGCGATAAGGATGTTCCTTGTACTATTTTTCATGTGATTATTATTCGCTGCTTTGCTGTTGGCTGAGGGGCTGTTGCATTTTATTGTAAGCTGGTCGTAATATTTATCTACCAGGGTCAACAAACATATGTTTATCACCCTGAGTCATATCCGAGTTAAGATTGACTTGAAGTCAGTCTGATGTGTGAGTTTTGATGAGATAACAATAAATAGCTTACAATGACTGATATTTGATGATAATTCTAATAATTGCAAGCACAATGATTGCAGTATCAAAATTTGATGATTTTTTTGCTTGCTCTGTCCGATAGGATCCATTTCAACTGATGAAGCGTCAGTGATACCAGGCATCAAAGATTGAGTCAGAGCAGCTCTCAAATAAGTAGAGGGGCAACAATTGTCAACAAAGGTTTCCAACCGAAATTTATATTTCTTTCATGCATCGGTGTAGAACTTTTTCATTCCGAGGAACTGCTTTTACATGAATTTTTGAAGTACTTCATAATTCTGTTCATTTATATTTGAAATTACTTAATAACCATTTTCTGAGGGCTGTTCCCCTGCTTTTTTTGGGCATCTTTTTGCCTGTGCCATGATTTCAGAGGTTCAACTTTCTTAACTGCCTTAGTTGTTATTTTCCAATAATATTATCAATAGGATGTAGATGGACTCGTCACTCAAGATAACCGTTCACAGATAAAAGGTCAACAAGATGAGAAATACCCTCAAAGGATCCCCCCTCATGAAAAGATTCACTCTGCCGCTCTAGGAAAAACTGTAGAAGAAAGCACGACGACGCAGTAGTGCCACCATGGAGGCCCCCTTCCTCGACAAGGAGCTGGCGGATTCCGAAGATGAAAGGGAGAATTCTGACTTGGATACCGACTTCAGTTCTCGATATATCATGGGAGATAAACTAGGGGAGGGTGCTCATGGGGTGGTCAGGAAGTGCTACCATAAACTTACGAACGAGCTCCAGGCAGTAAAGACGATGCTTCTGGATAGGGAGCACATCCTGTATTTAAAGGAAAATTTCATCGACATAAAAAGGCTCAAACATCCGAATATCATCAGCTACAAAGCTATATTTTTTGATATGGCAAGATAGACCTGTCACCTCGTCATGGATTTTCTACCTTACCCTGACCTCCTCCAGGTCAAAATTGCTAACGAAGACGTACAAATTGAAAGATATGTAGGAGCTCAAGGAAATTGTTTACCAAATTGTCTAAACCCTAAGATTCGTTCATCAAAATAAAATATGTCACCGAGATATCAAACCTGAGAACATTCTCTATAACGAGCATGAAAGAAAAATAGTATTGGTTGACTTTGGCATCAGCAAGAAACTTATGAGAAGAGGCATCAAAAGGGAAATGTTGACACTTACTGGAACTCCCTACTATCGAGCACCTGAGATGTTCGAAGGTGGGGGCTATGATTAGTTAGTCGATATGTGGGCCCTGGGAGTCACCATCTTCAAGCTAATGTCAGGGGTGACGCCCTTCTAGTCAGAGTACCACTCAGAAACAATCGACAACATCATGAAAGCTGAGCTCGTTTTCTCCCCCAAACTGGAAGCCAAGTACAGTAAGCAAGCCAGGATGTTTGTTAGCAGATTGCTCAAACGAAGAAAAGAGCGTATGAGCTCTAAGGATGCTTTGAAAGATATATGGTTCATGGGAATGGAACACAGCTAAGGATTCATTAGATCGACCACCATGAACGGTAGGTGTAAATAGCTCCCCAGCCAGAGTATAAATATGATGGAGGTAAGCCTGGACATAAGAGACTTGGGCTTGACTCGTACTCAGACAGGAGTCAAGGAGGATCACAAGGACAAGAAGATCTATGACAAGTAGGAAATAAAGAAAAGTTTAAAAAAATTAGAGGACATAGAGTAACAAGAAAGCAACATATTCGGTTTTGAAGATGAATCCTCTCCGACCAAAAGACCCAGGACGACTGCAAGCCCAAAGCGAATATAGTCTTGATCATATTCATTATCTCTGTTTACAATCAATGTGTACAGTAATAGTTAAATCACATCAAAAGAAACTCAAATTTTCTTCATTCTCCAAAGATTCCTCATCGAAAAAGGTCACTCTCTGAATTCGGCTGTTATTTGATCTCTCAACGGTCAACTATTGAATGTCAACTATGGCATTAGTTCTCCTCAATCGCGGGTAAGAAAAATACTCTCTTTGGTTGTTCCTGTTCTCATGCTCCTCTACAATCATGCTGAACTCGTGCAAGTATTGGCTCAGACTAAAAGTGTCATAAAAGTCAAATTTGCTTTCCTTGGCAAAAGTCAAGTATCTTGCGATATGGGTCGATTCCAAGGAAAATACATAAACTTATTTTTAGTTACCGGTAACCACCTATATTTTCTTCTGCTCTTCCTTCTAAAAAATATTTTTTATTGTCCCCACTTGCCACCTATTTCCTATTCGTACATCGATCTTGCCACCAACCTTCAACTCTCCTTCATCAAGCGACCTTTCTTTATATCTTTTTAGCTATTTCTAATTTCGAGCTAAATATTATCTTTGCTCCTCTACGTTCAGTTTGTTCTTGACGTGATGCTAAAGAAGAGCATCAACTTGTTTATTTCTCATAGGATAGCTCTCCCCGATCGAATTTCGGCAGCAGGGACAGCTGTTGCAGGAGACATCATATCGGGATAAATCATCAAGACAGGCAAAACAAAAGGTGTGGCCACATGGCAGGCTAAAAGGTCTCAGAAGTAGCTCCATGCAAATGGAGCAAATTAGATCTGTGACGCTGCAGGTGTCCTTAAAAATGCAACTTGATCCAGCTTCTTCTTTTTTGCAGCTTTTGCATGTTTTGCCTGTCATTTTCAGCTGGAGTTTGTTCCTCAACTGATTTTTGGTGATGGGTGTGATTTTGAGCTTCTTGCTAACTTTTAGTTTTCTCCTCAAACGAGTTTTGATCTTGCTCGAATCCATCTTAAAAAAGCTTGTAATATTATTACTCTTCATAGTGAGGACAGTCACATAAACTTTTGATATTGAAAGTCAAGCTAGCATCTTATTACAAAATGATCACTCTTTTCGCTTCGTTTTTGAGCCTTATTGAACATACAACCAAAGTATAATGGTTTCTATATGGTCACCTTTCATTGAAGATATACATAAAATAAAGAAGTATCAAAATGACTATGCATTCAAGATGGTTGACTTTTATCTTTAATTGTGAAGGTCATTAGAATATATTTTTACTAATCAGAGCATAGAGCTTGTTATTGATCGGGAAAAACTATATGAACCGACAAAATATATTAATATCAGAGTTCAAAATAAACTTGACAGATACCTAAACTGACAATAAGCAAATAATTAATATTCTACCTTCATTCACTTCGCTGGCTTAACCTACCCATTTGGAATTGTCAGACAATATTGATTAAAATAATTATTCATTACCTAAACCGATGCAAAAACTAAAAATAGAGGACCCCTAGACCTTTGAGTTTGCCAGTATCGTCACCAAATAAAGCAAAAGTAACCCTCCATCCATGCAGCTGGCTTCTCTTCTAATCGCAGATTGCTTGTCGTCAGAGGTGGCCACCTTTACTACTTCTCCACCATCCCCTCCTTCTTCAATGGTACCTCTCCCCTCATTAAGGCAATCCCAAAACATTGTAGTACCACCACGAACTTCCGAAACATTCGCTTCAGATTCTGAATATTAAACGGATCAAACCAAACTAGGCAACTTCATGTACTTTTGAGCTGACATTCGACGAATGCTTCCTCATGGAACGAGAAGATATAAGAAAAACCCTAGTAGATAATATGTAATTTGTACCAAAAAAGAAGGGCTAAGAGATTACCTGGAGGTTCACCTGCGATAACAATGCAGTAAAATCAAAATGGGTGAGCTATCTAGCTCAGCTGAAGGAACACTTTTCGAAGGAGAAGGAAAAAATAGACAAGTTTTTCGTGTAGATCGATAATAGCTAAAAATAATAAATGAAGAGCAACTATAGCAACATGTCAAAATCTTCAAAAACTCCCTGGAGATAAAGTACCATGATGAGGAAACAATATTCCAACAACGATCTCAAAAGCATGGGAGATCTCACGGGAACTGAAATGGATCATTATTTCGACCCTCCCTTCAAAGGAAACGCCGAGCAGTATAGACTCACAGGCTCATATAATCCGCAAGTCAACGTGTAGGACTTTAACCTGCAGGAAAACCTCACGATGACTGACCCAGGATTCAAGCCGAAAGAGATCAAGATGCATAAGTTGGGGTCTACTGAGCTAGGAACAAAAAAATCAAAATGAAATAACGACAACAGCTGCTGATTTACATTTTTATTATTTATTGAAGATATGAGCAGAAGCAAAAAAACATAAGCCATCAAGCCCAAGTTCGATACCACTCCCTACCAAAGACCAGGCCTCAACGAAGTAGACATCCTAGAAATCAAATAAATCTTCGACATGTACGATTGCCAGCATATCGGTTCCATCAACCCTCAAGGTACACTCATATCTATGCAGATATCAAACAAGCCCTAGCTAATCTTGGCCCTGAGGCTCGCAATGAATCAATATATCAACTCGCAGTCGATCTTTGTTCCGAAGGAAGAGGCAACATTTCTTTTGAAGACTTTATCCATTTGATGACTCCCAAATTACTGTCATCCGACACACCCGAAAACATCGATAAACTTTTTTCTCTATTCGACACATCCAAAACAGGATTCATCAGTCTCTCCGATCTTAGAAGAATTGCTCACGAAATGGCCTTAGAGTGCTCCGATTAAGATTTGCAAGACATGATAAAAAGAGCAGACAGCGATCTTGACGGGCTCGTATCAAGGGAGGAATTCTTTGCATTGATGGCCGGTGATGTGGCAGAATGATTTACGTTTATTTAGAGATTGATATTCTTAGATGGGATTATTTTCAGCGCATACGACGCATTACTATTTGAATTACAAACTCCTTGAGAGTAACATATTTTCAGATGGCTGATTGACTTATTATTAAATAAGTATGGCTCAATAGAACACGGCTTAGCTCATCGTTAGCCTCATGGCAAAAGACTAAAAACTTAAGGAGCTGGTATTCGACAGCATCACTCCTCCCAGTCCGAAGGTCGGTAAATTGATAGTCTTCGTTTTTGGAGTAGCTATTGGTGGGCTATTGACATGGCATTTCAAAAAACTAATGGATCAAGAGCAACAGAGAAGGAAAAGAATGATGGAGGAGGCTGCAGGAAGTGGATGAAAGCTTAAGCTGACTGATCGCCTATGATTTAATTACTACTGATAACATATGCAATATCAGCCGAGCTGAGCAAAGGCCTCAGAAATAAGCTCTTCGGTGTTGTTGTCTTTTGACCTGTCTTTAGATATTATGCTATTTTCGGAATCAAAGCTGAGATAAGTTCGCAGGAAGGAGTTAAAATAAATGAGAATTTTTTCTTTTTTCTAGGGACCACAGTTAAGTTTTAATAGTTTCCTCATCTTTTCCAAATGCTCTTTCATTGATTTATTCTCATTCTACACCTTCTCAGTTTCGATAGATTGAATAATCTGATTGACTGGGAGGAAGTGAATCGTTGAGAAGGAGATGTATTTATTTTTGAGCACGAAAAGTAGTTGCTTGGATATGGGAAGGATGAATTTAGATGTATTTTGATTAAACTCGAGAATGAGTTTTTCAATATATTACTGGTCTCTTTCAAATTTAGATTTTTGCTTGCTGTCGTCAGTAGTTGATATATTTTGACCTTCTTTCTTGGTCTCCTTCTCTTTTGGAACTGGCTTATCTTTCTACAAATTATAGACTTCAACATCGGCATCAATCAAATTTTATTAGACCTTGTTCCTCATAATCTTATTCTTGGGAACAATAGACTTTATTGAAGCCTGATTCCCGTTACTTTTTTTTGTGAGGTCAAATGTATTTTTTGTCTATTTTGTCACCTCACATACTTGCTTTACCTTAAATGGTTCTCTATCTACAACTTTGACGTCCTAGATTGCCTCTTTGATGACTGACACATTCTAAGAAATGTTGCCGATGGTTCTCTGATTTGACTCCTTTATTAAATCAGTTTTGTCGAGTTTTACAATTTATATCTTTTTTTCCGATTCGGACCTTTATAGTCTTTGCTCGATCTGAGTATATTTGTTCATGAGCAGGTCAAGTTTCTGACTTATCTTATCCTAAAAATTTTCCATCATTTTTTAGTAAGTCCCTGAATTTCTCCTTTCGTGTCCTTTAGGCTAAGATACTTGAAGTTCACTCGATTTCTTTTGAGGCTTGCCGTTGATCGATATTCTAACCTCTTCTTCAGGCACTTGCTTATTTTATTTACTCTATCTTTTTGATTTTTGTTTCATTGGGCTTTTGATCCTTGGTCTATAATCTTATTGATTTTCAGTTCTGACCAAATAATTTAGCATGAAATTGCTTGCTGATGTGCTGTTCAGACACTTGTCCAGATACTTGAAACCATTCTCTTCTTTCTTCTTTCCTTTCTTGATTCGGTCGTTATTGGTAGTTTTGAACATATTCTGACTGCCACTTTGCAAATAATTTGAAATAGGAACCTCCACTTTTTTGGCCTCAGCGAAACAGTTGGTCTTAGAGAGTCTCCTTCTACCATTTCCAAAAGAAAGAGATCGGTTTTTATTGGAGGTTGACCGACCAAATTTGTTGGGAGCTGTGTTGTTATAGAAGGTTGTGGTTGCTTTGAAAGGATCAGTGCTATCCTTTAGGAGTTCAACCTGTTTTTCTTTAGGAGGTACTGTTGCTGCTGGAAAGCCATAGCTATCCCCTAAGAGAATTGCTCCTATGTTCTAGATATTAATAAGCACTTTAGCTTCCTGGTTAATAAATGTGGTGTATACTAACTCCAATTTGGGTAATATTTGATTACTTCTGCTGTTTTCAACTATCCCTCTTATTGTCACTTCGACCTCTCCATTCCACCTTCCTATCCACTCATTGAACATCTCCTCGTAGCCCTTTCTCGTCCTGGCTAGTCCTGTTCTGACAAATTCAGCATATTATTTTATATCCTCCTGACCTTCTCTGTAGATGATCGATTACTCGAGCTGACTCACCTGTTCCATGTGTTGTTATATATTGATTTCGATTTCGATTTCGATTTACAAAAAAATTAAACATGAATCACTATCATTTATTTTCCTCAATATCCTCGTTCGGCTTGATTTTTTTTATCATGGGTGGTTCTTCTTCCTCAACCTCATTGATTTTTAGAATTTCCTATGGTCGAAGCAATTCAGGTGGCACAGCATGAAAAACTGAAGGATGTTCAACCACCAGACTCCAAGGGACTTCCGAACCTTCTCTATCAACTGTTGGAGTATTCCACAACAAGCCGATTCCACTCTATATGTTAAACTCGAACTCTAAATTGATCCCCTTGACCTGATCGCTATTTTCGAAGCTGGCCAAGATAGCATGAGACACCAAATTTTTAACATAATCTGGCAGTTTTCCAATAATTTTTCTGGGAATGTGGCCAATGATACCATGCATGAGATTGTCGAAGTATCCCGAACAGAGCACATCCATAAGATCTTCATTTTCATGCAGAAGTGGCTCCAATAACTTGAAAACCTTGCAGATCCGGTTGTAGTAAATAATGGTCTTTGTCTCTTCTTAGCTGACTATGAGTTTGTGCTCACCGTGCGAAAAAAGAGCAAAAAAATCAGAATCTTCAGATATGTTGTCTAACTTGTCAAATCTCACAGCTTAGTCCAGAAGAGGAATTGTCTTCTCATCAGGTTCATTTTAGAATTGTTTTTGGAGTTTGTTTACTACATCTCTCGTCAAAAATTTGCTTTAGAGAAAGCTCATCTCTTTTTCTGGCCGGTCGTAGTCGAGATCAGCATTGAATATTTTTGACAGCAAAACGATGATGTTCTATTCGGCCTGCACCTGATTATTCGTGAGATAGCTCATGATGAAATTATTAACCTTCTTTCTTAAAACCTAGCTCCCAAAGTCAAAGATGGCAATCGGCATCAATACTAATTCTGTTTCTCTCAGAACATCGATATAGCCTACCAACTTTTGGATGGCCTCCTGAGATACTGAAAGGACGTTTGTCTTGTAGAATAATAGTAATTTTGCTAACATTGCTTGACTGTCCATTTCGATATTTCGAAGGTTCTCGCGGGTTTGCTCGTATTTGTTGACATAATTTTTTATCATCTTCCGCTATATTTTCTGCTAAATCCTTTCCTAATTTTCAATCGCATCGTGGAGTCGTTGCTGAAGTGAGGAAGGAAAGTAGAGATAATCGTTGACTTCGAAACTCGGTATTTTTTATTATTTTGTTTCTTGTAAATTGTCAATAACTTGTTCCAACATCTCACGTTTTTCAAAGGAGTTGTATTCATCTGAAAGGAGGAAACTGAGCAGACCTCCATCTGAAACCACCAAAGCAAATTGACTCAACTTCTCAGGAGTCCCTATTTTCTCATAGTTCTTCAGTATTTTTTTGGTGGTGAGTAGAGTCCTATCAAGTTCGATTTTGGCATTTTCATTGGCAAAAAGCAAACGATGAGCTTCATTTTGAGTGCTTCCTGATTTTCTTGGAGGAAAGTAATCTCGATCAGAATACCTCCCCGGCAAAGTGAATGCCACTCGATTTACAATGTCTCCTAGCCTCTGCCCTTGGTATAGTTTATCATCCTGTGGATAAGTAAATCCGAAAGCATTGTCCTAGTCAAGTGCGTACGAGAGTTGCCCTTCAATTCTGGGAAAGTCGTCAAGGAAGAAATGGTAGTGATGAGCACGGGAATAGCAGAAATTGGGTAGATTGTATAAAATTAGAGTTTAACGCAGTTGCCTTATCTCTAGCTATAAGACAGCACTTACTTTGCTTGTATTCGTATACTGACTAACCAGGCTACATCGGGCATCTGTAGACTCTCGACAGAAAAGCATACTAGTCAGTCTCAACAAAAGGATCCATGGCTAGCTCCTGCCATACTTTGCCCTGACCGAGACCTGCCGCCTCATGTTGTTAGTGGTTGTTTGTTGCCTACTGATGGTTGTTTAATTATGGTTATTAGTTTTCCCTATTCTCCATCAACTAAATATAATATTGACTTCTATGACACTTTTTGTATATAACATCAGCTTTTGGGGGAAGTCGGAAAATTCTGTCCGTGCAAAAAACGAATCTTTGGCGATTGAGGAGGACTGATATACTTCTTTGATGCATTTGACTCAATTTTTAAGGAAGGAGGAGATCCGACATTACTCTTGCCGATTTGATTTTTGGGAGAAGAGACATAATAAGGAGGCAATGAAGAAACCCCATTTTGAGAAAAGTTATCGTTGTTACTGACATTGCTTGAGGTATGATATGAGACCTGAATCGTTCTGAGATGAGGTCCTTCTCTGCTTGCCTTGGGACTTTAAACATAAGTCATTCTGGGTTCACAATACTGGACATTTGGAATGTATGAAGCATGAGGCTGACTCACATTGGAGTTCACATTGGAATTCATGTTACTGCTTCTATAATTTTTCAGCTGTGATTTGAATTCTGATATTCTCGATTGACTCCTTCTTTCTTTTTATAGGACACTTGAAGAAGGTAAACGATCAGGTATCCACATTTCATTCTCCCTGACGTATTATTCGATTTCACAATAAGCATCAACAAAAGATAAAGCTTATTTCATGCGAAATTTGAAAGAAGAAGGAAATCTAATTTCAGTTCTGTTTTATATAAGTTAAACCACGTTGTCGACCATGATTTTTTATTAGCTTCCTGAAGCATTTTTGAGGCTAACAGTTGATGTGATCTGAAGGGACGGTCGTTCAGAAGTAGGATGGTTCAATGCAAAATTTTCATTGAGCCATACTTTGACCACTCCCTCAGTATTGACTCCAACCATATCTTCAGTGACTTCAAACAATCCCACTTTTTAATAGCAATCTTTGAACCCTCTGAAGCACTAGCTCAAGAAATACAAGGCCTAAGGGAAGCTTAATTTTTATAAATTACCCAGCCTCCTCGGTATACGTTCATATACTACTTTAATGCTGTCGCTATTGCCACAAAGAGGTTTACTCTTCTTGTTCATATGCTCCACACCATAAACTTCTACCAACGCACTTTATTGTACTTTCCTGTAATAATATATTTAGAGCTCATGCTCTAGATCCTCATTTGGCTGAGTGAGTATAAAAACTTGCTAGCCTTCACGGTTCGATCTGACATTTGTTAAAATTTATCGATCTGGCATTTGTTTGGTAGTTATCCAGTCCTTTGGGTCGAGAGTCAGTTCATCTCTCAGTGATTTCGATTGCTTTTCTCCCATCTTACTAATATTCAATAATTTATCGACTAACTGCTCAGAAACAAACAGATCAAAATTCATTTGGGCAAAAAGCTGATTATTTAACGACAATAACATCTGGCAGTATAGTAATTAGAAACCAGCAATTTCTATTATTATAAACAAATAAACATGGCTGAAAACATCTACTACGTCGGAATCGACAACTGCCCTTCTCGTCTCAACTCCCGACTCACACAGAACATTCTTTCAAGATATAAAATTCCTTCACAATCACCCGCAAAAATCCATAATAACAGCCGAAGCACCTCATGTCCCAAAACTGAACGTTCGAGATACATGCAGTCTGTCCAGACTCTGAGGAAAATGAGTCCTGTATATCAGAGAAACAAAAAAACTTTTATTCAAGCTTTGAGAGTTAGAGAAAACGAAAAATAGAGCTAAAAGATACGACAAAATATATAGGGGTATAAAAGTATGAAGTCTTCAGCATTTGAAGTTATTCCCATGCGTCAAGGATTTGGTTAACGTCAAAAGACTCATAGAGTTCAGTTTAAGAAGGTTGAACAGCCAAGGAACAATCAAAAGCGCATTCATTGGAAAACCTAAGTAGCTCGGCAAGTCTATCAGTCCACCAATACGGATATTTCTCCAACGCCAATAGTAGAGATAAATCAAAATTTTAATAGAAACAGTGACAACAACTAGACCAAATTGCCTCTTTATCAACAGTAGGTGCTAAATAATAACTCACATTATCGACTTCAACCTGGCCACAAGTACTTCATTTGCACGCGCTGCTACGAGCTCCTATTTCTTCAAGAAGATCTAAAGCTACATAGTAAATAATGCAAAATTCCTCTAAAGAAACCTGAATTTGCTCAAAAGTGGAAAACCCTCCTGGCTCTTCTGTAGTTGCAAGAACAGCAATATCCCAACAACGACCTATATCGACTCGTTGACAGAATGAGCAACTATATTCAGGAAGATCTTACGAAACGAGAAGGATATATACTGTACTCGGAACAACTTTCTCATCTGTTGTGCTTGAAGGGAAGCATCAATTCGAAATTTCTGAACTAAGAGGATTTGTTTTGGTTGATATAGACCATCGGAGATCTTCTGTAGACTCAGGCCTTGGATCTGACATAAACAACTTTCTGGAAAATCTGCACTTGATTTTTGTCTCTTTTGTAAAAAATTTCATAACAAAAAAAAATCACTCATAATCTTCAGGCATCACATTGGCAAGCAATTTCAAGAAGAAGCAGAATATTTTTGGTCTTCTGCTTGTGAAAATGATGTAAAAATCTCTTAATCTGATTTTTGGTTGATCCT
>Ga0100380_10005407_pt1 | contig 13185 bp, 13 predicted proteins | sample CryGeymeta201504_FD_80417 | JGI IMG/M metagenome (GOLD analysis project Ga0100380, IMG submission 80417) | Groundwater microbial communities from Crystal Geyser aquifers in Utah, USA - Crystal Geyser metaG 2015-04 | ecosystem: Environmental > Aquatic > Deep subsurface > Groundwater | place... | reverse complement strand
CGTAGAATTGGAAGAAGGAGTAGACGGATTGGTACACGTTTCTGACCTCTCTTGGAGTAAAAAAATCAAGCATCCTTCAGAATTCGTTAAGAAAGATCAAGAGCTTGAGGTAGTTGTTCTAGAAGTAGACAAAGAAAACCGTCGCTTGAGTCTTGGACACAAACAATTGGAAGATAATCCTTGGGATACTTTCGAAGACTTGTTCCCAATTGATTCTGAGCACGAAGGAACAGTCCTTAAAATCGCCGATAAGAGTGCAGTAGTTGCATTGCCTTACGGAGTTGAAGGATATGCTCCACTACGTCAGTTGAAGAAAGAAGACGGAAATAATGCAAATGAAGACGAAGTTATTGCATTCCGTGTGATTGAATTCAGCAAAGAAAATCGCAGAATCACTGTTTCTCATACAGCAGTATGGAAAGAGGACGAGCGTGCGACAAAAGTGGAGAAAAAAGAAACGAAATCTTCTTCTAAGGGTTCTAAGAAAGCAGTTGCGACTGGCGAAAAAGATACCCTTGGAGACCTCGATGCACTTTCTGCATTGAAACTGCAATTGGATGCTCAAGAGCAAAAAGCTACTGCAAAGAAAGCGGCCCCTAAAAAGACCACTAAAAAAGCAGAGCCGAAAGCTGAGGAAACCACTGAAGCCGTTACTGAGGAAAAAGCTGAAACGAAAGTAAAAGCGAAACCAGCAGAAAAGGCTAAAGAAACACCTGAGGCTCCAGAAACTCCTGAAGCAGATAAAACAGAAGAATAAAATCTTCCTTTGGTGAATACACCTGAAAAATCCCATCTTTGATGGGATTTTTTTTTGCCCTCTATAGAACAAGATGAAGTATTGGTTAGTGAAGTCGGAGCCCCATAAGTATGCGTGGGAACAATTACTCAAGGATAAACAGACATTCTGGGATGGCGTGCGCAATTATCAAGCACGGAATAACCTCAAAGAAATGAAAGTTGGCGATGAGGTGCTTTACTACCATAGTAATGAAGGAAAAGAAGTAGTGGGTATAGCCAAGGTGGTTAAGGAATTCTATCAGGACCCTACTACAGAAGATGAGCGTTGGGTGGTAGTGGATATTGCCCCTGTTCATACATTAAAAAAGCCGGTGACCTTAGAAATGGTTAAGGCTAGCAAAATGCTGGAGAATATCGCCTTGGTAAGACAGGGCCGATTGAGCGTAATGCCCTTAAAAAAAATTGAGTTTGACAAAATCCTAGAATTAGGAGAAGGATAGATGGAACCAAAAGTACTTTTAACAGCCGCTCGCATGGCGGTGATGATCCGCCGGATGGCCTATGAGCTGTATGAAAACTATACGGATTTTGATAATACTGCTATTATCGGTTTACAACCACGTGGAACCATCTTCGCAAAACGAGTGCATGGGATGTTGACCGAGATTTCAGGAAATAAAAATATCCCGTTCGGCGAATTGGACGTAACATTTCACCGAGATGATTTCAGAAGAGGGAATGAACCGTTAACACCGAATATCAATTCCATGAACTTCATTATAGAAGGCAAGCGTGTGATTTTGATGGATGATGTGCTCTATACAGGACGTTCTGTTCGCGCGGCAATGGACGCGCTGACTGCCTATGGCCGTCCATCTAAGGTGGAATTGGCGGCATTGATAGATAGAAGATATTCAAGAGAACTACCAATTGAACCAGATTATACTGGCGAAGCAGTAGATACCAGAGCCAACGACAAAGTAAAGGTCGAATGGCAGGAGAAGAATGGAAATGATTGTGTTTGGCTTTTAACTGTAGAAGGAAATAAATGAGTTCGTTAAGTACCCGTCACCTTTTAGGCATCAAGCAAATTAGCGATGCAGATATCCGCCTCATCTTTGAAACGGCAGATAACTTTAAAGCAGTAATCAATCGTCCGATTAAAAAGGTTCCCTCCCTGCGCGATATCACTATTGCAAATCTTTTTTTCGAAAATTCTACTCGAACGCGCGTTTCTTTCGAACTTGCTGAAAAGCGATTGAGTGCAGATGTTGTAAATTTCTCGAGTTCCTCTTCCTCAGTTTCAAAAGGAGAAACCCTAATCGATACAGTTAAGAATATCCTTTCCATGAAAGTGGATATGGTGGTAATGCGTCATCCAAAACCAGGAGCACACCTTTTCTTAAGCAAGCATATCGATGCCCAAATCATCAATGCAGGCGACGGAACCCATGAACACCCTACACAAGCTTTGCTCGATGCTTTTTCAATTCGCGAAAAACTGGGCGATGTAGCCGGAAAAAAAGTGGTGATAGTAGGCGATATTCTACATAGCCGTGTTGCTTTGTCAAATATTCTTTGCCTACAGAAGCTAGGAGCAGAGGTTATGGTTTGCGGACCTACAACCCTCATTCCAAAATACATCCATGAACTCGGTGTTAAGGTGGAATACGACCTCCGTAAAGCCCTTAACTGGTGCGATGTGGCAAACATGCTACGAATCCAATTAGAACGCCAGGATATCAAGTATTTCCCATCCTTACGCGAATACAGCCTGCAATACGGTTTGACGCTCGATATATTAAATGGCCTCGACAAGGAAATCACCATCATGCATCCAGGCCCGATCAACCGCGGAGTAGAGATTACTTCAGAAGTGGCAGATAGCGAACATTCTATAATTCTACAACAAGTAGAAAATGGAGTAGCGATTCGTATGGCTGTGATGTATCTGCTTGCTGGGCAGGTGGGATAATCTATCGATTGATAGACCAATCGAATGGTCGAAAAGTCGGCAAATCATTTATATCCAATTTTATTACGTTCTGGATTTACAGGATTAATCAGTCGCTTTAAGGTTTCAAAAATGAGTTCTATGTCATGATCCTGCTTGCTGATAACTCGATTATTGTGAATCAGGTTTTTCTCCAATGACTCAAGCTTGAGTAAAACATCTTTTTGAGAAAGGATCATCTCTCTCATCTTAGTATACACCCTCATAATTTGAATGTTCACTTGAATTGCTGTTTGATTATTAAGTACGCTAGACAGCATCAGTACACCTTGTTCGGTGAATGCATAGGGTAATGTCCTTCTACCACCCCATCTTGAAGTCGCATATTGCGACTTCAAGTTTAGGAATTCCTCATCAGATAACTGAAACATGAAGTCAAATTATGTCGACCGGTCGACTAGTCGATAAGTCGACAAATCAGGACTAAAACTTATTCCTCACCCTACCAAACGTCCAGGTTAGTTCTGGACCTAATGTGGTCATTTCCTTATTGATATTGGTATTTAGGCTCAGCTGTAAACCAGTTGCTCGGAAAATAGGGAAGTCGGCAGTGAGTCGAGCACTAAAGCCAAATGCTGGGTTACTACTTATGCCTGTAGAATAACAGCCGGAAAAAGGATCTTTATCCAAATAGGTGATTTTCACATAATTCCCCCAACTCAAACCAGCTGCTGCCAGTACGCGAAATCTTGGTTTTTTTTGATAAATCCTCTTTTGATAACGTAATTCTAAGAGTAATCCTCTATCCATTGGGTCAGAAAATGGAAGAAAAATTTGCGGACAATACTCGGCATCCTTGGGTTTTGCCTCTGGATCGCGTTCCAAAAGTGACAAATTTAATTGAAATCCATTTCCGTTTGAGGTAAGATAGTTTAAACTGCCTCCGAGCTGATAGTAATCCCAAATTTGAAGGTGAGTGCCGATAAAGAAATCAAAGTCCTTGTCTTGCTGTTTTATTTGGGACGCGTTTTTTTGTACGGAAAAAGCAAGAAGAAATAAGGTCAATACAAGTTGTTTAGATAGGTTCATAATTGAAATTTTTAGTACCCTCAATACACCACAGGAATTGGACCTAACAAATGCCAAAATTGCTTTTTGACCGAAATTTGACAATTGAAACTAAGGCTGAGGTTTAGGCTGAGGTATAGGAATGACTCAAAATCTTCTCACAGTCTCATTGTCTCACCCTCTCTTTGTCTTTTCTCAATCTCTACCTCATTCTTAGCCTTTTCCTTATCCTCTTTTTATTACTTTTGCGAGCATGGAAACAGTGGTAAGTGGCATTCGCTCTACGGGCAACCTTCATCTAGGGAACTATTTTGGTGCATTGAAGAATTTCCTGCGCATGCAAGAAGAGCATAATTGCTATTTCTTTATCGCTGACCTCCATTCACTTACCACGCATCCTAAGCCGGGTGATCTGCACCGCAGTGTAAGAACGGTATTAGTAGAATACTTGGCATCCGGACTAGATCCTGAAAAGTGCACGCTCTATATCCAAAGTGATATTCCAGAGATTTCTGAGCTATACCTTTTCTTGAATATGAATGCCTATATCGGCGAATTGTCGAAAGTAGCTTCCTTCAAAGACAAGGTGCGTACCCAACCGAATAACGTGAACGCTGGATTATTGACCTATCCTGTTTTGATGGCCGCGGATATCATCATCCATAAAGCCACCAAAGTACCTGTTGGCAAAGACCAAGAGAATCACCTAGAAATGGCCCGTAATTTTGGGAACCGCTTCAATCATATGTATAATGTGGAATGCTTTCCTGAGCCCTATGCCTTTAACTTTGGTGAAAACTTGGTGAAGGTTCCAGGTCTCGATGGAAAAGGAAAGATGAGCAAATCATCGGGAGACAATACTGCAATCTTCCTGTCGGATGAGCCTGAAATCATCATCAGAAAGATGAAACGTGCTGTAACGGATTCTGGTCCGACTGAAGCCAATTCAGAAAAGCCACAAACCATCCAGAACCTATTTGATCTTATGGCTCTCGTTTCTCCAAAAGAAACCATCGCCCAGTTTGATTCAGCATGGAATGATTGCTCCATCCGTTTTGGCGACATGAAACTCCAATTGGCCGATGATATGATTAATTACCTGGCTCCAATCCGCGAGCGAATCAAAGAGGTGGATGCCGACAAAGAATTCATCGCCAAAGCCGTTAAACTCGGAGAAGAAAAAGCCCGCGCCTCAGCCGCCAAGACCATGGCCGAAGTGAAGGAAATCATTGGCTTCCGCAAATTCTACTAAGCTTGAATTTTGTCGAGTAGTTATTGTCTATTTGTCTTTTGTCTAACCATCTAAAACTCTTTTTCCAAAAACATTGAAGTGGGACAATTGTTGATAGAGATATATCATGGCAAAAGTCACTCCATCAAAAATTGTTCAGGCTTATATCGACTATCTTCTAGAAGAAGGTCACCAGCCCAGTTCTGTCTACCAATTCGCCAAATCCATCAAGATCAAGGAGGAGGAATTTTACGATCACTTTAGTTCGTTTGAGGCAATTGAATCGGGATGGATGGCCACCCTGTTTGAGTCGGTTACCGAAGAGTTGGCGAATGATGAAGTGTTCCAAGCCTACAGCGCCCGTGAAAAGTACATGGCATTTCTGTATGCCTGGGTAGAAAAGTGCCGGTCAAACCGCAGTTTTCTCTTATTGTTGAGCGCATCCTCAAAAATGCCTAACCCATTACCTACGGGCTTTTCATCCATCAAAAAACACTTTCACGACTTTGCCGATAGCATCGTACGCGAAGGGTTGGATACCCAGGAGGTGAAACAAAGACCTATCCTCAGCGACCGCTATGCTGATGCGATGTTCTTGCAATTTGCATTTGTCCATAGCTTCTGGTTGAAAGACTCCAGCAAAGGATTTGAGAAAACAGATGCGGCCATTGAAAAATCGGTTCATCTGGCTTTTGACCTAATGGGACAGTCAGCCTTCGATTCAGCGCTTGAGTTCGGGAAATTCCTTTTTCAACAAAAAGGAGCATGAAATACCAAGATAAAATTGCCACTTCAAGGATGGATAGAACTTTGAAGTTTATTGGTACAGGAGCAAAAATAGGCGGGAACTATATTAAGCATTACGCGAAAAAGACCGTCAACCCATCTCTCGACAAAGAAGAATTACACCGCGATAATGCGGAAGACATTTATAGCACGCTGAGTTCACTAAAAGGCAGTGCCTTAAAAGTAGCGCAGATGTTAAGTATGGATAGGGCGGTTTTGCCAAAAGCTTATTCTGATAAGTTTACCATGGCACAATATCAAGCGCCTCCATTATCGGCACCATTGGTGGTTCAAACCTTTGTAAAGTCCTTTGGAAAGAAACCGAATGATGTTTTCGACGAGTTTGCCCTCAATGCCAAGAATGCGGCGTCGATCGGACAGGTGCATGAAGCCAAACTAGGGGATAAACGACTTGCTGTTAAGGTGCAATACCCAGGAGTTGCAGATAGTATTCAATCAGACTTACGCATGGTGAAGCCAATTGCCTTGCGCATGTTTAATCTCTCGGAGAAAGACCTGCAGAAGTACATCCTCGAGGTAGAAGGGAAATTACTCGAAGAAACAGATTACGAGCTTGAGCTAAAACGCTCCAGTGAAATTTCAGAGGCTTGTGCCCATATCGATGGGTTGGTTTTTGCCAAGTATTATAAAGAGCTATCATCCAACAAAATTCTTACGATGGATTGGTTGGAAGGAAAACATCTCGATGAATTCCTTGCAGACGCTCCGACTAGTGAGGTAAAGAATTTAGCCGGACAGCATCTTTGGGATTTCTATAACTTCCAAATGCACGAGCTCAAAGCTGTTCATGCCGATCCACATCCTGGTAACTTCCTTTTACAAGCAGATGGAAAAGTTGGTGTTATTGATTTTGGCTGTGTGAAAGAGATTCCTAAAGATTTCTATTTCGACTACTTCGCATTGATTCTACCATCCATACAAGCAGAACCCGCTTTATTAGAACAAGTGATGGAGCGTATAGAAATGCTTTTTCCGAGCGATGATACGGCAACACGTGCTGTGTTTAAAGAAGCCTTTGGCAAGATGACCCGTTTGCTTGCTCTTCCATTTGCAACACCAGAATTCAATTTTGGGAATGATGACTATATGAAAGAAATCTATGCCTTAGGAGAAGAAATCTCTACCAACCCGGTGATTAGAGGTGCTGGCGACGGACGAGGATCTCGTCATATGCTCTATATCAATCGTACATATTTCGGACTATATAGCTTATTGAATCAACTAGATGCAACAGTTCAAACAGGCACCGGAACTTGGGCAGCAGATATTGAAGCACATTTTATAGCAGAAAAAGTATAGCGCAGAACGAGGAGTTTTGGTAGTTCAACAGATTTTAAGCATTTTGGCCGCATGAAAAATTGGATAGTTTTGATTCTGTTCCTTGTAGTGAGCAGCGTAAATGGACAGTATTGGCAGCAAGAAGTCGATTATCAGATGGATATCGATATGAAGGAAGAGGCGAACCAATTCACAGGGAAGCAAAAACTAAAGTATACCAACCACTCTCCCTATACCTTAAATAAGGTTTACTACCATCTTTATTTTAATGCCTTCCAGCCCAATTCAGAGATGGATGTGCGCAGTCGTGCATTACCTGATCCGGATAAACGAGTTGGCTCTCGCATTTTGGGTTTAAAGGAAAATGAAGTAGGCTATCATCGTATTCAAAAACTGACCCAAGATGGGAAGGAGCTGACCTATGAAGTGTCGGGAACCATCGTTGAAGTGACCTTAGCCAAGCCGATAGCGCCAGGTAAGAGCAGCACCTTTTATATGGAATTTGATAGTCAGATTCCATTACAAGTGCGCCGAAGTGGAAGAGACAATGCAGAAGGAATCCGGTTTTCTATGACCCAGTGGTATCCCAAAATGGCTGAGTTTGATAAAGACGGCTGGCATACAGACCCGTATATTGGAAGAGAATTTCACGGTGTTTGGGGGAAATTCAAAGTGAATATCACCATTGATTCGAGTTACTTAATTGGAGGGAGTGGCGTACTTCAGAACCCACAAGAAATTGGTAAAGGCTATGAAAAACCAGGGTCTAATGTTAAACGCAAGGCAGGACATCGCTTAACTTGGAAATTCGAAGCCGAGAATGTACACGACTTTGCATGGGCAGCAGACCCGGATTATGTGCACCTAAGCACCGAAGCGGAAAATGGCGTTATGCTTCATATGATCTATCAACCCGATAGCATGACCAGCGAGACTTGGCCATCATTGGGCGATTTTATGAAACAGAGTTTTTCTATCATGAATAAAGAGTTTGGTGAATACCCATTTCCTCAATACACATACATCCAAGGGGGAGACGGAGGAATGGAATATCCAATGATTACGCTAATTACAGGGCATAGAAATCTTGGGTCGCTTGTAGGTGTATCGGTACATGAAATGAATCACTCTTGGTTCCAAGGAATTTTAGCCTTTGATGAAAGTCGCTACTATTGGATGGATGAAGGTTTTACCACGTATAGCAGCGATGTGGTAATGTCAAAGCTATTCCCAGCCACAGCAAAAGGAGCTTTCTATAGTTCATACCCCAGTTACCTATCCATAGCAGGTACCCCAGATGAACAACCCTTAACGACACATGCCGATTGGTTCAATTTGAATAAAGGCTATGGCATTGGAGCATACAGTAAAGGTTCTATATTTCTTTCACAACTCCGTTATATAGTTGGTGATAGTCTATTTAAGAAGTCCATGTTGGATTTTTACAATGCATGGAAATTCAAACATCCTAACTCCGACGACCTTAAAATTATATTCGAATTGAATACCGGGATGGAACTCGATTGGTATTTCGAACAGTGGATTGAAACGACGCATACCATTGATTATGGTATACGCTCTGCCACCAGAGACGGAAATAAGCTCCAAATAGAATTAGAGAATCAAGGTCAAATACCCATGCCATTGGAGATTAAACTGACTTTTGAAGATGGAACCACGCAATTGGTCTATATCGCTCAGTCATTGATGCGCAGTCAAAAAGACTTTGGAGCTGCTGATGTGCTTAAGTTAGAAGATTGGCGCTGGGTAGATGAAACGTATTCAATCGAATTGGACCTTGGAAAAAAAGTCGTAGAAATAGAAATAGACCCGCTGCATTGGTTGGCCGATTTAGATCGCGACAATAATCTACTTCGCTTTGCAAAATAATTGACCCGAGCACAGCGGATAAGCAATAATTTATTGACCTTTGCAGCTGAATTCGGATGTCGGAAAAATTCCAAAACCTTAATTATCCCAAGGTAGTAATTGTGGGAGGCGGGTTTGCCGGTTTAGAACTGGCGAAAAAACTCAGCAATAAGCCAGTGCTTGTCTACCTAATCGACAAGCATAACTACCATACTTTCCAGCCCCTCTTGTATCAGGTGGCTACTGGAGGGCTTGGGTCAGATTCCATTGGCTATCCCTTAAGAAAGGTCATTGGCCCGATGCCGAATGTGGCTTACCGCATGGCGCAGGTCACTGCGATCAATAGCAAGGAAAAGTGTTTGGAAACTAATGTAGGGAAATTTCATTACGACATGCTGGTATTGGCGACTGGTTCTACGACCAATTATTTTGGCAATAAGGAGCTTGAAGCATTGACGATGCCAATCAAGAGTATTTCTCAGGCCTTGGATATTCGTAGCTACTTCTTGCAAGAGTTTGAGAAAGCCTTAACTGAGCAGAGCATAAGTACTAGAGAAGAAACCCTGAATTTTGTTATTGTAGGTGCTGGTCCAACAGGTGTTGAACTTGCTGGGGCCATGGCAGAAATTCGCAAAAACGTGATGCCACATGATTACCGGGAACTGGATCCAAAACATATGCGTATCCATTTGGTAGAGGCAGGAACCCGCGTTTTGGCGGCCATGTCGGAGAAATCTTCTGCAGCAGCCCACAAATTTTTACAAGATATGGGCGTGGAGGTGCATTTGAATACAATGGTCACTGCTTATGATGGTCGAGAATTGAAGTTGAAGGGGCACGAAAGCCTGCTTGCAGAAACTGTAATCTGGTCGGCAGGTGTAATGGGCGACATGCCAAGCGGTCTTCCAGAAGATAAAATAATTCGAGGTAATAGGATTCGCGTCAATGCGTTTGCGCAGGTTGAAGGAGAGGAAGATATCTATGCTATTGGTGATATTGCCGCCATGGTATCCGATGATTATCCGCAGGGTCATCCTATGGTAGCCTCTGTGGCCGTGCAACAGGGTCCTTGGTTGGGTGAGAATATTCTTCGTCGCTTGAAACAGAAAGAGGCGAAACCTTTCATTTATAAGAACAAAGGAGCTATGGCAACTATTGGAAGAAATAGGGCTGTCGTAGATCTGCCTTTTATGTTTCTCAAAGGATGGATAGCTTGGTATATATGGATGTTTGTGCATCTATTGCTTCTAGTAAGTTTTAGAAATCGATTGATTGTTTTTGTGAATTGGGCCTGGAATTATCTTTCGTATGAAAGAGCCATCCGCTTAATAATTCGACCATATACCAAAAAATATCCAAACTGATGGGGCATAACGAACTACTCTTCTTTGGCGGATTTCTTACGCTCATCTTTACAATGCTCTTTATTGACTTGGGAGTGTTTTCTAAAAAGAGCCATATCATAGGTTTCAAAGAAGCCATTGTTTGGACTTCTGTTTGGGTCTTGGTAGCTTTAGGCTTCTACGTTTTTCTTACCCAATACGGTGAGATCATTCACGGAATTTCAAATCCTGGACAACTAGCAACCAAGATTCGCGAATACGAGCATTCCTTTCTGCTAACCGGTAATTGGGAGACGGATATCCAAGGATATAGAACCAACTTAGCCTTAGAGTTTATCACCGGTTACTTGATCGAATATGCCTTAAGTATCGACAATATCTTTGTGATGATTGTAATTTTCGGAGCATTTCAAGTCCGGGAAAAATACTATAAACAGATACTTTTCTGGGGTGTATTGGGCGCTGTAGTCATGCGCTTTCTGTTCATCTTTTTGGGGGCTAGTTTACTCGAAAGCTTCCATTGGGTCATGTATGTTTTTGGAGGTATTCTGCTTTATACAGGAATTAAATTATTGTATGATGATGGTGACGATGATCAGATTGACACCTCTAAGCATCCCGTTGTTCGTTTTCTAAGTAGATTCTTACGCGTTTTCCCTCGTTTTGTTGGGAGTCATTTTGTGATTCGTAAAAACGGATTGCTCTATATCACGCCACTATTTGTTGCCCTAATGGTCGTCGAGTTCACCGATGTGGTCTTTGCCTTCGATTCTGTGCCGGCGATATTCTCTGTAACCAAGGATCCGTATATCGTTTTTTTCTCCAATATCTTTGCTATTATGGGACTTCGTTCCTTATTCTTCCTGTTGAGCAATATCATGCATCTCTTCCATTACCTGAAGTTTGGTTTAGGAATTCTCATGTTGTTTATTGGTTTGAAGATGATGTTCCACAATTGGATGCTCAGCTGGGGCATTACAACAGAGATGTCGCTTTATATCATACTTGGTATTTTACTCTTGAGTATTTTGGCGAGTATTATTTTTCCTCAGCCGAAGAAGCAAGTTGATTCAATCGATCAGCCATAGCGGTAGTGTCCTGCAAGATCATGCAGTTAAAATGGCCCTTCGGACATTCCTTATGACCAATTTTACTGCACGGCCTACACGATAGTCCCGCCACTTCAAACATCTCACTTCTACTCTCCGCCGTCACACCGGGCTTACCAAAAGTCTCGTCAGCCTTGCCGTCTTCAATCAAGGGAGCTGCGTAGCTCAAGGGCTCAGCCTTAAAGTACGGCCACATCCCAAATTCAGGAACCGTATTCCCCCATACGCTCAATATAGGAATACTTAAAGCCGCTGCGATATGCATCATGCCAGTATCATGAGTCAGCAGTCCGCAGCTCTTGGTAAGCACCAGGGCACTCTGATTGAGACTGATTGCTCCACAGTAATTAAATGCTACTTGATTTGGGAATTGTTCGCTTAGCATGACTGCCGTATCCATTTCTTCTTTGCCGCCTAATAATACCACTGGGTGTTCAATCTGCTGGATTAGTTCGGCCAGTTTATTATCGGGTAAACGTTTTGTGGCATGCTGTCCGCCAATCGCAAGTGCCACAAAAGGCGTATTTGGCAAAAGGGGGACCTCAGTAGAGGAGGGGATGAAGTAATCCAGTCCTTTTCCATCATTACTTATGGATAAGTTGCTGGCCGCTTCCATATACCGGTCAACTATATGGATGGATGGAAGTCGGTTGATTTTAAAGTTGACTAGCAGCCACTTTTGAATATTAAGCTTGTTGAAGGCCTTATATTGACCTTGAAGTCCGCGACAAAGACGTTTACTCCTCAGGTTATGATGTAAATCAATAATATGATCGAATGCTTCTGTTTGAAGACTTGTTTTAATCTCAGTCCAATTATTATCAAGAGCAATCACCTTATCTATATAAGGATTGACTTCGAGCATGGCCGCAAAGCCTTTTTTAGTGACATAGGTAATGTGCGCATCGGGATGAACATTCTTAATACAACGCATTACGGGAGTAGTGAGAACAATATCTCCAATCGAACTAAAGCGAAGAATCAGAATACGGAGTGCCATTGAGTGCAAAAATAGAACTATGGAATCACTTCGCCACTTTGTATAGCCTTTTCAATTTCAATCCAGAGTACGGTCGATTTATCAATAAACTGTCCGAATATGACGGTTCTTTGCGAACCATCTTTGTTTACATAGGTATGGTATGAGGCAATTCTGAATTTTTGTCCAGCGAAGGAACAGGGCAAACGCCGGGAATCCACATCTCCATCAAAGTACCAATTATAGAAACCAGCCCCTGAAACGGTATCATAAGTTGCGTCCGGATTCGGCCACCGTGTTTTATTCATTATATCGATATGGCTAAAATTGATGCTGTCGGTGCAGCTACCAAGTCGGAGTGAGTCGCCAACATTAAGCGATATTTCACGGAACTGGGCTTGGGTAGTCAGGGTTCCGATAAAAAAGAGGAGTAAGAGTGTGCCGATTTTTCTCATGATGTTCACAATGGTGCAACAAATGTACCCAAGCTTTATCTAAAAAAACAATGCTGAGAATGAGGTGATTGATAGATGTGTTAAGTTTTCTTTAAGGATGTGTTAGCATATCTGAAATAAAGAGTTACTTTTGCATCCCCATTCGAGGAAACGTTCTCGAGAAAATGGGAGTAACACTGGGATATTTTGAAAAGTAAATTTGAAAAGATTTACAATTATGATAAACAATGTTACTTTTGCATCCCCGAATCGCTAGAGGGTTTTACGAGAAGAGAAGTTGGAGCGGTTTATGGGAAGAAAAGAAATAAGTTCTTTGAAGTTTTGCAAGAAAAGAAATAGCGGACCCTTCGGATT